>MDTC01091993.1_pt1 | contig 34785 bp, 31 predicted proteins | sample 811181 | NCBI WGS metagenome assembly MDTC01 (sample SAMN05326644, study PRJNA326480) | marine metagenome | isolation source: seawater | place: Pacific Ocean: North | collected 2011
TCCATGGAAGGTGAACCTATGGATGTTGAAAGTCCTGCTTCCATGGAAGGTGAACCTATGGATGTTGAAAGTCCTGCTTCCATGGAAGGTGAATCTATGGATGTTGATACACCTGCTTCCATGGAAGGTAAACCTATGAGTGTTGAAAGTTCTCCTGATACAGGTTCTGAATATATGGATGAAGCTGTTCCACCTGGTGCTCCACAAAAACAAGCACAACAAATGGGAGGTACAAAACGTCGTAAAAACAAAAAACGTAAGACAAAACGTAAAAGAAAAGGTTCTAAGAAATAAGTTTATATATAGAAATACAATTCTCGTTTTCCATATATAAAAATGTCGTATCTCATAACTATTATAATAAGTTTATTAATAATATATTTAGCTGATCATCTATTACGATATTTAAGAGATACATATACAACAAAAAAAACAAAAGATATTGTTGGTCATCATATTGATAAATATAAGTCTATGATGAATGAATTTCAACAAAATCAAAAAATAGAAGAGACACAAATTAAAGATGATGGTATAAAACTTACAAATAGTGATCTTATTGCTATGCATGAAGAATTAGACGCATTAATTACAGATGATCTGTAATACACTTGGTATATTAAAATATTTACTAAAACAATATAGAAACGTGACGTGTATGGTATATACACAAATAAAAAATGCTAAAACTTTCTTTTAACCAAACAAGTGAATTAACCAAAAGGTTACCCAGTTTTGAACTTTCCTATGAGACAATTTCCCATAAGAAAGTTTCCCATGATTATAATATTACATTAGCTATTCCATATGGAAAAAAAGCATTTCTATGGTTTACCTATTACAAAACAAAAAATGTGTGTTTTTTACTAGAATTAGGTAAAGACAAAAAATTTACAAATGTTTTTATTATTCAAGAAAATATTCCTATTGATTTAGCATATGGAACTATTCTTTATGGTTGTCTTTGTGAAATACCAGATATTCGAACCTTTTTTGTAATTGAAGACATTATGTTTTACGAAGGTATTAATACAAGTAGACAACCATTTTGTGAAAAGTTTAATTTTATTTATAAAGTATTAAATGAATATCCTGATCTTTTTTCTGAAAACGAGCGATTATATGTTACTTTACCAGTATTTTGGAAAATAGAAAAAGAAGAAAACACTATTCCTAATCATTACAAAGATATGATTCCATATACTATTCATCATTTACAACATCGTTCAAATACTAGAATTGTTCCTTATATAAACTATCCATGGTCAAAAAATGTTGTACCATCTGTTTCAAAAACAGTACCTGTTATACCAAATAATCTTCTTTTTATTCCTCCTGCATTACCGCGTTTTAATTTTTCAAAACCACAATATAAAGAAAAAGCTATTTTTGAAGTAAAAGCTGATTTGCAAAATGATATATATCATATTTATGCATTTGGTAAAAAGTCCGAACGTATCTATTGTGGAATTACATACATTCCAAATTATAAGGTAAGCAAATATATGAACAGTTTATTTAGAACAATCAAAGAAAATGATAATTTAGATTATCTAGAAGAAAGTGATGATGAAGAAGATTTTCAAGATATTCGAATTGATAAATATGTTGATTTAAAAAAATGCGTTCCAATAGAATGTGTATATAGATCAAAATTTAGACGTTGGGTTCCATTAAAAAAAGTTGATGGAAGACCTAATATTGTACATATTCGTCAATTATAATAATTTATTAAACATATTTTACTGAGTATAATATGTTCAAATGTGTAATTCAGTTTTTTTATTTTTTAACATTTTTTGTTTTTCTATTTTGTTTTCTTCCTCTTCCTCTTCTTCGTGATTTGGTTTTTCTTCCGCCGCTAAGTGGTGGTAAATATACAGAATCAAGATGCATCTTCTGATCACTATCACTCTTACGATGATAATATGCAGTTGCTTTTGGTAAGTCATATTTAAGATTTGTCTTATAGTTAGGATCAAGAGTCTCTATTTTCGATATCATTTCCTTCTCATATTCATCCTTTTCTGCAACTTCGTGACTAAACGCCATCCAATCCGGTAACAAACAGCTTTCATATTCTGGTCTCCCCATGCAAACTGGCCGGGTTACTTTTGTGTTTTTTTTTTGTGTTGTTACTTTTCCAAACTGCCGACCAATCTGCTTACAATAGTCTTCAAGTTTCGGCGCTGTAGTTATTTTCCCAGCGCTATTGTAATAATTGAAAATTGTATCTATTATTTCTTTCTTCTTTGCTGCTTCCTGTTTTGCCTTTTCTGCCTGTGCTTCATTTGCTTCCTTTGCTTTATTATCTAATTCGGCCTCTTGTACTTTGTTGAATTCATTAACTAAATCTCTAGTATATTTTTGCACTACATTACCATCATTCAAGTCGGCACCCTTTGCCTTGGTAATAACGTCTTGCATAGCTTGATTTTCATTCGCAAAATTTTGTAAAATCTGATATGATGCTGCTGCACCGTGTTTGCTCGCCAATTTCGTATCCAATTGTTCGCCTGGTTCATGCCCTTTTCTACCTTCCTTGATCATTTCGCATGCAGCAAAGTAAGTAGTATCTTCGTAAGTATCTTTACATGAATTTCCTTTGAAAGAAAATCCACCTTTCATTTTTCTCATAGAACGATTCTTACGCCCATTCGTTTTTCTAAATGTTGTTTTTTTAGTTTGTCCCATTATATATTATATATTTATATTTTTTAATAAAATAAAAAAAAGCTTTATGGAAAGATTCATCCATTTTAAAAAATATACGAATAGTATATAAATGTCTGAAACAGTATTACCCCCTTATTCTAGTAGTACAAATCCTACTTTTTTAGCCAGAGGTTCTTCATTTCATCCATCCATGTTTCATAATATAAATCAAGCAAATGATAGTCAATGTGGTGGTAGACGAACATTAAAACGACGTAAAATACGTTCAAAACGTACACTTAGTTGTAAAAAAATAAAACGTTGTAAAAAATGCAAATATACCGGACGTCGTAGAACGCGAAACAAACGATGTAAACGTTAAAAATATATTTTACATATAATATATTTTTAATTATATAAATCAACTATTACTGGATAATGATCTGAATTTAGTCGATCACAATTTTCGTCATAACCATGATAAATGTCAACGTGTTTAACCTTTTCCAATAATTGTTGAGACATTAGGACGTGATCAATCATAACAAATTCATCCATAGATGATACACAGTTATCATTTTTATCCCACCAATTGGTGTAACGCTGATTTTGAGGAACATTATATGCTACATTTGTTAATGTATAAATATCATTATCACCGCCTTTTATAATTTCCAATACTCTCGATAAAGGTTTACTATCGTTTAAATCTTGTACATCTTCATCATAATCATTAAAATCACCTATAAAAAATATTTCATATCCTTCATTGACCTTTTTTATTATTTCTTGTTCCATAATTTTTGCTTGTGCCTCGCGTTTTGCACATCTATCGGGTTGAGTTGGATAAGCCAATAGATGAACTGAAAAAAAAGCTACTTTTATATCATTCCATTGAAACGTAGTAATGTAATGTTTACTTACACCCGTATGTCCTGTTTCGTTATATCCGCAACTTGAATTTTCAATTGGATATTCATATGTATTTTCGGTTCTATATAGATCCATTAACGGGTCTATTTTAGTTAACATGCCTACATTTTGTCCTGTACTTGTATCTGTACCTTTAATTAAATATGGATTGTACAGTTCAGAAGTCAAATCTATTACGGAATTCAATTCATCACATCCTTCAATTTCGCAAAAATTAATAATATCGGGTTGATAATCATTAATTACATTTGTAACATATTTAAGATGTGTAGAAGCTTCACTTTCATTTTTCCACGTGCAACCATCTCCTGGGCAATCAGATGATTTATAATAATCTAAAAACAACCATTCTACATTGTATTGCATAATTCTTAAATTATTTGTGTCTGTTCTTCTATCTTGTGCTGGTGTACTAACATTAGGACATTCACTTTCAGAAAAAACGCGTGAAAAAATAGAAAAAATCCCAAAGATTTTAACTAAACGATATAACATTCTATATATATCTTTTGTATTTAATCTTCCATATCCAAATCATCTATTTTAATCAAACATTTCTTTTGTAAAATCGGATTTCCACCTGTTCCTTCATCGTCATTGTCTTTTTTATTGATTTTTGGATCAAATACGCGATTCCATGTGGTATCATTTTTCCAGTCAATATTCATTCCTTTATATCGAATACTATCTGTAGCTATGATTCGATAATTGCATTTTTTATAAAATCGACGTCGTTGTTTCCATTGATTTTGGAATATTTCATGTCGATCTACAATATCTACCACAATTGGATTATCATGTCGTACACGTAAAATACGCCCCACTGATTGTGTAATATCTGTTTTAGGTGTAGCCATTACCAAAATCGAAAGTGTTTTAATATCAAGTGCTTCTGCAGCCATAGCATAAGTAGCCAATACTATCTGTTTATATTCCGTTTCTTGTAAATCTGCTTGTTTCATACCACCAACATAATATCCAACACTAGCAAATCCTTTATGTGTAATCGCTTCATAAAAGTATTTCAAAAGTGAACGATTATGTGCTAATACCATAATTTGTGCTTCTTCATTGTTTTCTTTGCTTTCAATTAACAAATCCGCCAATGTTTTTACAATAAAATCACTTCTTGGACCAAATTCACATAATTTTGTAATCATTGTACTATATTTTGCCTGTCCTTTAAAGTCATATTCTGTCTCATTAAATTGTGGATCAGCAGCTATATATTCTAAGGCACGAACACAAACAGGATCTTCATCTTTACGTGTTTCTGTGTAAATCTTAGGTCCAATAAACATATACAAAACACAAGTTAATTTATCTTTTCTGTCTACAGTCGCTGAAATACCTAACATATTTGGACTTACAACACGTAAAAGGGTTTTTGAAAATTGTTCACTTCCTATACGATGTACCTCATCAATAATAGTTAATCCAAAACAATCAAATGCATTTTCAGGTAAAGCACGATCATATAAAGTTTGTAACATTCCTATTACTACATCTTTGCCCTCTACGTCAAATACAGGACCTTGTATTTTACCAATTTTAGCACCTGGTAAGAATTCAGCAGCACGTTCAATCCATTGATTCATTAAGAACTCTTTGTGAACTATAATAAGTGTCTTTTTTCGAACTAATGATATGATTTTTAACGCCATAACCGTTTTACCTCTACCACAAGGCACTTCTAAAATTCCTCCATTACCTTTTTTTTCACAATCATTACAAATCGATTTTTCAATATGTTTCATATAAACATCTACTATTTTGTCTTGATAATCACGCAAAGGTTTAGGAAATATTACATTTATATTTTCACCTTGTGTAATTTCTGAACGATTTGGTAATCCATAACGTTCTATCCCATAAAATCTAGGTATGTAAATTTTTTTCACATTTTCTCGATAAACAGGAAATTGTCCTTGATCAAGCGCAGCATTATAAACGACACCGCTAGTCATTGGTTTTACATTTAGTTCATCATATAATATTTTTTGATCTTCTTCACTGATAAAAGATTTTAAAATTGTATAACCTTTTTTACCAAGATAAGAATTTTCTCGAATAGTCGCTTTATATTCTTCAGTTAATTCAAGTATTTTTTTTTCAGCTGCTTTAGCCCTCATAGCCAATAATTTACGACGTTTCCATTGTTGAGACATTTAGTATATTTTAATAAATCGGATATTGTTTAAACATTTTTTCAATTTTGTTTTAATATTTGTTCTAGGAAAATATCATCATATCCTATATAATGAATTTTAAAAAACTAGTCAAGTCGATTAAACCCGCTGAAATATTAGTTTTAGTAGTATTTGTTTTATACTTAATATTCCCAGTAACAACACCAAGTGTTTTATCTCCATATGTTGAATCACCATTAGGCTTATTGGTTATTTTCTGTATTACTGTAGCCTTATTTTTATATTCTCATCCTGTTTTAGGTATTCTTTATATTTTTGTTGCTTATACTCTATTAAGACGTAGTGCAGTTGTGCAAAACAAAACACACTATGTTCAATACACAAAATCTGAAAATGAAAAACGTGCTCAAGTTAAAAAACAATTAGAAGAGGCCACTCCACCAGTTGAACAACCACGAAATGCAGATGTAGGCGGTGATCAACCTGTAACACTTGAAGAAGAAATTGTTATGGAACGTGCACCAATTGGAAGAAGTGAACCAATTCAATACTTGCAAAGTTCTTACAAACCAGTCTCTACAAATGTTAATGGTACAGCAAGTGTTTAAATAAAATATAACTTTATGTAACAGTTATATTTTAACTATTATCGCGTTCAATTTCGTCAATAGGCCAGTCTTTCAACATAGCTTTTTTAGAACTAATAATAATATATCCAAGAAGTGTCGCAATAGCTATTAATACACCATATAAAATATATTGACCACCAAATATAAAAAATAAAATGGTGATTGTAATCAATAAAATACGCATAACTAAATCAAAATAACCCATCTTCTTCATTTGTTCGTTTCTAATGATTGTACCAGTAAATTCAAATACAAGCTTTAAAATATATTTGTAAATAAGTGGTATAATTGAATAACTTAATCCAGTAAAAATTAAAAACAAAATATACATAAACATTGTTTTAAGTGAATTATGCGCAGCAGAATCTTGGACAAGACTACTGGAAACAGGTAAATTGTATGCTTCTACCTCTTCAGAATCTATTGGGACATAATCACACTCCATCCATTCTCCTGGTACAGGTGGAATAAGAATAGAATATTCATCTGGTTGGAGATTAAAAAGGTTTGTATTGTTTTCCAATGATTTTAAATAGACAGAAATAATGCTAATTGGATGTCCGAATGTAACTACCTTAGCACTATTCCCTAAATTACTGGTATATTCTACAAATTTCATATCAGGTACTTCTTTTGCGAAGATATCAGAATTAAAATCGACTGAAAGTGTTGAAGAGGTAGTTCCACTGGTTGCTGTTTGGATTATAGCATCAATTCCACTGTTTCTTGGACCTGGATTAGTTACCACTAAAGGAAAGCATGTATATAAAATTTTATCACCATTAGCATTAGTATTTCGTATAATGAGTTGTCCATCACTTGGAACACCACTAATCATATTAATTTTTGTATTATTCGCAGTACCCACAATATATATTTTCTTGGCTTTGTATTCTGTACTAACGTTATTTTCTACAAAAGTTACATTAGAAGATGATGATACTTCACATGAAGCCGTAACATATTTATTAGCATCACTAAATAAAATATTGTTTAATCCTATTGGTAAATAATTCAATGTAATTGATTTTGTACCATCTGCTGTTTTATTTAAATTAAATTCATTCATATCAATTATATATAAATAAATTAGATATATTCATTTCAGATTGTTCTAAATAATTAAATCTTAACTGGAGGGACTTTAATAGGAGCAACATATTCTGGTACAAAAAAGGATTTTTGACTATTAATAATACGGGTTTCATCATCTAATGTTTCTTCTGTTATCAATACTGTATTTTCAGGTATATCCATATCTTCTTTTTTAGTTACTACACTATAAATCTCGTTTAATTGTGGAATAATATATTTTAAGTAATCTTGGAAAATAGTATCAATGTCTTTAAAATCAATTGGTATTTTAGATTCTATAGAAGTTCCCTCTTTTACATCTTTTACATCTTTTTTATCATCTTCTTCTTTTGCTGTTTTTCCTTTTCGACGTTCCTGACGTTCTTTAAATTCGGCCTCGCGTTTTTCTATATCTTCTTCTGAATCTATCTTGTCGTCTTTTTTTATTTTTTTTCCTAAACTAGCTGTTTTTTCGACTTTTGCACGTAAACGTTTATCGCCAGATAAATCTAATAATCTATTTAATATCATTAATGGTGTAGTAACTTCTTTTTTAGTAAACCATTTTGATTTTTTATCTTCTTTTTTATCACTCATTTGTATTATATTTTGATTTTATTACAAAGGAATATATTTATATAATGCATTCTCGTAAATGGTAGCACGAAAAGTATCATTATATCCTTCTACGTAAACACTATCTCCATTAAATATTTCATCACATCCTAAATCAGACGTACAACTTTTTCCTTTTAAACTTACTGGTAATTTTGTATTTATATTACCAGCACTATTCGACATTGTATAATATTGATATTTATCGCGACCTGTTGAACTTCTACGTCCCATTAAAGGTAATATCATATCATCTTTACTATTTTCTCTAGTTAAAATACCCATTTGTGTATAGTTTAGTTCTGGTCCTCGAGTATTGATATTTATAGGTAACATAAATCCTTCGTTTTCATTTTTTAATGGAGGTGCATTTACATCTGTTAAAGGATTTGTAGTACGTGTTGGAATAGGTACTAAATTGGGTGTAGCTACATCTTTATTTTGTGGAGGAACAACAACAATTGGTTGTGAAAATGATGTACTAGATGTTTTTTCTAAACTTGGTTTAATAATGTGTGAATAATACATATAAACAACAGTAATTAATAAAACAAACAATAAAAACATAGTCATATTTTCAATGCAGAACAATCCTGGAATACATGTTTTTTTTACTCCGCGTGGCATTATTTTATATAATAATGCTACACAATAATGTTAATCATGGGGAAATTACATACCATAAAACTTTGGTCTCCAATCAGGTGGATAGACGTGTCGTTTATTAGCCCAAGCCCACCATTTATTACTTGGTATAAGTGTTGTGAATATACGTAAGAAACCTCTAATAATTTGCTCAAAGCTGCAATTCATTAATTTAGCCCAATCTGACCATGTCTTATATAATGTGACTTCTCTACCATTCGAGAATGTGTATTTTCCTTTACAACGATAACAACGTTTTATAACTTCATCATCCCATCTTACTATATGAAAACCAGATAATGCGAAAAACAATGAATCTAATGGTAAAATAAAAACATTCCAGAAAATATCAACAAGAACTTGTAAATCAATTCCTAAAATTGCTCTAATCAAAATTAAAGGTAGTTCTACAAACACACCGTATAATAAACCTAGAGTCATATCAACAATATAGTACCTTGTACATGATCCATCTAAAAATGTTAAAAATTTATCCCATGTACATTCAGCTAATATTCCCATTATGTATCCTTGATTTTCCCAACCTGCTTTAAATTCTTTACCAGCACAGATTAAATGGGATGAAAAACCTTTCCACCATGATTCTGCGCCAATCGCCAACATAGTTATAAAAGAAATGAAAAATGCGAATAAACCAGCGAGTCCCAGTGCATTAAAAATAGTCATTAAAGTATTTTGTGCAATTTTAAATGCACCCATTATAAATTGTCCCATACCACGGGCCATATTTATTGTGGAAGTTGCGAAATTACTAATTTGAGTAGTTAATTCACCTATATTTAACCCACGACCTAATGAATTTAATCCAGTCATGACTCCATTCAGAGCCATATTCAGAAAATCCGGTCCCAGACCTTCTTTGAATCCTTCTTGGAATCCCTCACGAATAGGTTTATTAAATTGAAATCCCTCACGGATATAATTATTATATTTTTCTTTCATGTTATTATTATATTCTGTATATAATAATAATCTATATTTTGTCTATCATTATCAAATCTTAATAAATTATATTTTTTTTAAACTTTTAACATTTTTACAACTTCTCTAAATTCTTCGACCAAAGGGCTGATTGTTAATAATTGTTGTAACATTTTTAATTGTAGATTTAATAAGCTTTCTACACCACGACGTTGTTCTTCATTCGCAATTTTATCGGTATATTTTAAAGCTAGTTCAATCTTATCTTTTGCTAATCCGACTTGTTTGTTATCTACACTGATTTCCATTTTTTTTAATATCGCACTAGGATTTAATTGTTTTATAAAACGATCAATTTCAGCATCACGTTTGGATGGATCTTGATTTAACTGAGCATCTTTATCATATTCAAAATCAATTCCCATATCATTATCTTCAACAGACTTTGCTTCTTTTGGTTTGTCTTGTTTTTTATCTTCTTTTGTAGGTGATTCTTTTTTTTCAGGAAGAGGTTGTTTTTCATCTTTCGTCATATGATTCATTAAATTATCTAAACTACTGAGATCACCTGTAAATCCTTCTCTGTTTTTAAATTCTTCCATGCCAAAACGTATTAAATTAGTAAAAGCAATTGCAGTGAAAATAATTACAATCATATTTTTGTTAAAAAATGCTGATAAAAAGCCTACTATTAACATGATACCTGCATAAGCAAATTCGTCTTCCATAGCATATGTATAAATGTTTAAAATACCAATTGTTACTAAAATATATAATACTACTTTGCTTTCTAATATTTTTGATAGTCCAAGATTTTTATTGAACCAGTTACCAATTTTTTTAAAAACCATTATATAAACTGATAATATAATAGTTTTACATATCTTCATTATTTTTATCGTCATTACTTTCGCTATTTGTTTCTTGTGATAAATCGCTATTTGTAATTAATGAATAATCTTCAGGAATAGTTTCACGTCCATAAATATCCAATACTTCTTTTACTACTTCTTCTCTTTGAATATCTTCATTTTCAAATTCAAAACTACCGATACTTGAAGAACGAGTATCTCTAAATTTATCTAAAAAATCTTCTAAACCGTTTCTAACATCTGTACGATCATATTGATCTAAATCACCTGTAATAACTAAACGACTATTTTCTCCTAAACGTGTTAAAAGCATTTTCATTTGAGAAACAGTCGAGTTTTGCATTTCGTCTGCTACAATCCAGCAGTGTTTAAATGTTCTACCACGCATATATCCAAGAGGGGATATTTCAATAACTTTTTCTTCTAATAATTCTGTAACTTCTTTTGGTGATATAAATTGATATAATATGTCATATATCGGTCTAACCCAAGGAGCCATTTTTTCTTCTAGTGTACCTGGTAAATATCCAAGATCTTCATCAACAGAAACTGAAGGTCGTGTAAAAATTAATTTATCGCATTTTCCTAGTAAAAAATTACGGATACCAAATTCTGTAGCAAACATTGTTTTTCCTGTTCCAGCTGGACCAGTTGCGATAATTATTTTTTTGTTTTTGTTACGAAGCATGGATGAATAAATTTCTTGACTCCTTGTTTTTGGAACAGCGAACTTTTGTTCAAAAAGGTCTTTTTCACGTTGTGATAAAAATTGAATATTCTCATACATTGATTTTTGCTCTTTTAAGTTGTAAGCAGATGATTCATAATAATATTCATTTATCAACTCTTTTTCAGTAATCTTTCTGAACTTTTTGCCTCGCTTTTTTCCTCCAGTTGAATGCCGTTTTGGTGACGTATTCATATATTAATACTGTGATTTTATATTACGCATAAAAAATATACGTGAAAATTGAAAATTTCATTTATTTCATCTATTTATAGTATTATTTAGTAGCATGTCTGTACCAAATCATAATTTAAATATTCAATCCTATTCATTAGATGAAATACTAGGATTATTTGATCTCAATAGCTATGATATTAGCATCGATGATTTAAAAACTGCGAAACGAAAAGTATTAATGTTACATCCAGATAAATCACGACTCGATGCAAAATATTTTTTATTTTATAAGAAAGCATTTGACGTTATTGTACAATTTTTTGATAATCAAAATAGACAAAACCGCACTGTTGAACAAAAAGATGTCGCATATAATCCAAATTATAAAGATAACGATGAAAATACTTCAAAACAAATAAAAAAAACAATGAGCAATATGAAGTCACAAAATTTTCAAGAAAAATTTAATGAATTATTTGAAGCAAATCAAATGGGAGCCAAACCAGATCAGTCACGAAATGAATGGTTTGTTCAAGAAAATTCGACATTTGATATTCCACAGGAAAAAATGTCTAAACAAGCTATGAACGAAAATTTTCAAAAGATCAAAGATCAATCAAATGGATTAATTAATTACACCGGTGTACAATCGTTAAATAATGATTCTGCTATAAACAATAATTTTTATGAAGATGAAGATGATTATAAAAACAAGTATATGACTAGTGATCCATTTAGTAAATTAAAATTTGATGATTTAAGAAAGGTACATCGTGATCAAAGCGTATTAGCTGTTAGTGAACAAGATTTTAATAATATTCAAACATATGGTTCTGTTGAAGAATTTAATCGTGCACGTAGTCAATATTCTTATGATCCATTAGAAAAAGAACATGCAAATCGTCTATTACATGAACAAGAAAAAGCTATGCAACAACGTATGATGCAAAAAGAATATCGTGCTAAATTACAAACAGAGCAATATGCTGAGAAAAATAAAAACGTTTTGTCATCGTTTTTACTATTACAAAATAAGAAATAATAACTTAGTATCTGCTAAATTATTATTTATAAACCATCTATCTCAATTTTTTCAAGGCACGTTCAGTTTTTTTACTATGTCCTTTTAAACGACTTACTTAAGATCTTTTTTTTGATGTTTTACGAGCTTTTTTTGTTTTATTGTGTTTTTTGCGACAAAAAGTACGTTTTGTACCTTTTGCTACTTTACATCCTTGAATTTTTTTGCAACGATTTGGTTTAGATGTACGTTTTCCTTTACAAAGAGAGGCAGCCATTATATATATACTATTATAACATTTTATTCTATTATTTCAGGAGATTCTAAATATGACTTATCGTCGGCAAAATTTACAATCTGTCTTTGCAATATTTTTTCCGAACCATTCACTAAACCTAATCGTGTTTGATGAGGAAGTGATAGTATTGTAACAGGATCTGTATTATCACAATGTATCACAGGTTTACTTTCAGAATCATTTATAGTATCACTAATACCTCTCATAAGATCAGAACGTCTAGGGGTTCTATATGCACTTGAACAATCTCTTTGCAATTTTGGTGGAAGAACATTATCATCAGCATCAAAATCATCTTCATATTGTGAAGCACTATTAAAAGCAGTTTGTTTACCCTGACTGTCTTCTCTTCCAGATACTATTTTAAATGTATCTCTTGTACCATAACTATTTTTCATAACATTTACATCTTTATAAAGTTCCACCATAAATACGTCATCTTCCAAATGGTGGTCTTTTATAAAAGATTTAATAAATACCAACAATGAATTAATATCTTTTTGTGTTTTTTTATTAATATTATTATTAAACGCATCATTGTAATAAGGTTCAAACATTTGTGCACGATTAAATATCGTTTGTGTATGAGATTCTTGTTCAGCTGTTTCTTCGCGAATAATAAACATTAATTTCTGTACACATAATCTTATATATTGTTTTGCTATTTCAATAAACTCTCCTGATTTTTTTTCTGCATTTGTATGCAATAATGTACCATCTTTTTGTCTTCCCGAAATAACAATATTAAATAATTTTTCATCTTCTATCATTACATGATAATTTTTAGTAGTTTCTGCATACAATGAACCAATAACAAGATTATCTACAAATTCTCCTTTTATATAATCATAAACTTTGCCTCCTACAACTTTTATAGTACTTTTATAATAAACACGATGCAATTCGTTAAACAAAATTTCACCATAAACATCTCCAGTATGCTCAATATCATTAATATACCAATTTGTTGTGTAAATATTTTTATGACCCAATCTATGCATTAACAATCCATTATGTTGATTTCCTAATCCAATAAAATGGTGAGAACATTTTTGTTTTACAATATCGACCAATTTACATGTATTACGTAATCCTTCGGTTGGTTCTCCATCGGTTAATAAAATAGCGACTCTATTTTCAATAGGAATTTCGAAATATTCTTTTTCTAGTTCATCATTTAATGAGTTTAATGCTAATTCAATATTTGTAGAATTCATTGGTTCAATTGGATCAATTTTTCCAAGTAATTCTTGAACATTAGTTTTATTTATATGAATAGTATCAATATAATTATGTATTACATTATCAAATCCTTTAACTTGAACATAAACATTTTCACATTTTTCTGCAAAATACAATAAAATATTTTTCAATGCATGTTTTAACAACATCATTTTGGTACGTCTACTAGTATAATCTACATAATCAGACATAGAACCAGAAACATCAATATATATATGAAACAATAAAGAATAATCGGGATTTTCTTCCATCATGGGAATATTAAAAGATAAAGTTCCATAACCTTCTGAATATTTCTTACCGAAAATTGTTTCGGGTAATTCTGAACCAATTTTGTATACAACGTTTTCCATATTTGATAATTTATTTATAGTAAACGTATTTATTCTTTACGTTGTTTCAATTTTATGAATTTACATGCTCTTGAATAATTTTATTGTTCTCAAGTGGCTTTTCTATGTTACGTAATTTTGATATAATTTTTTCTGCATTTTGTATAGCATCATTTTCTACTTGTATAGTTTTTTGATTTTTTTTTATCTCTTTTATCTCATTTTGTATTTCGACAAGTTTTTCGGTAAATTCTTCTATAAAATTTTCTATTTTATTGTTTAGTGCTTCTATTTTATTATCATAACTGTCGGATTTTTCATCTTGAAACGTTACTTTCTTTTCATCTAATTCTACAATATCTTTTTTTAAATCAACTTTTTCTGTAGGATTTGAAATTTGTATATCATATTCTCTTTCAGCCATTTGTCGTTTTATTAATTCTTCCATATTTTCAATAGGTTTATCTTCGGTCATATTTTCTCGAAAATCAATTTCATCTATTTTTGGTTTTTCAAATAAGCTTGTATATTCTTGTTGTCTTAATTGAAAATCATTATTTAATTTATTTTGTTTTTGTTCTAATATAAAATTACGAGTTTCATTACTGTTTGTTTCAAGTATCGAATAATTATTTTGATATTCATTTTGAGATGAATTTGGTTGAAAAGAGGTAGGTTGAAACGAATTTTTTTCTTTTAAATTTAATAACATATATCGAATTGTTTCTTTATTTAATTGAGAAAGACTATTTTTATCTACTATTGTTTGTTTGTGTTTATTATAGTACATTTGAATAATATCTCTAAACCATTGTTCTGATTTTTGTGGACTCGAATTTCGCATTTGTTGAAAATTGGGTACTTTCGATATAGTATCCCATATTAATTGTTGGTTTTCAGGTAATGTATAAAGATTCATTAAAATATAAACAATAAAAATATTTAAATTATTATTGTTCAATTTATTTTTTATCACTTTTTTTCGGTTTTTTACATTTTATTGGTTCTTCGGAACCTTCTTCTAATGGAGCATCATTGTCGTTATATTCAATTGTAAATATTTTTTGTCTTGTTTTTGATTTTGGTTCTCCATTTAACATTAAAGCAATATCTTCTTCAAAACTTTTTGCTACTTCTGAAAAATAATTACTCATATATTCTCCCTTACTTTCACCTTCAAATGTGGTTGGACCTACTTTCACATGAATAATACCTTTAATGTCTGGATTTGTATGTTGTCTTCCAAAACTATAAAAAATCTTTTCAGTACGCTTTTTACCCCCACGCCTTTTTTTTGTATTAGGTTTTTTTCTATATTTTCGTGTTTTTATTTTTTTATTCATTTATATATTATACCTTTCGAAAATTAAATATGACAACATTGTTGTCCTATTTCTATATCGGCGATATCGAATATATTACCAAAGGTTTAAACGTAGAAATTATTTTTTATTAAAATATTTTTCTCTAAACTTGATCATCATATCATCATTTAATCCAGGTTCATTAAATACCTGTAATAACTGAAAAAAATCTTTCTTTTTTCTACCACCTCCATTTAATTCACGATTGATTTGGCTATCTATTTTCTCTGTTAATAATGTAATAATAAAAAATAGACAATACATACCACATTCAGTATTTGTTGTTTGATGTGCGACATCATTTTGCATGTAATCAAACTTTATAGGTTGTTCTAAATCTTTCCCTTGTTTAATTATCTCTCTTTTTAATTTTGATACTTCATGTGGAACAGCATTTAAAGCACTATCGTAATAAAAAATTACCTGTTTATCTAAATCGACAAACATAGATACCCAATGTGTACCCGGACCATCATGAGTATCTAAATTAAAAACAATACCCAATTTTCGTTTATTGCGACGTAATAAATTTTCCAGTGATAATCTACATAGATCGTTCCATACACATTTTCCATCGTCAATTATTGTATCATAATTTATAGCAGAAGGTCCAAGAAGTTTAAATTCAGGATTTGAACGTTCATATTGTCTTAAAACAGCTGCTATATCATAATTTGATAACCAAGAAACTGGATCTTTATCCCATTCATTTGGACGATCAGGTGCGAATAAAATATCATCTAATTGTCTACGTGATTCTGCGTCTTTTATTTGTTTTAACCAACAATCCTCTCTTGGACATTCGTGTAATATATTTCGTAATTCATTCCAAATTTCTTTTGGTGACGTAGATGTTATCTTTTCGCTATGTGTTTTATTATATTCATCCTTTATATAGTGAAGAGCTTTTTTTGTAAAACAACTCCCTTTTACATCTGATTTTACACCTGGATTACAATTCATTTTTTTTAATTTTTTTTGGGTTTTACGTTTACTCTTTTTTTTCGCTATATTTCTTATTTTTGTTTTTCTATTTGATCTACCCATTGTTATATATTTATGAGTGATTTTTTTTTAAAAATAAATCAAGTGTGTTCATTTTACCATAAGTTTTTTTTGTAGGTTTATTATCTTCGTCGATTGAATATGGAAACATATCTTCCTCATCTTCATATTCTCGTTGTTTTTCATCAGATTGTTGTTTCACTTCTAAATAACGTATTAATGTTCTAGCGTAATCATTAAAAGAATCATTGACGTCTGATCCATATTCATTATCACGACATGCTAACAATTCACGTGTCATTGATAAAATATCTCCTTTATAATTGCTACAATCTCTTTTAAACTGCTGTATTTCTTCATGTTTTCCTTGATCCGTCTTGGAAAGATATTTCGCATACCCAGACTGATTTGATAATAATTTCATTGTTATTTCATCAATGAATTTATTTTCTGAAGGTGATTCTCCTAATCTTGGACTTTCGTCGTCACTCATATATTATTTATCGGGATTTCTTCTTTTGTGTTTTTCGTAATTCTTTTTCACGGCGTTTTTGTTCCTTTTCCCTTTCTTTCTCACGTTTTTTACGAGTTTTTTCTGCTTCTTTTTCTTTCCGTTTCTTTTCTCGTTCTCGTTCTTTTGCCTCTTTTTGACGTTCACGTTCTTCTGCTTTTATACGTTTTTTTTCTTGTCGTTCACGTTCTTTTGCTTCTTTTTTTAGTTGTTTTTCTTTTGCTTCTTTTTCTAAATCAGCCTTTGCTTTTAAGAATTCCTCACGTGTTTTAGTATTATATTTTGTAACTAAATCTTTAATAATTCCATCTTTAAATGTTTCTCGAATTTTGCCTTGTTTTCTTAGTGTTTTTCTTAATTGTTTTTTCTCTCGTGTTCTTTGTTTTTTATCTTGTTTTTTGTCTTTAATATCTTCACGAATATCACGTTTTAATGTAGTCTTTAACTTCATCAACTTTCTAGACAATTTATTACGTGTTTTACGTATGTCTTTATTTTCTTTTGAAATTTCCGATTTTCTTGTTTTTCTGTTTTCTTTGTATCGTGTTTGCGCTAATTTAATTGAGTCTTTTACAACAAATGTTTCAAGACGATTTAATTCACCGGTTTTAATCATTTCACGTAATTCTTTAATATGTAAACGATGTTTTTCAAGCATTATTTTTAATTCTCGATCAAAACTCATCATTCGTTCGTCATACAGATCTAATTGAAGTTGTATGTTTAATACTTCTGGATTTTGATTTACCATAGCCGTTATATTGCGACTTTTTTTCACGATTTTTGCACAAGAGTATTTTAAAACATAATAAACACTTTCCATAAACTTGGACAAACGTTCTGGATCTTTATCATATCTCTCTTTAATATCAGAAAGGATCTTTTTCCTATACTCGTTTTTCGATTTTAATTCTTCGCGTATCTTTTTAATACGATCTTTAATATCTTGAATATGTGATTTGGCTTCTTTTATTAAGTTTCGGATATTATCATTCGCAATTTTCATACAACCTTTTTGAACAATTCCTTCAAATTCCTGACAAATATCACGTAATTCATAAAATCTTGAAGATTCCAAATCTTTAAAATCGTCATCAATCTCTGCTGCTTCTTTATCAATCTGGTCTTTTAATTCCAAGATATCCTTGTTTATTATTTCGCGATTCATACGTTTATCCATGTCTTTTATCTCTTGCATATTATCAATCATAGGTACTTCAATCTTCTCAATCTTTGGTTGTGCAAATTGTCGAGCATCCTTTTCACGATTTAAATAACTAATATGACCTGATATAATGTCCAAGAATTCACGCTTTCCATTTTGCGTAAAACGTCCATTTTCGTCAAGATAAGCATTTGAGAAAAGAGGAAATTTATCTGGTAGTTGTTGATTTAACGGTTTGCAAAGATTAATTAATTTAACTAACTCAATTGGATGTTCAGTTATAGGAGTAGCAGTCATAAGTAATAGCTTTACAGATCGGTTACCTGAAATAGCATAGGAGTTCATCAAAGATGCATGTAAAGCTTTCATATCAGGTCGTTCATTTGTCGATAAATCTCCACCTCCATATAATTTATGGGCTTCATCAATAATAAGCAAGGTTTTACGTAACGGATCAACTTTTCCATTAATGTCTACTAATCGTTGATAATAACTATTTTGTTTTGAAACCAGATTACTGAATTGTTTATAAGAGATTGGACGTATTTTCCAAGAATCTGATAATAATTTCATACGTTTGCTTTGATCTTCGGGTATAGTAACTCCATCTGAAACCATGGTTCTAATTTCTTCATTACAAATTAAATCAAACATGTTTTTCCAAATATCATTTTTCAATGTTGTTCGTGTAACCCATAAAATTGTATATCCTTGGCGTGCGAAATTGGCCGATGCAGCGGCAATTGCAGAACATGTCTTACCTGTTCCAGTACTGTGCCATAAAAGCATTCCGTTTACTGGTGCTTGAGGTGAAAAGTACTTTTTCACAAAACGTTGTGTTGGCGTATATTGAATAATACGCGCACCACCACGTTTTCGTGGTACAGCACTTTCATCACATAAATTTTCCATCTTTACATCTGTCCATTGGGTATCTTTAAAGTAATTACGAATATAACTACGCATTTCATTATGATTCATTTTACCAAGTGATATTCCAGGTACTTGCAAACCAGATGGAAGTGTAACCATAGAATCACTATCTGGATCCAATAAAATTGGAGGACCTGTAGGATTCATTTTACGAAGTTCAGGCTTTCTTTTAGGACCACCTCCTGTTATCATTTTATCAGTTGAAAATTCATGTACAGGTTTATTTAATTCATAATCAACGGAACCGAAAATAGCAGTTTTCTCAATATCTTCTGCAAAATTGATCAATTTCATATCCATGTTTAATGATTTAATGTAAAATTCAAAAGCAGACTCGGAATCTAAGAATTTGTCTTTTAATGGTGAAGGAATACTGATATCATAGATAAATACATGGAGAGGCCAGCCTTTTGTAGGGTGAAATTCCAACCCCTGTTGTCCACAAGTTCGTGTTCCACGACCAATTACTTGCTTTTGATCAGCAGTATTTACAGGTGGTTCAAAAATATGCACATATTTTACGTCAAATAAATCAATACCTTCCTTGAATCCACTATCCATAATGATAAAACGAATCTCTTGACCATGTACATTATCAGGACGGCGATTGTAATTAGATAACATTTGTTTCTTTGTTACTACATTGATTGGTTGATCAAAGACATCAACTGAAGACAATAAGTAAAAATTTTCTCCCTTTGTTTTTCGCAACTGATAATCACTAAGTAACTCAATTTTTTCAAATCGTTTTTTAGCTGGTTTCTTTTTAGCACTTCCATCTCCTCCTTCGATTTTTGGAGAATTAGATTTAGGTGATTTTTTGTCGCTTTCTATTTCTTCTTCAGAATCAGACTCTGATTCTTCCAATATTTCTTCTAATGATTTAAAAGATTTAGGTAATCTTGCTTTTGCCATAGCAAGAGGTGGTCGTGGTGTATCTGGTCTCGTTTTTTTAATAAGTGGACTTTTTGGCTTAGGAGAATCGTCTGATTTTTCACCTTTCTTTTTTGCTGTATATCCGAGATTATATCCACTTGCTAAAAAGGCAGAAGCCAACATTCTAGCACCTTGATTAGACGATTTTACGTCACAAAATATAAAATGTTTGTAATTTTGTTTATCACGTTTCATATCGGCTTTATCAAGATCTTTAATTTTTTTGAGAAGAGCATGTAATTTTGGAGATTTATTTTTAATTGATTTTAGTAATAGTTTTGAGTCAAATGATTCTGAATCTAATTTATATTTTGGATCTGATTTAGTCCAGTTACTTTTTTTCCTAATACATTCAGAATCATAAACGAGTTCACTATATGTATCATCAAAATCTTCTAAATTGTCCATATATATAATAAAAATATATTTAGTAAGACTTTCTATTGCTGAAAATAAAAGTATCTCGTTATACTATATTAATCACAATGTCGACTTCAGTATTAGGTGGACCTTATAATGGATTTTCAGCAACTCAAACATTATGCAATTTTAAAGATGGAGAACAATCATCTACTCGTTCTATACTAAGAAATAGTTGGAATACAGCAATGGCTGGTGGTGTATTTAAAGGATATAAACGTGTAAACACTCCATTTCGTGTTGTTAACCATGCCGGTGATTTCTTAGGACGTAGAAACTATAAATGTGGTGGTCCTAACGGAATGAGCAAGTGTTCTATTGGTTGGGCAGGAAGTAAAATTTACTTAGGATCAAAAATTGATAACTGTGATAATACAGGTGTTCCAGGTGCTTCAGGAAATGTAAAGTATGTATATGACTCATCTGATTATGTTACTTTTAGAAAACAACAAGCAATTAATCATAATTACAATGATTTAAAAAATGGTGGCGATGATAACAATGCTTCCTTTGTTCCTTTAATGCATGTTAGACGTTAGATCAATAATTTAATATACTTTAGAAATAATAAAGTGAAATTTATTATTTCTAATTATTAGCATTAATATGTTAATATATTTTATAAATGAGTTTTACTCCTGCAAATAAGACAGAATTACAAAATGCTGTAGATGGTTGGTGTGATGGTTCAATCACAGCCACAAATAATCCACCAAATAATGTAAATGGGGGTAACCCTGTGGGTGATATTAATACGTGGGATGTAAGTGATATTACCGATATGTCAGAACTATTTGAAGATAAAACAAATTTTAATAGTAATATTTCTAATTGGGATGTATCATCAGTTACAGATATGTCTCAAATGTTTCGTAATGCAAGTTCTTTCAATCAAAACATTGGATCATGGGATGTATCAGCAGTTACAGATATGTCTCAAATGTTTCAAAATGCTACTGATTTCGATCAAGACATTGGGTCATGGGACGTGTCTCTAGTAGAAAATATGAGATTTATGTTTTCTGGAGCAAGTAATTTTAATCAAGATATTAATACAGCCACAGTAACACAAAGTAGTGATTCTTATTTTGCCTGGGATGTATTTAATGTAATAAATATGAGTGGTATGTTTCAAAATACAAATGAATTTAATGGTAATATTTCAAAATGGGATGTGTCTGAGGTTGAAAATATGAGCACTATGTTTGAAAATGCTAAAAAATTTGATCAAGATATTACTAATAAAGAAAATATAACACTAAATAGCGACAAAGGTAGACCTACAATAGAAATTCAAAGAATTGCTGGATCTAGTATAACTTTTGGTCAGTCTAATAAAACCTTTAGTTTTTATAATACCGGTACTAATACATCTGGTGAATGTGGTGTAACTATTAATAGTGGTGGATCTGGCTTTAGTAGTTTAAACGATTTTGTAGCAGAATTTCAAAATCATAGTAACTATTCAAATTTACCTTATACAATAGATAATATAGACAATTTTTTAACACTTACTTTTAAAACAAAAGGAACTCAATCAATAAGACAATTAGAAAAATGGGGTGATGGTGCACAAGATCTTAGTGTTTCAGTTTCTGGAAGCATAACAAGTATTACATACGAAGCTTGGAATCCACAAAAAGTAGATGATATGAGTAGTATGTTTAGAGGAGCTCTTATATTTAATCAAGAAATTGGTACTTGGGATATAGAAAATGATTCTGAATTTGCAATTGATATGACTGATATGTTTCGTGGAGCAACTAAGTTCAATAAAAGTGTTAGAGAATGGGTAGTTCAATCAGATGGTGGTAGTTTAACGAATATGTTTAAAGATGCCACAGCATCAAATACAAAATGGAATAGTCTTACTGGTTATGGTGATACACCTACAGAAGCTTTTTTTAATAATGTTGGTCCACAATTTACATCTACAGTAAACTCAATTGAAAATGCTACTGAAGATGTATCATATACTTATGATGTAACTGTAAGTGATTCAAATTCAGGAGATACAATTACATTAGAAGCTACAACAAAACCAGATTGGTTATCATTTACTGATAATGGTAATAAGACTGGTTCGTTAACAGGAACACCGGATAATGATGATGTAGGAGACCATTCGGTTGTAATTACAGCAGCAGATAGTTCAGTTAGTGTAACACAATCATTTACTATTAGAGTAGCAAATGTAAATGATCCTCCAACATTTACATCTACAGTAGACTCAATTGAAAATGCTACTCAGGATGTACCATACAGTTATACAGTAATTGTAAGTGATATAGATGATGGAGATTCAGTTACATTAGAAGCTACAACAAAACCAAGTTGGTTATCATTTACTGATAATGGTGATAAAACTGGTGTATTATCAGGAACACCAGGCAATGATGACGTAGGAGATCATTCGGTTGTAATTACAGCAACAGATGAATCAAATGTTAGTGTAACACAATCATTTACTATTACAGTAGCAAATGTAAATGATCCTCCAACATTTACATCTACAGTAGATGAGTCAGTTACAAATGCTACTGAGGATGTAGCATACAGTTATACAGTAATTGCAAGTGATGTAGATGGTGGAGATTCAGTTACATTAGAAGCTACAACAAAACCAAGTTGGTTATCATTTACTGATAATGGTGATAATACTGGTGTATTATCAGGAACACCAGGTAATCAAAATGTAGGAGATCATGCAGTTGTAATTACAGCAACAGATAAATCAAATGTTAGTGTATCACAATCGTTTACTATTACAGTAGCAAATGTAAATGATCCTCCAACATTTACTTCTGTTCCACCACCAGATATACGACAAGATTTTACTTATCGATATATAGTAACTACAAATGATATCGATTTAAATACTGTTACATTGATTGGAAAAACAATACCAAGATGGTTATCTTTTAATAAAGTAACAGGTGAATTAAAAGGAACACCTAGTTATATAGACGTAGGAGATAATTTAGTAGAGATTATAGCAAGTGATGGAATAGCGGAAGTAGTACAATCATTTATCATCAAAGTAATTGGTTTTGTAACAAATCCTAATCCTAAAAATCCAATAAATAATGCAGAATCGAGTGTTAGAAACGCTATGCCACAAAAAGATATAAATACAGATGGGAGTAGTCGGTTTTCAATGGGTAGAATGCTATATTCACGTGGAAATGATTTGAAATCAGAACAAAATAAAAAATGGTATGGAAATAGTCAAGATAGATCTAGACGCGTATTAAATTCAACAAATACAAGACGTTTGGATTTTGATAATAATGTATTTAATTCTCAACAAAGACCTACATCATTTACAACAAATAATTCAATCAATGTACAAAGACAGGCATTAACTAGAACACGAAGTGGTGGTGCACGTGTACCGGCAAAAATTACAATGAATCGTAATATTTTATAAATATTTCCACATTTATTTCCTAATATTTATATATAAAATGTACGCATATTTAGCAGAGTTCTTAGCCACTTTATTTTTTGCCTATATTGTTATCGCAACAGGTAATCCTTTAGCAATTGGTGCAGCATTAACTCTTGTTTTATTATTGAGTTATCGTTTCAGTTCCGTAACAGCTAACCCTGCAATTACTATAACATTAGCTGCAGCTGGAAAAATAGCACCAAGTGAAATTGTACCATTATGTGCAGTTCAAATATTAGCAGGTTTGGTTGCTTTAGAAGTTTATAAACGTTACAATCTATAAATAATTTATAATTTTTTTCAAAGTAATTTATAAATTATTTTTTCATTACTTTCATTTTTTTTAATACAGATTTAAAATCAAATGCTCGAAACATGGTTTTATAGACAATGTAAAATATTAAGAAAATCATAGCAATTATAAATAAATATGCCCCCATGTTAATTACATTATTTGATTTATATGGAGTTACAACAAGTTTAGATTTCATAGTTGTAAAAGCTTCTTGGTTTTCAATAACATTACACGCACCGTAAAAGTCATAGTTTGAATACCGTACAATTTCCATAGCAAAACGCTTTCTATAACGTTCAAGTAGTTGCATCATTTTTTTGTAATCATAAGATTCAACATCTTTTCGTACTTTTTTTCTAGTTCCAATACCCAATGAATGTAGTACACCAACTGTTTCCCAGCCCCAAACACATACTGTTGGGTTAGGTATTCCGGGTACTTCAAGTGTGGCTAAATTTGTTTTATTTTTATTAATAAGATTTGAGATAGCATTAAATACATTTTTTACAGAAATTTTACCATGATTTCGATCACAAATATCAGAACGTTTATTATCTTCACTTTCTACATCACCAACAGGATTATCAGTAAAAATAGTATAAAGACATTTTGATGGAATGCGAACAGTTTTACTACCATCACTATTTTCAGTAGATTTTTTTTCTTCTGGTTTAGATTCTGGTTCTTTAACATCTAATACAAGTTTTGGATCTAATCCGTCTTTGATCATTTTATCACGTATAATGTTTTCTGCAATTCCCATTTCATGCCATATTTTATATTTATCATATAATTTTTGTTGTTCAGAAGATATTTTAGGAGGTGGTGGTGTAACTTTTTTCTCAGCAACTTTATGTATTTCGCCTTTACAATTATAAGTAGAATTAATTGCCTCTTTAATAAAAAAAAAGATATTTTCATCTTTATGTTTTTTCATATATTCTTCGGCATCACCTTCTAACATTTTTTTAGCACCACGTCTTCTAGCTTCATTAAAAGCTTTTGTAGCTGTAGCTGATTGCTTACCAATTTCATCTTGAGTACTTTTACCACTACTGGATTTAATATTATTTGATCTTTTAGGTCCATCGTCTTTTGCTGCATTTGCAGAAGACATAGCATCATCTGCAGATCTTTGTGCTTCTTCTGAAACAGCTTCTGCTTGGTCTTGCATTTGTTCATTTGTTCTTTCCGCTGCTTCTCTCCATTCATCTGGATGAAGATCTCCGGACATACTATCTGATACATCTATAAATCCTTCTTTAATGGCTTTTGGGTCAATGTCTTGTCTGTCTTTGTCTGTTATCCATCCTGAAACATCTTTATCTTTTTTATCATCAGCAAACACTGTAATTTTACTACATACAGGCATAGGTGCATTGCTAATATCATTCAAATAATCAGTGGAATTATTTAAATATTCCATGGGTTGATTATTACTAATATCTTGAAACATTTCATCACCATTGATTGTTTTTAGTGATGCTAATAGAGAGTAAATGAGACCAGTATTATTATCTTTTGTAGTTTCCATAGCACTAGTATTTACATTATCAACTAAAATAGATCTTGTATGTGTTTTAGTATTATCATTCTTGTCTAAACATTGGCTATTTGTACTTATAAAATAACGATTACCAACTAAATGAGGTGAATCTACATAAACTGGTGATTCACCTTTTACAAGAGCATCAGCATAATGATTAATCAATAGTTTTGAATTTTGTTTCATTTCTCTTGGACTTTTATAAAGTTCCCCATAATTTACAAAATTTGGATCAAATTTATTGTATATATTGAAACTATTGTCTTTTGTAGTCATAGTAGATATATATTCTCGATATAAATTTATTTAAATCTACAAATTTTATTGTTTAGTAATATTATAAATATGGTTAAAAAAGAATTGTCTTTATTTGAGATATGGTCTAATAACGAAAAAAATAACGATAATACTTTTAATCAACACCTACAGGAGTCAATTTTTATTGAATATTGTTATTTAAATAATTTTGATTGGGAGAAATATTTATTAAATTACCCTGATTTAAAGGATACTATTGAAGATATTAATGAATTTACATTATATAAACATTGGATTGAAATAGGAAAAAATGAGAATAGATGTGCAGGAAAAAAATTTTCACAAGAACCGTATGACTGTTTTGATTATAAATCATATAGTGAAAACAATCCAGATTTAATTTCCATAACTGATCATTTAGAATTATATAATCATTGGTGTAATAATGGTATATATGAAAATAGAATTGTTACTAATATAGAGACAATTTTAAATTCTTCAACAACTGTTGAAGATATTTTGATACAAAAGATGGTTAATATATTTAAAATAGATGAGATAAATGAGTTATGGGTAAATACATTAAATACACTAAAAGAAGAATTTGATTGGAAATTTTATGTAAATTTTTATAAAGATGAATTTTTAAACGCTAATATAATTAGTTATAGTCAAAGTTTTTATCATTGGATTATGCACGGAAAAGAAGAAGGTAGAATTTGTAAAAAAAAGGAAAGGTTAGCAAAAAAAAAAATAAATGAAAATAATGAACAAAAGCAACAAGAAGAAATACAAGAAACAGAGAATAAAGACAACGAATCCTTAAGTGAAATTCCTATATTTATAATAAATTTAAAAGAACGTATTGATAAAAAGATTGAGATAATTCATCAAATGAATGAATTAAATATTAGTAACTACGAATTTTTTGAAGCATGGGATAAAACAAAAGATATTGTAACATCGAAATTTAAAGAATATGTAGATGGTTATGATAAAGGTACAATAAAACAAACAATTTATAATTCAAACTGGAAAACAAAAGTAATAAAATCAGTAGGTGCAATTGGATTAATTGCATCAACCATAGAATTATTTAAAATAATTGAGTCTAAAGGATTAGATAATGTTATTATATTAGAAGATGATGTTCAATTACATAAAGCATGGATCTATATGTTGAAGCCTTTAAAAACAATATTAAAAGATATTGATTTATTATATATTGGTTACAATAATCATAAAAAACATATAAATGAATTATTAGTTGGTTGTAATACTTGTATTACAAAAGATATACCATGTGATGGTACACTTTCTGCTTTTTATGGTACATTTGGATATATTTGTACTTCTAGATTTCGAAAAAAAATAATTGATTTAGGTATTGATTGGTTTATTCAGAATAATGCTACAATTGATTATGGTTACAATATATTAACATGGGATGAAGAAATTATTTCACATGTTGTTACAGGAGAACCGTTGGTTTTTCCAGATGTATTTGATCCAGATTGTATAAATAATAAAAGAGAAAACAAAGAAAAATTTTACCTAGATCGATTTATAAAATGTGAAAATTATATTTCAAAACCAGAATCAGATATTCAATTTGTTTTTATTGTACCTAGTTATAACAATGAAAAATGGATCGAAAGAAATATAATGTCTATGATATGTCAGACATACCATAATTGGAGACTTATATATTTGAATGATAATTCTACAGATAATACTCATAGCAAATATAATGAGTTATATTTACCAATAAAAGATAAATCGATTTATATTCACAATGATATAAAATATGGACAAGCATTTAATAGATATAGAGCATACAATATGTGTGAAGATAATGAATATTGTATTATGCTTGATGGTGATGATTGGTTACCTCATAAATATGTATTACAATATTTATCGATATTTATTAAAATGTATGATCTTGATTTAACCTATGGAAGATTTAACTGGTTTTTAGATAATAAAATACAAAAATATAATTTTCCAAAAGATTATACTGAAAAAGTAATAAGTGAATTAGCATATAGAAAAGATAGTTGGAGAGCAATGCATTTAAGAGTTATAAAAGCACAACATTTGAAATTTATAAATGCTTTGGATTTTATTCAAGATAATGGTGACTTTATAATTTGTTGTACTGATTTAGTTGAAAGCTTTGCTGGTTTAGAACTATGTAAAGGTAGACATAAAATGACTGATGAAATATTAATGATTTATAATAAAGATAATTCAGTTAATTATAGTACATCGCATTACAATGATAGTAATAAAGAATTAAAACAACAAATACAAAGAAAGGTAAGAGGACAAAAACCCTATTTTTCAAATATTAGAAATGATTCAGTCGTAATATTAGACATTGAAGATAGTAAATATAAAGAATTGATAAATAATTATAAACAACATTATTACAATAAAGCAGATTTATTTTTAGTAAAAGGAAGTGAATTGCATTTTTATATTAATAAAATTAATACTTATAATAATATTCAATATATGACATAAAAATAACATAATATTTTTGTATAATATTATATTATAATTATGATCAATAATGTGTATAATTTTATTATCGAAAGAAAAATTGAAATATTAGTTGTACATGGTTTATTTAATACAATACATACACATAGATTTATTCATGAAGCTGTATATGAAGCTTTTTCATATATTATTGATTATTATTCATTAGATATAAAATTAATATGGTGTGAAGACGATGAATTTTCATATAATTTATATAATTATGATAAAAACTATTTAGTTTTCTCAAGTCCTCATTATAACACCGATGCATTTTTACCTGTATTAGACAATGTTTATTATATATTGCATTATAGAACACATAATAAAATAACAAATAAATTAATCACCAAATATAATGATTTACTTTTAAATCGGAAAGCTGTAAAATATGTTGAATATAGAGGAGGCCCTAATAAAAATTTCGATAAAAAAAATGTAAGATACTTATCAAATGGGTTTTTCTGGTATTATAATTATATTCCAGAAGAAGATGATATTTATGATTTAGATATTAAAGAAAAAGAAAATTATACATACTTTTACCAACCTACAAATGAGTTACATATGTGTTGGGCTACAAATATTTTTCCAGAAGATATTAATAAAAATATTGAATTAGTAAAAAAAGGGATTGAATATAACAAACAGAGTTATTTTTGTGGAACTATCTGGAATACAAATAAAAAAGAAGTTGATAAATGGAAATTATTATGTATTCAAAATCGTTTAAATTGTATTTTTGAAAGAGAAAATGATGAAGAAGAACATCAAAAAAAAGTAAGAGAATCATTAATATCACCTGCATTTCAAGGATCTTCACAAAGAGAATCAGATAAGTGGTTTTATATTCCTTGTCGTATATTAAAAAATATAAGTTATGGTAGTTTAGGTATAACAAATAATCCAGGTGTGAGAAGATTTTTTAAAGATTATCATATTATTTACCATGAAGATATAGAAAAATTGTTTTACAAATCGCTTGAATACAGTGAGATAATTAAAAATCATAGTGAAGAATTTATAGATAAAATGATAAAAGTAATGGAATTTGTACGTGATAATCATACATATTTAAATAGAATTGACGATTTAGTCTATTATGGGTTTGATTTAAAATAACCAATAGAGTCAAATAAAATATCGTAAATAGGTATATGGAAAGAAAGGTAATAGACCCCCTTCCACATATAGCGTTACAATTAAAAAAACGCGAAAAATGGATCAAAATAATGTACAAAACAGGTAGGCCTATATTTTGTTCAAAATACGACAATAAACATATTTTTTATAAATCTGATGTAGATAATTGTAATCGTGGATTTTATTTTTAAAATCAAAATATGAAAATCAAAATAAACATTTTCATATTTTAAACTGTAATATCCCAATTTTCTAGATATTTTTCTTCCTCATCATTCATAAATTCAGCATATGATTTTAATTTTTCAATAATTTCATCTTTAATATCTTCTGGAAAATAAACAAAACTTTTTGAATAGATTTTATTAAACAAATCTGTTTTAAGTGGTATATATTCTTGAATCGCTTGTCTCATGTATTCTGGTACATTTTTATTATTTTTTATTGTTTCTGTGAAAATATGACTAAAATAAAGAGGTCGTTTTTTCAAAAATAAAGTAATTTTTTTCTCATCAAATGTATCAAAATTGATAGAGGTATTACCATGATAGCTAAATTGTAATTGTTTACGTAGACATTTTGTACATTTGTTACAAGGCTCACCTTTATTTATTTCACAATAAAGTACTTTATCAGAAAGATTACATTGATAATTAATTTTTGATGTAAATAATTCTGAACAACCGGATATTGGTGAAAAAATATTCAATCCTATCTGTTTATAAAAACGTTCCCATCTATTTCTTCTGATTTCATTAAATTGTGGGAAATATTTTATACCATTAGAAAGACACATAGAGCCTAATATCGATCCACACATTACATTTGAAATAGATAAATCCGCAGATAATATTAATGGAATGATAAAGATGTTTGTAAATGTTGTAAATCCACTTGGTTTACATAATAATTTACAATTCGATTCAATAGCATAAATACTATTTTCAAGATTTTTTTCAACAAATCTTTTTACCTTATCTTTAGAAACATCGCAAACATTAATAGAATGAATTAACGGAATATCAGGAAACATTAATGCTACACTAGTAGAATCAACTCCACCGCCATACGCGATAACTGTTTTTGAACCACCCTTATATGGTTCTAAATTATAATCAATATTTGTAATAGTAATTGGTTTTGTTGCTCGATATACACCATCTATAACTTCATGTTGCGGAAGAACATCTAACCCTAGATTTAGAGCAAATGTTTTAGATACAGGAAAAGGCATCGTAGCTGAATATTTTATCCACGGATAAAAACAAGTTAAGCAAATTGCGGCCACAATATCTGGATGCAATTTTTTTTTTGAAACATAGTATACTTCTAACGCATTATTAGTCAATTCAATAGGCACATATGGACCTTGACCACGAAAACCATTTTTTTCATCGTCATTTTCTATAAATGCTTTAAATATTGTTTTATCTTTTGTTTCGATATATTCAAATCTCATTATATATTTCAATTATATTATTTTCCCGTAGATCCAAAACCGCCTGCCCCACGATCCGTGTGTTCAAAGAAATTTTGAGTAACGAGTTCTACATAAATCGGGCGTAAATCAGGTGCACATATTTGTAAAAGACGACTATATTTTTCTACAATATAAGGTTCAGACGACCCAATGTTTCTAAATGCACCAATAAGTTCACCTCTATAACCACTATCTATTATACCAACACTATTTGCTAACAATAATGGTGTTTTAGAAATACTTGAACGTGGATAACTATAGTAACTAACAGGTTCCCAACGTTCCTTTTTCTCATTAAATATGTGCATTTCACATATAATGTTCATTTTAACAAATTCGGCTTTATTATCGGGTGCAATTGTTACATCACGAGTAAAATACACATCAAAACCAGCATTAGGATATTGACTATTTAAAGTGGTTTCATTATGTTTTTGAATTTGTTCGGTATATTTATCGTGAATACTAAGGTCATCAGTAGTAATACAAAGAAACAATTTTGCATGTTTAGTCATTTTGTATAATATTTTTATATAGATACAAATATTTATATAGTTTCAATATTATATAATGGTTAATTTTTTATATCAACATTTTATTGTTTTCATAAAAAATCAAGATAATACTATTCAGTTATTTGAAAAAATAAACTACACAAATTATACGTTTGTGGTATTATGTGATAAAAAAGAAGATCTTTCTCCTTCTAGTGATTTCGCAGAATATATATTAATCACAAATTCTATAAATGATACTATTATTAATTATTGTGAAAATAAAATACCGAATGATATTATTTTATTTACAAACCAAATAACTTGTGATCTTTTAACCAATCTAAATGATATTTTTCTAAAAAAAAAACCAAGATTGGTCACAAATAGTAATATATATGAAAAATCGTTTAAAAATCCAGAATATTGGTGTTGTAAAAATTACATTATTCGTGAATTTAAAAAACAGGCATTAAATAAGGATCTGGAAAAAACAAATTTATTACTATCATCAGTTGATATTTCAGGAAAAGAAAATGTTTTAGTAAATGAATTATTCTCTGTGAAGAATAATATACTTTGTGACGATAAAACAAACAGGATTCGTTTTGAGCCAATTTTAAATACAATTCACATAATTATGGCTACCTTTGATCGTAATAAAAATTTAGAATGTATATTAAAATCACTGTGTGAACAAACTGAAAAACATTTTTGTTTTCATTTATTAGACAATAATGAAGATAAAACAAAACAAAACGAGATTAACGGTATTATTGATAGATTTAGTGATAAAATAAATATATCGTTACATCGGTATAATCATAATTATCATTGCATTGCGAGACTATATATTATACACAATTTAATGTTAATTGGTGCGGTTGAATATATTATATTGTTTGATGATGATCAGATTCACCATAATTATTGGGTCGAAAATTTAGTAAAACAAAAATCACCTCTTTCTACATTATCATGGTATGGTAAAATATTTGATAACGGTAATTATTGGTTTAAGGGTTCCGATTATAAGAAAATATTAACTTACACAAATATTGAACGACTAACACGTCCAGATATTAATAAATTTAAATATTTTGGTCCTGGTGGATGCATATTTGATGTAAATTTATTTTTATTTAATGAATTATATGATTTTCGCAAATATTCTGATTTAATTTTTAAATTAGATGATATTTGGTTAAGTTTTGTATTCGATAAATATCTTAATATCCCATTAAATCGTATGATTTATCATCCAAAAGAATGTATTGATAGAAATAATACAGAAAATATGACTTGGACACAATGTAAATTTGATAAACCTTTATTATTTAATAATTTGTCTCAAAATTATAATTGGAATGTTTTAGAAAATCAAAAATCATGTATCACAGTTAACAGTTTTTTTTCAAAAATATATGTTTTATTTCATGATTATAAAAAGATTCCTTTTTTGAAAAAAATGTTTTTGAAATTTAACATTTGTGTCACTTTTATTTTTTCAGAAAATCGCAATGTAACTATTCCAAACTTATTTATTGATGCTATCCAAAATTCATTTACATCTATTTTGCTATTAAATCAAGATATTATATTTCATAAATTTTTTCATTATTTATTTGATAAATATATTTGTAATTTACCTACAAAATGGGATATACTATATCTTGGACAAAATAATGTAAGCAAAGATAAGGAAGGTATATTTATCTTAACAAGAGATATTTCAAATGATAATACGTTTGCAGTAGCATACAATAGAAACGCTATAGAAACTATTTTATCGTATACTATAAATAATAAAGCTTATGTTTATGAAGAAAATAAGATAATGGAAAAAACAGTTATCCAGAATCATTATCATATTTATCCATCATTGGTAACAAATAATTTTAGTAATAGTGAAGATTATTATGTGAATTATAATTTAGATATACCAATAACTGTATATTTATTTGATATAGATAATAAACCGAAATTATATTATGATTTTTGTATTGTAAAATCAATTAAAGACATTTCATATTGTGAAACCGATTATTTTGTAGTAATAAATAATCAATCAAATTTTTATTATGATAAAGAATTAATTGCAAATGGATTAATTTATTTAATAACAAATAATAATACTATTCATCGTCCAAAATCATGTAATGTAAAAGACATAGATTTATATAATTATTCTCTATGGTGTTCGTACATAAAGATGATAAGTTTAAATTATGTAAATAATAATGTATGTTTTTATAAAAAAGGAGAACAAGTTTTTTTGGATGGATTTAAGAATAATGGTAAATATAATAATGTATTTATATTTTGATATATTATAGAATGGAAAAAATAGTAAAAGAAATATTTGAAGTAAAATCTTCTTATGTAAAAATATTTGATTGGAAAAGATATATAGATTATTATACAGATCTTAAAGATTGTGGTATTTCAAATGAATTTGATGCGATCTATCATATGATCTATCATGGAAGATTTAATAATAGAAAATTATATGATATGAATGGAAATGATTTTGTTTATATCTTTAACAGTGAACATTATGAGAATATTACAAAAAAAAAATTTGATTCAGAAGTACATGCATATATAGATTGGTGTAATAATAGTAATATAAGATTATTTTATAAATATATAGATATAACTAGTATTTATAAGTCACTTTTAATAGATTATGATTATATTTTACGTACAATAACAAAATATACTAATATTGATGTATTATTTGTAAATGAAAAAGATAATGTAGAATTTATTAATAATTGTGATAATCTATACAAAACAAAGATAGCTGCTGAAAAGAAAAAGGCCGAAGAAGAAAAGAAAAAAGCAGAAGAAGCTAGGATAGCTGCTGAAAAGAAAAAGGCAGAAGAAGCTAGGATAGCTGCTGAAAAGAAAAAGGCAGAAGAA
>MDTC01272317.1_pt1 | contig 34776 bp, 26 predicted proteins | sample 811181 | NCBI WGS metagenome assembly MDTC01 (sample SAMN05326644, study PRJNA326480) | marine metagenome | isolation source: seawater | place: Pacific Ocean: North | collected 2011
AACAGGAGCAACAGGAGCAACAGGAGCAACAGGAGCAACAGGAGCAACAGGCAGAGGAGATACCATCAAATACGCTAGCAGAAGGGGATGATGAGCAGCTTTCTGAGGATACTAGTCCCAACGAGGCACTTGATGGCGAAAAGACTGCTTCTGGTGAGTTTTCCTCTGAGGCTATTTTTGGTGCTTTAGATTCTGAACGCACCGCTTTAAAGCGCGAAATTGAAAAATATAAAGACATTGCTATTCGCTCTGAAGCTGAAAAAGAGAATATCAAACGTCGTGCAGAGCGTGATGTGTCTAATGCGCATAAGTTTGCTAACGAAAAATTATTGAAAGAATTATTACCAGTTATTGATAGCTTAAACAGGGGAATTGCGGGTGTAAATGTCGATGATGAGCATTTAGCAACGATGTTAACCGGTATGGAGATGACTCGTGAGTTGTTGGAGAAAGCGCTCGGCCGCTTCGGTGTTGAAGTCTTAAATCCTGCTAAAGGTGATACTTTTGATCCAGCGTTACATGAGGCTATGAGCATGCAGCCGGATCCTGAGGTGGAATCGAATACGGTACTTCAGGTTCTAGAGAAGGGTTATCAGCTCAACGGGCGAGTTTTACGTGCAGCCATGGTGATTGTCGCTAGTTAAACAAAGCTATAAGGCTTTATTTAACTTATTGAAAATAATGAAAACGTTTGGCTAAATGTGGTACCACGTCCATGTGGCGAGTGGCCATCCGTGACCTCCAATGTAGACCGGGGGGCGTTTTTTTAATGTAAGAGTCAATCTCTTATCTTTGTAGGATATTGACCATTGGGTTTTTCTGAAAGTGTTGAATTAATTCTGTTTCATCTCTTGAAATCTACTCATAGACCCCCATCTATCCATTATAGAACAATGACCTTGAATGGCGTTGATAATTTTTTTATTTAATAACAATGAGTTAGAATAACTGGAGAAGTGTCATGGGAAAAGTAATCGGTATAGACTTAGGAACAACAAATTCTTGTGTTGCTATCATGGAAGGTGGCGAACGTCGTGTCATAGAAAATGCTGAAGGTGCGCGCACAACGCCATCTATCATTGCGTATACGAAAGATGGTGAGATTTTAGTGGGTGCTCCAGCAAAGCGCCAAGCTGTTACTAATCCAGATAACACCTTGTTCGCAATTAAACGCCTGATTGGCCGTCGCTTTGATGATAAGGTTGTTCAAAAAGATATCAAAATGGTTCCCTATAAAATTGTTAAAGCAGATAATGGCGACGCATGGGTGGAGGCAAATAGCGATCGTATGGCGCCACCGCAAGTGTCAGCAGAAATTCTTCGCAAGATGAAAGATACTGCTGAAAACTATCTAGGCCAAGAAGTTACCGAAGCTGTTATCACTGTACCTGCGTACTTTAACGATTCGCAGCGCCAAGCTACAAAAGATGCTGGAAAAATTGCCGGGTTGGAAGTGAAACGTATCATTAATGAGCCAACAGCTGCCGCACTAGCTTATGGTTTAGACCAAAAGAAAGGTGATCGTAAGATTGCTGTATACGATTTAGGTGGTGGTACTTTTGATATTTCTATCATTGAAATTGCAGATGTAGATGGCGAGCACCAATTTGAAGTATTAGCCACTAATGGAAATACCTTTTTAGGTGGTGAAGACTTTGATTTACGTTTGATCGAATATCTAGCAGATGAGTTTAAGAAAGACTCAGGCGTTGATCTTCATAACGACCCACTTGCATTGCAGCGTTTAAAAGAAGCTGCTGAAAAGGCAAAAATTGAGTTGTCTTCTGCACAACAAACGGATGTTAATTTGCCATACATCACCGCTGATGCTAGTGGTCCTAAGCACCTAAACATCAAAGTAACACGAGCAAAATTAGAATCTTTGGTAGAAGACCTTGTGACTGGAACAATCGAGCCATGCAAGACTGCCATTCAAGATGCTGGTTTGAAAGTATCTGATATCGACGATGTCATTTTAGTAGGTGGGCAGACTCGTATGCCCAAAGTTCAAGATGCCGTTAAAGACTATTTTGCCAGCGAGCCTCGTTATGATGTCAATCCTGACGAAGCCGTGGCTATGGGAGCAGCGATTCAAGGAGCTGTTTTATCCGGTGATGTCAAAGATGTTTTATTACTTGATGTCAGTCCTCTATCACTCGGGATCGAGACGATGGGTGGTGTAATGACTAAGCTTATTGAAAAAAATACAACAATCCCTACAAAAACTTCTCAGGTATTCTCAACCGCTGATGATAATCAGACCGCTGTGACTGTGCATGTTCTTCAAGGTGAGCGTGATATGGCTTCTGCAAATAAATCACTTGGTCGTTTTGACTTGTCTGATATACCTCCAGCTGCTCGTGGTGTGCCTCAAATCGAGGTTACGTTTGATATCGATGCAAATGGTATTTTACATGTATCAGCTAAAGATAAAGCAACAGGTAAAGAGCAATCCATTGTCATTAAAGCTTCTAGTGGTCTATCTGACGAAGAAATTGAAGCGATGGTTCGTGATGCTGAAAGTAATAAAGATGCAGATAAAAAATTCCAAGAATTAGTCGGTGTCCGTAATCAAGCTGATAGTATGATTCATTCGACCACTAAATCGATGGAAGAGCTGGGTGATGACATTGATGCTGATGAAAAAGCATCTATCGAAAAAGCCATTGAAGAGTTGAAAGCAGAGCTTGCCGGTGATGATAAAGAAGCCATTGAAGCTAAAACAAAAACGCTAACTGATGCATCTGCAAAAATGGCAGAGCGACTGTATGCTAAAAATGGTGCTACTCAAGAAGGTGAAGCTCCAGGTGCCGAATCAGCAGAAGCCTCGACTGGATCAACTGCAGAAGACGTGGTTGATGCTGAGTTTGAAGAAGTGAAGGAAGACAAAGAAAAAGGTTAATAGCCTTGTAGAGAAAAGAGCCGGCTGATTGCTGGCTCTGCCATCAGCTAAATTATGCCTGCAATATGCAGGCATTGTTATTTGAACCATCACAGATAGTAAAGGTTTATTCATGTCAAAGCGGGATTATTATGAAGTTTTAGGCGTTGCGAAAGGTTCGGATGCAGCAGATATCAAAAAAGCATATCGTCGTGCTGCCATGAAGTATCATCCCGATCGCAATCAAGGTGATGACGCGGCTAGTGCAAAATTTAAAGAAGTGCAGGAAGCATATGCAGTTCTATCCGATACCTCTAAACGCCAAGCTTATGATCAGTTCGGTCATGCGGGTGTTGATCCTTCTCGGGGCGGATCTGGTGGCCCGGGAGGCTTTGGTGGTTTCGGCGACATGGGTGATATTTTTGGTGACATTTTTGGTGATATTTTTGGAGGTGGTCGTCAAGGTGGTGGAGGTCGTGCTCAAGCTCAGCAGGGTGCTGATCTTGCTTACGAGCTCGTCTTAACATTAGAGGAAGCAGTTAATGGTGTCACACGCGAAATCATAGTACCTACATGGGTCGGTTGCGATACCTGTGGAGGAAACGGGGCTAAAAAAGGTACAAAGCCAGAGACATGCTCGGTTTGTCATGGTTCGGGCCAAGTTCAAATGCAGCATGGCTTTATTGCTGTTCAGCAACCATGCCGAAACTGTCGAGGTACGGGTCAAGTCATCAAACACCCATGTGAAGATTGTCATGGTAAGGGCAGAGTGCATAAACGTAAAACCCTGTCTGTTAAAGTGCCCGCTGGTGTCGATATTGGTGATCGCGTTAGATTAAGTGGTGAGGGTGAGGCTGGGCTCAATGGTGCCCCAGCAGGCGATCTTTACGTGCAAGTGGCTGTGAAAGAGCATTCGGTATTTAAGCGTCAAGGTAACAATTTACACTGCGAGATTCCTGTGAGTTTTGTTGTGGCTGCTATCGGTGGTGAGGTTGAAGTGCCTACTTTGAAAGGTCCAGTCAAACTAACTATTCCAGCAGAGACACAAACAGGTAAAGTTTTCCGTCTTCGTGGTAAAGGCATCAAAGGGTTGCGTGGCAGTGGGTTAGGAGATCTTTTGTGTCGTGTGATTCTTGAAACACCTGTGAATTTAACTGATGAGCAGATTAGTGTATTGAAACAATTTGATGTTTTACTTTTGGTAGATTCAAAACGCCATAATCCTAAGGCAAAAGGTTGGTTTGATTCTGTGAAAAGTTTTTTTCAATCGGAATGACTTGGGTACGGCGGCTTAGACACCCATTCCTGTTTGATATCTTGATATCTTGCATGATAGCTTAGTCATGAGCTGAATAACTCACCAAGTGATATGGAGAAGCTTGCTAATGGACCGTTCTTTGAAAATATCTCTAGTGTATGCCTGGACTCGTCGTATTTTAGTTTCACTTCTAAGTTGTTTGATATTTACACTATCAAATCCTTTATTCAGTGCATTGCCGGCTGATCAGTACTTAAAGATAGAAACGGATATGATTTCTGTTTTTAAATCTATTTCTCCATATGTTGTCAATATTAATGCTAACCCAACCTCTTCATCGGTTGTTCGAACTGGAAGTAATGCTTCTCGTTATCGTGGTTCCGGATTTTTATGGAACCAGAAAGGCTATATTGTTACGAACTATCATGTGATAGAGAAAGGTAGGCATTTTAATGTGAAATTCTCAAAAAGTAATATCGTAAAGGCACGACTGATCGGTTTTGATAAACGTAATGATATTGCGGTGTTACGTTTAGTGTCTACCAAGACATTGCCCGGTAATTTAAAGCAGCAATCAATCCAATTGGGGCAATCGTCATCTCTGCAAGTGGGTCAGTTGGCTATCGCCATTGGTAATCCTTATGGTTTAGATAAAAGTATGACAACAGGTGTGATATCTGCGCTACGCCGTTATATAAGCCAATCAGGGCGATGGTCAGACCAAGGATTGATTCAGACAGATGCCTCGGTAAATCCAGGTAATTCTGGAGGCCCACTGCTTGATAGTCGAGGTCGGTTGATTGGAATGAATACTATGATCGTGTCCAACACAAAGAGTTCGTCGGGAATTGCTTTTGCCATTCCAGTGGATACTTTGCGCTCTGCTGTTACTCAAATTATTCGATATGGAAAAGTGATACGACCTTCTCTTGGTATTGTTCTATTAAGTGATGACGTTGCGACATCTACAACTATACCTGGTGTCATAATACAGGCAGTGCGTCCCGGCTCACCTGCTCAAAAAGCGGGGTTGAAAGGTCTAACTCGTCGTAATGGCACCCTTCGGTTAGGCGATGTTGTTGTTGGGCTAGATGGATATCGTATTAATAATGCTCTGGAGTATCATCATGTTATCGAGAAAAAATCGGTAGGATCACAGATTAAAGTGACGTTTTACCGCAAAGGTAAGGTTTACGCAGCAAATCTAAAGTTGGTTGCGGATAGTTGATGGAGTTACTATTTTTTATTGATCAGTAATGAAAATGCTTAATATCCTCGCCCTTGCTATCAATATCTAACATAGTGTTAATGCCAATTTCCAGGTGATCCTCACAGAATCTTTGTGTGACTTGGCGATCAGATACACTAGTTTTTATACCTTTTATTCCAATAAAAGGAAGATCAGAAACAAGCAGTAAGGCACCGCGAGCAATTTCGTTATGGTGCCCAACAATAAAAATGGTTGCTGTTTCCATGTCAACAGCAAGAGAGGTTGTTCTTTTTAGTTTTTTATGGAAATTGACATCGTGCTCCCACACGCGACGATTAGTTGTGTAGACTACACCGGTACGATAATCATAATTTTTTTCTTGAATTTTTTCAGAAACTAATTTGTGTAACTTAAAAGATGGTAGAGCAGGCACTTCAGGAGGTAAGTAATCTTGACTAGTTCCTTCGCCCCTGATGGCAGCAATAGGTAATATAAAGTTGCCAATTTCTGTCGATTTTTTCATTCCGCCACATTTACCAAGAAACAGGACGCTTTTTGGCCTAATGGCTGAGAGAAGATCCATAATCGTAGCGGCATTGGGGCTTCCAATACCAAAGTTAATAAGGGTAATCCCTGACGAGTTTGTGCACGCTTGCATGGGCTTATTATTTCCGTATATTGGTACATCAAAACGATCGGAGAAGAGAGAGATATAATGGCTAAAATTAGTTAAAAGTATCTGATGTCCAAAGTCTTTTAGAGCCATTCCTGTGTATCGAGGCAGCCAATCTTTTGCAATCTGATATTTGGTTTCGAATGAGTCCATATTATTCACAGTGATTAATCCGTTGTTTCAAATTTTATATATACACATTATTAGCATAGTATATTCCTATTATCGAATATAGCCAATTGATGGGGTCACACAGTTGCATAGATAATGGACAGCGCATTGATCATCAAAGTGTGAGTGAATCATATGTTGTAACATGCTATGAATGATAGAGGCATAATAAGAATTATTTTTCGTTGGAACAACGTATCGATAACACACTGATGCTAAAGCGACCGTTAAAAAAAATTTCATTTCTCTGCTATGATGCTTATTTTTCGCTGTATTTTAAAATGTGCGGACCTATGAGGCTTAAGTTTTTTTAGCTCAGATATAGTCATGGGAACAGCTTGTCTTAATTGTTTTTATTGCCGACATTTTCAATCGCTTGTCTCACTTCAAAGATATCAACGGGCTTCGTGAGGATATGTTTAACTGAAGGGTATTGACTGATAAGAGTTTCAGTGTTCTCAAGTACTTGAGCAGTTAATATAATGAAGGGCGTGTCTCTATAGGAGGTCTCATTTTGAATGGTTTGTATTAACTGAAGGCCATTGATGTCAGGAAGGCCTATATCAAGAAGAATGATATCGTAGAAGTGAGGTCGATCAGATAGATCTTTGATAGCGGCTTCACCTGATGTAGCACAAGCTTGTAAACAGCCTAAAGTCTTTAAAAAATATTGAATTACTTTTTGGTTGATCGGATCGTCCTCAATGACAAAGATATTTTTATTTACAGGTGTGTAGTTTGATGATGAGGTATCCTCTAATTTTTGATTAGCTCTATTATCTATCTTCAGATTTAATGTGAAATGAAATTCGGCACCCATATTCTCATGGCTATTGACGAGTAATTGACTTCCCATTCTGTGGCACAGTTGTTGACATATTGATAGTCCTAACCCTACGCCTTTGTGCCCATTAATAGTTTCATTTTCATTCACTTGGTAAAAAGTTTGAAAGATCATTTGTTGATGTTCTTCAGCAATTCCAATGCCTGTATCGTGCACAGAAAATCTAACTTTGACAGTATCATTGATCTGTTCAACGAGCTCAAGTTGAACTGAAATCGTGCCTTCATGGGTAAACTTATAGGCATTACTGACAAGGTTATGGAGAATTTGCTGTATACGTAGTTCATCTCCGATTAAGTGGCTAGGTAGGTTTTTGTCGACGTCATATTGTAAATTCACCAATTGAGAATATTGTGTTGATTGCGTACATTGCCTAACGAGTGATTCAATAAGCTCTTTGCAAGAAAAGCTATCTTCATGTATCGCCATTTCGTATTTTTCAAATTGTGTAAAGTTGAGTAGATCGTTGACAAGAAGTAATAATGAATTAGCCAGCTTTTTGATATCTTTTGTGTGTCCTTTAATATCTATAACTTCCAACGAGTTTTCAATGATTTGTGTTATACCAAGAATTCCGTGAAGCGGTGTTCGCAGCTCATGGCTCACAGTCGCAAGAAGCTGAGACTTGGCTTTGAGTGCATTCTCTGCCGTGCTTTTAGCATTGGATAGTTCGTTCTCCATTTTTTTACGTTCGGAGATATCTTGGAAAATTCCGATAATACCAATCGTTTCTCCTGAACGTATCAGGGGTACCTTGCTCGTTAGAAGAACTAGGCTCTCATTATCAACCTCCATGTATTCTTCAATATTGAGCTTAGCTGTTTGTGATTTGATAACATGTTTATCATCTAGAACGTATGCATCACTGTTCTTCTTATCCCATGGTAGGTCGTAGTCTGTTTTCCCTATGATTTCATCAGGATTATTTAAGCCAGCATGCTCAGCGAAAACTTTGTTACAACCTAAGAATTGAGAATTCTTATCTTTCCAAAAAAAATGGTACGGGAGATGGTCAATAATATTCTGTAGGAATTCAAGCTTTAATTGACAGTCATCCAGTTCGATATTTTGAGTAATATCGAATGCTATTAATAAACATTGATTATTATTAGGAGTAAACTGTGCTTGAAACTTGAAATAACGAATCGTATTTTTATTCTTCCATTTCGAGATAGGTTTAAGCGAGGCTGTCCGTTCAATGAAGCTTATGGCCTTGATTGGATTTTGTAATCCCTCCATTTTACAAAAATCAAAGAAGCTTTGTTGTTTCTCTTGAGGGTTGCTCGCTCTAGAGTCTACTTGGCTCAGTAAAATGATGTGATTACTATCGATGAGCCAAAAGTGAGGTTGACTTTCTTGGTAGCAAGCAGTTTTGATAATGTCAAAAATGTGTGATGATTTATTTTCGTGTTGCTGAGCCATCAATGTTCCTGATTTTTCTTCAGATCAATTATATTATTTTCTTCTATTTTGCTTTCTTGGTTGTTGACTTTCAGGATTGACTTCATGAGGTCTCTTTTTATTTATCCGTGATGAAAATGGGAAATGAAGAAAACTCTTGTGGCTACTGGTAGTTGATGATCTGTTGGCCTCAGGTATTTCTAAGAGTCCTTGGACAGTACCAGCAAGGCCGGCAACGGGCGTATTGACCCTAAAAAGAAGTTCCATGGGGGCGTATTTTTCTAGAATATTATAAATCTTATTGGCGTCAGGCGAATATTGAGTGTTTTTAGGACGAGCCGGTGATTCTGGTGGAGTATGATTTCTCGCAGAAGTTAAAGATTCTTCACAGCTAGTTGTTGTTCCATCAGTATCACTGTTATTGCTGCCAAAACTATCCGCACGATTTCTTCGAGGTAAGCTTTCAGCAACTTTGACTTGTAGTTTAGCAAGCTCTACCTGAAAATCTTGCGTGATTCTATTTTTTACGTGATTAAACTCTTCTGGGCTTAAAGCTCCCAGTGGATTGTTGTTGAAGTTGACTATTTTATGTATGACATTTTGATAATGTGTCGATACACTTTGATTAAATCGTTGTATTAGCGCGGGATGTGAACCAATAATAGTTTGTGAAAATGTCTGTCTATTCTCAATGATCATTTGATGGATGAGTCGTTTAATTTGTTTTTGTCTATCTTTGGAGAGAATGATCTTTTCCGCTGCCTCTATAGGTCGATTGGCATGCATCGCTTTACGGGTATAAAATGCCCAAAGCCCCTGGTCAATTTGGCTGACATGAGTCGGTTGAACAAACAATAGGTCTGGTTGTTTTCTTTCGTGAATGGTCTGTTTATTTGATGATTTCTTTTGATTTGTCAGATCGGCACTTCCAGATGTAATAACTAAGCCAGATTCAACACTTTCAATCTTCCCTGGTTGAGAAGGATAGTCACGTTTGAAATTATGTTGCATTAACATCTTTGCCGCTTCTTCAATGGAGGGAGGTATGGTGCCCTTTTCAAGATTACTGATATCTTCGTCAGAAATGGTAATTGAGTACGCCATGCTCATTTCATCACGAGTAAGGTGAGGGAGCATCTTATCAATTATGTCTTTTTTAGATATCGTTTTAGTTGATGAAAAGCTAGCTTGATGAACCTTTTCATAGGGTTTTCGATATTTGGTACCGGCATAAAAAAGCTTGAATATTGGATTCGACCAGTAGGGTTGAAAAATAGGAGGTTGACTATTACTGGATAACGTTTCGGTACCGTGGTGAATAGTTTGACTTGCTAAATTTGTAATGGATTGATCAGTATACTTAACTTGATTGTGTTTCCACGGAGTAACCATACTCCCCTGACTGTAGACTTTCATCAAGGAACATTGATGCTCTGCTTGATCAAGTGTCACCGATGCAATCAACTTAATTCTTGATGCTACCTCAAACTTGTGACGTGGACTGTTTCTTGATGTAGAGGACAGATCATCTGACTCGTGCGATAGTTCGTCATGAAGGTGCTGAATATAGGAGGCATGTAACTGAAAATTTTTATCATACGCGCACAATATTACAGTTTTTGATAGTAACTCTTGGTCTGGTTGAGACCCCTTTGCAAATCGAACTCTGATAGATTTCTCTTTTAAGACATCCGTTATACCAGTTTTTGAAGAGTCTTCGTTGGATTGATTGATTATTTCACGAACAGTTCCTTTGATATAACGAAACTGCTGATTGTTTTTGTATTGGTTGATTTGATCCCAAAGCCATTGAGTAAGGTATCGACCGTTAATTTGCATTTCACAGCTTTGATAGCTGCCAGACCAGAGGATCGACTCATCGACATTTTTATCGCTGTTAATACGCTGTATCGGAAAAATTAAAAGAGGTTTAACGTACTGGATAGGTAGCAAGTTTTGGTTCTTACAAGGATCGCTATGTGGGTAAATAGTAAGCAGGAAACGCTTATCATTGTCAGTAAATTCTGTTTCCCAGAGTTCATTAATCCTAGTTTGAATGGCATCACATACATCGTTAAGCTCGCTGACATGTTCGACTTTTGTTGGTATGTAAGCAGTGTTACGACTTGGGTGATCTCGTTGACCGGACCCTTCAAAACACTCTAGATTTAGTTCGCCGTTAGCTAAGAGAAAAGGAAAGCCAAGGTTTTTTAAATCGATCAGTGTTTTTAACGAGTCGTACACCATCTCTCGAGCAGTTGGGATGTCTTTATAGTGAGCGCCTAGGGTGGATCTTCCAGGTTGCTTATTGGTCGTAATCGAATTGCTGCCATCCGACATGTGTTGAGGTGAGATCATCGACACACGACGGCCTTTTTGGAGAAGTGATAGTGTTAGAATACTGCCAGCGATTCCTCCGCCGACAACCGTTTCATCGTATACTGTCATACTGTCTCTCTTTTTGACTGCGTGGTTTGAAAGTATTCTACCCATGCAGTTTGTACAATTTTCGCCATTGTATCACGATTTTCTTGGGTTTAAATTAACGCACTGAAATGTAATGATTTGACAGATATCAATCGCTATCGAGAAAAACCCCTTATTTTTCTGTGCGATAGTGCATTGATCAGCCTGGCGCACAGGTTCATTGAAACCTTAATTAAAGATTAAATTTATATTTCAGCGTATTTCAATTGTGAAGATGTCAATCTTACGGGCCAATATTCAGATTGTTGGAGAAGTGTTCAGCATTCCGTCTAACAATTGTTGTGTTACCACCTTGTTACTGTTCAAAAAGCTGATTGGTGGCTGTGATAGACATTGACGGTTTGATGGGTCATTATCTTTACATAAGTCTATGTTCAAATTGGCCAATAAGACGATGACACTATTTGTGATTTTTTGGTCTTTAATCTCAGAATTCGTTAGATGCTTGATGCCATCTTTTTTACCATGAATATGGCCAGCCCATTTTTCGAGTAATTGAATGGTAGCTTCAATTTTTGTGACATACATGAACACTAAACCCGAGGTGCAGGCAGCTGATCTCAGTAAATTACCTGCGGGGCTATTCATCCAAGCAATGCCTTCGGTGCTTTTGTGCGTATAATACCAACCCTGTAAGGATTGTAAGAATGTTAGTACACAGGCTAATGCGCTGACGGGTTTTTGTAAAAAGTTACCCAGACTTTGCCGTAGGTAAATCGATGAATCGTCATTGCCAAAAACATAGGATACTGCTCCTTTGTAGCACAAGTTTTCGTTATGCGTAATCCTATTAATAATCTGCCAACCTTTCCAGGTGAGATTAATACTCAAGGGCGCTATTGAGGCAACTACAGCGATTGTTGTAGCCGCTACTGAGGGCCATCCAGCAGTGGACGACAAAAAGTCTAAGATAGAAAAACAGTTAGAGAAAACCGCCAGTGTTGCAAAGACGGTAAAAAATAACATACTGATGGATTTAATCGACGTGATAGCACAAGATCGACCTGGATACACTGTGAAACTGGGAATGTCTTTACCAATCAATCGATCATTTTGTTTTAGAATTCTTTCAATTGCCATCCAACTGATAAAGTGTTCAGAGATCTGATGTTCTGAAATGTTATAAACATTTAGTGGGAAGGACCAGGGGGTATCATCATTTGTTATTTCTGTCGTAAATATGTCTTGTCTTCCATGATATTTCACATAGGTTTTCATAATTTGTCTTGCTGTGTTACGACGAATAAATTGTTCGTATAGATCGCGTTGATTGAGTGCCTGATAGTAATGTTCTTTTAGGCTGTCGCGAAGATCGGCTAAGACTTGAGTCAATGCGCTAGTTTTTTCCAGGCCTATGGCAAAATTGGTGAATAACGTGCCCAATGTGAATGCGTATCTAAGTAGTGGTGGGAAGTTTGTAGAGTTTTGATAAACCATGCTTGCTGATGCAGCACAATAAAATACGCCGAAGATTCCTGCTAAAACAGGGTTCTGTTCCTCTCTTTTATAAACAAACTGTGGTGAGTCTAAAGAGTCATTCTTAAGTACATCCGACAAACTTTCCTGACTACCTCTGGGGCTTCCGCTTGGGGTACTGGTGGCTTCTGGGTCATTGGTTCTAACCAAAGAATATTCTCCCACAGTGTCTCCGTATCCCCAGTATCGTTTTTGATTTTTGTAGAAGCTACTGGTGTTGTCGTGATAGAAAGCAAACGTCGGAACTGATCCTGCTAATGCTAGGATGATGGCCGCATAGTCAGGTAAGCTGGGTAGATCGAGTGAATTCTCAGGGTCCCTAAACATATCGTAGATGGGTATAGCTGATTTTGAAGCGGCTAAAAAAGGAAGTAGCCAGGTTACAATTACTGAGACAATTCCGTCGTAAGATAATTTGATAGGAAAGAGATTAACGCAAGAAAATAATTTGTCAGGCTCAGGATTATACCCTGCTAGATGATGTCCAGTATCCGATGATGTGTCTCCATTCGCCAATAGAGCGACGCGTAGAGGGTCAACATCGGGCGAAAGGGGTGCAACATCGGGCGAAAGGGGTGTCTGAGGCGATTGGTTCATAGCGAATATTCGTTGGTCATATCGAGAGGTAAGGATGAATGTTTAATTAATATTTAAACAATTTTACGTGATTATTCCGTTCATAATTATTAGAAGCAAGCAATTTTGGAGGTTAGTGGGTAAGTTAATGTACTCTTAATGTGTAAGTGAGGTCTAACTCAATGATAAATCTATGAATTTTTCACATGTCATGGTGATGCTATCTTGACAGATTTTATATGAGTGTCTCTTGAAGATAGTCTGTCGCTTGAGTCATTTATTCTCAAGAGTATTCGATTTATTGTGTAACTATTTTTAACCGTCGAAATAATGCTGTGAACAGTATCTTTTTTTAATCATGCAGCTCATCGGTAGGGAGGTAGGGATTCACCACAAGTACGTCACTAGTAACAATTAATTTAATACGTTAGACTGTGCAACCTATGAGTATCGTCAGCAACAAGCCCATTTGGCATCTTCTGCAGGAACACTCCGAGCAGATGCAGTCCATCGCTATGCGAGATTTGTTTCTTGCAGATTCTGATCGTTCAAAGAAATTCTCACTTCAGGCGTGTGGTATAAGTTTAGACTATTCGAAGAATCGTCTTACTTTAGCAACAAGAGACTATTTAACGCAGTTAGCTGAATTACAACAAGTGCCCCAGGCTATTGAGGAATTATTTTCAGGTGGCTTGGTTAATGCCTCTGAGCAACGACCAGCACTTCACACACTACTTCGAACACCTAGCCAATCGGTTTCTGAAAATTTGCAGTCTGAATCCGATCAAATTAGCGTTGCCTTAGAACAAATGAACGCAATAAGCTCTGCTGTTGAAAAAGGTGATCTACTAGGCTTCACGGGTAAGCAGATTACAGATGTTATCAATATTGGAATCGGTGGTTCTGATTTAGGTCCATTGCTTCTCTTTGAAGCATTAAAGCCTCAGATGCGATCACATCTAAACTTACATTTTCTTTCCACGTGCGATAAGGCATTCGTGAATACTGTGCTGTCACGTTTGAATCCTGAAACAACGCTAGTTGTTGTTGTTTCTAAGTCGTTTACCACACAGGAAACGTTGCTCAACTATGCTCAAGTAAAGTCGTGGATGCTGCAGCATGCGTTAGATTGGTCAGCCATTCAACATCAGTGGTTTGCAGTGACGGCATCACATGATAAGGCAGTTGATAGTGGGTTCAATGCGGAAAATATTTTACCTATATGGGACTGGGTTGGTGGTCGCTATTCGATATGGTCGAGTGTTTGTTTGTCAGTTGTGATTGTCTTTGGAATGGAGATCTTTAATCAGTTTCTCGCGGGTGGACATGCGATGGATTTGCATGTGAGGCAAGCTCCTTTATCGAAAAATATGCCTGTTATTTTAGCGCTTCTTGGGATCTGGTATCAAAACTTTCTAGATGCAAAGACACATCTAGTTGTTCCGTACAGCTGTTTTTTAAGTGGTCTTCCACGATATCTACAACAACTTTTCATGGAAAGTCAGGGTAAACGCGTTACTCAACACGGTGAGCCTGTTGAGTTTTCAACAGGGTCCATCATTTGGGGAGAATGTGGTACGAATAGTCAGCATAGCTTTCATCAGTTATTGATGCAGGGGACTCATACTATCCCTGTTGATTTTATTTTACCAAAGCAAAGCTATGATGGTAGTGTCAATCCAGTTTTAACGGCACATGCACTAGCGCAAAGTCAGGTGTTGATGGAAGGTCTGCATGATGTTGAGGCACACCAAGAAATTCCGGGCAATGTGCCAAGTAATTTTCTCATGCTAGAGCGATTAGACGCTACTCACTTGGGGGCATTACTAGCTTTGTATGAGCATATAGTTTACATTCAAAGTGTTATTTGGGGTACTAATGCTTTTGATCAGTGGGGTGTGGAGCGGGGTAAGGTGATGGCAAAAGGATTATTGCATGATTTAGAGCATCGCTCAGTCACCCATCAATACGACTCATCGACAGAGTCCCTTTTAAACCAGCTATCACTATCTTCAAACGGAGTGGAGTCAACATGATATCGAGCGTAAAAACTGCCGTTTTCCCGGTAGGAGGATTAGGGACACGATTTTTGCCTGCCACAAAGGCATCTCCCAAAGAGATGTTGCCGATTGTAGATAAACCTATCATACAATACGTAGTTGAGGAGGCTATTGACGCAGGTATTGAACAGCTTATCTTTGTTACTAGCCACACTAAACGTGCAATAGAGGATTACTTTGACACTAACTACGAGCTTGAGTCGCGTTTAGAGTTAGCCGGTAAGCTCGATGTTCTTTCAAGAGTGAAACAAATAGTGCCTAAAGGTGTTGATTTCCTCTACGTAAGGCAGCCAGCGCCTCTAGGACTCGGTGATGCTGTGTTGAGAGCCAAGCATGCTATCGGAGATAAACCTTTTTCAGTTTTATTAGCCGATGATATTATCGATTCTCCAAGTCAATCGTGCCTGTCTCAAATGGTTAACGTATTCGATCAAACGCACTCAAGTGTTGTTGCTGTTGAAACGGTTCCAAAAGAAGATACGGACAAATATGGTATCGTGTCCTTAGCTGGTGGTAATCTAATAAAAGGTATTATAGAAAAACCTTCACCTGAACAATCTCCTTCAAATCTTGCCGTTGTTGGTCGTTATATTTTTACACCTGAGATTTTTGATTATCTACAGTCGATTCCGGTAGGGAATGGTGGTGAGTTGCAGCTAACGGATGCGATCGCGGCTATGTTGAGCTCTCAAGACGTGTATGCCCATGCGTTTACAGGTACCCGTTTTGACTGCGGGAGTCGTCTAGGAATGATGAAAGCGACCATGAACTATGCATTTAAAGACGAGAGTCTTCGTGCTACGTTACAATCATACCTTGCTGAGCTTGATCTCAGTATTTCATAACGACAGTATATGTTGCTAAATAATCCCATCAGTGAATGATACATTAAGGATAATATTCATGAACACTAGTCCCATTTCAAGTGAGTACAGTTGGTTTAATATGCCACGTGGGATTCCGTGCATTTTTTTATTACAGATATTTTCTACGATGAGCTTCGCGGTGATGTATGCAACACTTGTGCTATACATGAAGCAGAAAATTGGATTGACTGGTAAGGAAGCTGATAGTATTACAGGGGTGTATTTTGCATATAACTTTGCATTACATTTATTCGCAGGATTCATAGCAGGACGTTTTTTTACTTACCGTGCTTTGATCGCAGTGGGTGTATTTTTTCAGTTAATTGCAGCCTTGTTCTTATCGCAGCAAACATTACTGACCCTCTATATCGGAATGGCAGCGATGTTAGTTGGTACCGGTACAATGGTTACTTGCATCAACATGCTGGTCTCTCAGCTATTTAGTCCAACCGATTCTAGACGAGAAACAGCTTTTCTTTGGAATTACAGTGGAATGAATATTGGATTTTTGTTAGGCAACTCTCTAGCCGGGTTCTTTCAAGTATCAGGTGACTACCACACCTTGTATCTACTGACTGCTGCATCGAACGTGGTTACTTTAGTTGTGTTATTCATTAATTGGAGATGTCTGCATGATAGGGGTTCCATCCTTGCTAAGGTCCGACGTGGTGAGTTATACAAGCGACAAATGATTGGTTTTGGCATCGTCTGTATATTGGTGCCTGTACTCTATGTGCTTCTTCAGTACCCGTCACTGAGTGGCGGTTTAATTCTATTTGGTGCTGCAGCCATGATAGTCTACATTGTCAAATTGGCCTTTAATCATGAAAAGCCAGTTCGTAATAAAATCCTTGTCTTTCTCGTGTTATTGATTGCGGCACAAATTTTTTGGATCATTTATCAGTTAACTCCGATGGGGTTAACCTTGTTTGCGCAAGATAATGTTGATCGACATGTGATGGGTTATTTGGTCACGCAAGGTTGGATTTCTGATATCAACAATATCACGATTATTTTTGGTGGGCCTTTATTGGCCGTATTTTTTCGATGGTATCGCAATCGTTCTTCAGTCAATATTCTGCCAATTCAATACGGTCTTGGTTTGACGCTGTCATCTGCTGGTTTATTAATCTTACCTATTGGTATTGCGTTTGCTAATCAGGCAGGGCTAGTCGATTTTTCGTGGTTGTTCTCAACTTATGTATTGCTGGCTTTGGCTGAATTGTTAATCAGTCCGATTGGTTATTCTATGGTGGGTCGTCTCATCCCATCAAACATGCAAAGTATGATGATGGGGATGGTCTTGTTTAATTCCGGTGTCGCAGCAGTGCTTGCTAGCTTTTTTTCTAATCAAGCCTTAGGTGACGTTGAGACGAGTAACCCATTAGTCAGTAATCCTAGCTTTGCGCACGTGTTTCATGGGTTGGGGTGGTCAGCATTAGCTTGTGCTGTCATTATCTTTGCCTTAACACCGATCTTGCGTCGAATGATGTCATCGTCTTAGGCTGTCTTTTTCGGCTCGCTATCATTTTAATCCTAGGTTTTTTGATCATCATTGCATCGTATGGTCTCTTTTTTATATTGATAGGCCAGTGTCTGAGCGAGATATGTTGTATCAGTGGCAGTTTTTACAGGATCTGGCTCCTGCTACTCATTAACGACTGAACTTATAATTATTGAATTATCAAGTTATTGTCTTTTTGGTGCAGTAGTTGGGTTATCATGGATCGCTAGTTCCCCGGTTAAGGCGATGGTCGTTCATTGATTTCTGGAATATGATTTTGTTCTACATGTTTAGAGCTTGCGAAGAACCGGCATGGATTCAGTCGTTTCATAATGACATCGGTTGTCATTATAATTGCTGCGGCTACTAGTGTTCTAAGTGTACATCTCACTGCTTGGTCGGCCCCAAAGAATTGATCAATACCATATAAGCTACTTATTACAAGAAAAATGCTAATAAACTGCTGAAATCCAATATTAATCCACCACTGATTTGCAGATCTTAGTAGGGAAGTTGTCCTATGTTCTATATGATGTTTTAGCGATGAGATGATAAAGGACCAAGCAGTCACTGTTGTCGCAACAGCCATTGAACGTATATAAAACTCGGTATTAATACAAGATTTGAACGTAGCAATGCCTAAAAATAAACCGATGATCGTAATTTTAGCGTTATCAAGATGCAGATTATATGAGTAGCTATTACAGGAATAACGTGATGCTACTAAGCAGTGCGCGATTAAGCACAGGACAGTAATAAGGCTAAAAGCAATAGGAAGATTCGACGATAGTGGTGTTATTACTCCAAAAGTGGGTGCAATTTGCAGTGCAATAACGTGGCTCGGGTTTGGTGTTCGAAAAGGAATCCCTTGTTTGACCAGCTCGTCTTTCATTTTTTTATCAATAGCAAAGGAGTCGCTACTCTCTATGAGTGAGGTTTTGATAGCTGGAGTAGTAATGAATAGTCGATCATCGATCAAGCAGAGGTAAAAATCCTTTGTGATGGTTTGATAATTATCAACGCTATCTTGAATGCGTTGAAAATCCCTTTCATTTTGACTGCTTAGGTGCTCTCTTGTTAGGTTTTCTTCATGGATCATGTGTGTTCTCTTATTGACTTAAAGCTAAAGTATAATTGTTGTGTTTAATATAACAATGCGTATAATTGTCAATAGTTTATTCTAAAAAATAGAACAATATGCATGCCTTTGATTTAACTGAAACTTTTATTGCCGTTATTGATGGTGGCTCCTTTGTGCAGGCTGCAAAAAAGATGGGTGTTGCACCATCGGTGATTACTCGTCGAATTAATTTGCTTGAGCAAGAGCTCAAGGTCCAGCTATTAATACGGACTACCCGTCGACTTTCACTAACACGTGCAGGAGAGTCGTATTATCGTGATATACAGCCTTTAGTTGAGCATTGGTATGCGGTTTGTGAGTCAGTACAGGATGATCAACAAGCACTATCGGGTAAGTTATCAGTTGCCATCAGTGTTTACTTATCGCGACTCTTACAGCCAGCGATTGTAACGTTTATTCAGCAAAATCCTGAAGTGGAGTTGCACTGTTATCAGGTGCAGTCACAAGTTGACTGTTTGCGAGACCAGATTGATGTGATGATTGGACCCGATCACCTAATTGCTGATACTGAGGGTATGATCGCACGACCAATTGGAAAATCAGCCTCACAACTGTATGCATCACCTGAATATGTTAAGCGTTATGGTGTGCCCAAAAGTTTGATTGAGTTAAAGCATCATCGTGTTATTGCATGGAAGCGACGAGATCAATCAAAACCCATTTGGCAGATGCAAGGTTCGCGCGTTACTATTACTGCAAAATTGGTATTTAATGACTGGGAAATGGCCATTGCTGCTGCTTGTGCTGGCGAGGGTATTGTGTTGATTCCACCAGCAATAGTGCATCGGTATATTGAGTCTGGCGATTTACTGCCTGTGCTCTCAGAGTGTCAAACTTCCTCAACACAACTCAACCTTTATTACGCTAAGCGAGAATTTACCTCGCGTGTTATTAAGGCCTTTGTTGAATCTATTTTGCAATCCGATATTCAGGCCTATTATTCCTAGTGGCGTTTTTGAACAGAATACAAGCCATGTTTTCTAGGCCTTTTATCGATTTAAATTATCATCGATGTCATGGCGGTATTTATTCCTCGTGATTTGATGTTTCAACAGCTAATAGTTGCTGTTGCAGTTCTTGCAGTAAGCTTCGTTGTTGATCATCAAGCGTGCTTTGATCGATGCTCTTGATATCATTGAGTGCATCCTGTTGCGTGTATTTTTTGGAACAGCGGTAGTCCTGCGTTTTAGCAGAAAACGTCGTGTCTTGTTCTGTATTCGTGAAAGCGTGATTAAAGTTCCGCTGTAAAATTCGCACTGCTTGCTGTTGTCTAATAGCATTTGGAAAACGTTGTGCCACTTGCCATTTTTTGTCGGGTGGAACTTGATGAAACTGTTGAAATAATTGTTCTTCTTCGCGGCTAGGGAATCCAATTTGGTATAAAGCAGCGTCGCAGTCGATGTGTTCAACAATAGGGTAGGTTTGTTCCAGGTAATAATCGCATAACGTTTGTAGTAAGTCCGGTTGAGTCTCAAGCCATGCAAGATTGGCTTGCATAACTTGCAAGCGATCTGGGTCTAGTCGATCAAGAAAGCGTTGTTTGGTTGGTAGAATGATGGGTGCTTCGGCGACTTTTTTACGAATTACACGGGTTTTATCAGTAAAGTTATCCAACGTTGCTTGCTGTAATTCAGTCTGATCCAAGGCTAGCCACAGTGTTTGGTTTTTATAATGGCGGTGTTGGCCTAAGCCTAGCACAGGTTGTTGCAATTGTTTGGCATAACCGCAGCGTAGGCTAGTGAGTATGCCTTGCGGGTACTGGGTGCTATCATTGGCTATACCGGTGCTTAATTGATGCAGGCGAGCCGAGTCTGTAGCTTTTTGAAAAAAGCCAACAGCGTAATCCCATAGTGCTTTTTCTCGGTAGAGTTCTTTGGCTAATGCGATGGTGACTTCAACGTCAACCAGTGCATCATGACTCACACCATCGACCCAGTGATTACAAGCATTAAGACCCTCTAATTTCAAACGTCTGACGCCTTCAATCATGGGCCACTGGACAATATCGGGTTTATAAAGGTAGTACAATGTCGTGATCGGTAGTATGTCCATGCGTCCACATTGGTTGGCGTATTGATGCGTGTAGGGTGGTAGTAAATTACGGTAGAAGCTAAAGCGTAAAAACTCATCATCAAAGCCCAGAGAATTATAGCCAACACTGATCGTGCCTGGTGTGTTCAACAGCTGATGTATCCGTTGCATGGCTTGGTACTCTGAATCGCCTGTTTGCATCGTTTGCCAGTCGATACGGTGAGTGATCATGGCGTGTGGTGATGGCATAATATCTGCGTTGAGTTTTATGCGAATTTCATGACGTTCGATCTCATTAAGCGATAAGTCAGTTCGAATTGCGGCAAATTGTAAGACCTGATCAAAGCACGGGTTAATGCCGGTGGTTTCTAAATCATAGAATAAGTAGGTAGCTGCTTGGCGTGTCATGCGGATGCCTGGTTTACTTTGATATAAATCTGACAATAATCCAAAGCCGAATTGGCAATTATGCTTTGCTCTATTTTATCGACGTGGGTGCCAATGATGCTTTCCAATGGTGTTGTTGTGTGCAGCAATAACTCTGCACTCAGTTGTCCCTCAAGGTAGTGCAAAGTGATTTGATTAATAGTTATCAAGATATCAATATCGTGTAATGTTTGCCGTACTTCTTGCTCGATTTGTTGACGATTGGCGTGGTGCAAGACATTGGGTGCGATGGAATCATCCTCAGGGTCAATGTGAATCGCCACGTCTTGAATGGCCGGTACTGCTTCCCGTATCCGCTGTTCAGCACTATCTGCTATGAAATGACCTTCAGACACGCTGATGTATCCATCGACTTGTACGTGTACGTCAACAAAAATACGGTGTCCGTGATGGCGTGTTCTTAGATTATGCACTGCAATGACACCGGGTGTTTGTTCGATATTGCGCTGGATGGTATTGATGGTTTCAGGATCAGTTGCAGCATCAATCAGCTCATTCACACTCTTCCACAGCATTTTAACTGCGACGCCAATAATAATGAGCGAGATGATGGACGCTGCAACGGCATCTAGAAACGGCCATCCAATATATCCTCCAATCAGGCTGACGATAACAATCAGAGAGATCAATGCATCGCTGCGATTATGCCAAGCATTAGAAATCAGTAATGATGATTGGATCTTTTGCCCTTGTCGCAAACAGAAGTGGAATAACACTTCATTGGTCAGCGCAGAGATAGCTGCCATGATTAATACAAATTTACTCGGTTGTGTGAACCTTGCCCCGTGTATTAGTTGGGTGAGTGCGGGGTACAGGAAAGAAACACCCACCACCAGTAACACCAAAGCAATGACAATCACAGCGATGGTTTCTATGCGATGATGGCCGTAGGGGTGCTCGTTATCTGGGGCTTGAATGCTGGCTTTGGCTGCAAATACGACGAGACCATCGCTGATAACATCAGACAAGGAGTGAATACCGTCTGTAATCAGTGCCTGTGAGTAGCCAACGTATCCGATGATTATTTTACCTATTGCAAGAAGTAAGTTAACCGCACCACTAATGATAGACACACGGCGAGTGATGGGATAAGTATCTGAATGCATGTGGGGATCTCCTGAATTTTGGTTATTATGATCGGCATAATAGTGCCTGTCCAGTGGCGGGGTTGGATAAAAAGTTTTGTCTAAAAAGTGACATTTGATGGAAGTCACCGTATACTCGCTTCACCTTTAATGTCCCGCAGTTTTTCTTGACTGAATAGCGTACCGTGCCATCTTGAGGTGACTCAGCAAGGAATGGCAACCATACGGATAACAGTGATTGTGATCGGCCGTGGCGCAGCCCATTATCTGCGTCTAAATTTTTACATAGACCATTGAATTAAGAGAATATTTTATGTCAACTAATCAAACATTTGCAGACTTGGGTTTGCCTTCCACCTTATTGGCCACGTTATCTGCGCTAGGTTACGAAACTCCGACTCCTGTCCAAGAAAGCAGTATTCCTTTGCTCTTAGCAGGTGACGATGTGCTCGCTCAAGCACAAACCGGAACCGGAAAAACAGCCGCCTTTGCGTTACCTATCTTGGCGAACATGGACATTAAAATTTGTCAGCCTCAAGCCTTGGTAATCGCTCCGACGCGTGAGTTAGCTATTCAGGTAGCGGAGGCTTTCAAAAGTTACTCTAAAAAACTGTCTAAATTTTTTGTTACACCGATCTACGGTGGGCAAGATTATCAAGTACAACTAAAAGCGTTAAAACGTGGCAGTCACGTGATTGTCGGTACACCGGGTCGTGTGATGGATCATTTACGCCGAGGAACGCTAAAAATGGATGCCCTTCAAACTTTGGTTTTGGATGAAGCGGATGAAATGCTAAAGATGGGTTTTAAAGAGGATGTGGAATGGATACTAGAGCAGGTGCCTGGTGAGCATCAAACAGCGCTTTTTTCTGCGACTATGCCACCGGCTATTCAAAATATTGCCAAGAGGTACTTGAATCATCCCAAAAAAGTACACATTAAGCCTCAAGAAAGCTCGGTGAGTGCCATCGACCAGTATTGCATTCGTGTTTCGCGTACTCAGAAATTGGATGTATTGACGCGACTTTTAGAAGTCGAACCTGTGAACGGTGCTATTATTTTTGCTCGTACGAAAACACTATCGGCAGAGTTGGCAGAAAAATTACAAGCACGTGGTTATGCAGCCGCAGCTCTAAATGGTGATATGAGTCAATCCATGCGTGAAAAGGTGTTGGGTCGCTTAAAGAAAGGTTCTTTAGATATCGTTGTGGCGACGGATGTTGCGGCACGAGGAATTGATGTCGATCGTATTACGCATGTCTTCAACTATGACATACCTTGTGATCCTGAGTCCTACATACATCGAATCGGTCGAACGGGTCGAGCGGGCCGACAAGGTAAAGCTTTTTTGTTTGTCTCTTCTCGAGAGCATCATCTGTTAAAGGCGATAGAGCAGGTAATGAAGCAACCTATTCCAGTTATCTCTGCGCCATCAGTTGAAGAGATGGGTGAGCTTCGTCGTCAACAATTAGCTGAAAAAGTGGTCAATATTATCAAGAAGAGTAATAAGTATCACCCGTATCTTAATATCGTAGAGGATATTGTGGCACAAGGTGATTGTGACGTTCAGGATATTGCAGCTGCATTAGCTTATCTTGTAGAGGAGTCAAACCCTTTGCCTGATCAAGATGTGATGGCTGAGCCAGAAGAGAAGAGCTCGCGTCGTCATCAGCGCGGATCACGATCTTTTGGAGGTCGCTCGCGAGGTGGCCCTAGACGATCTAATAATAGTGGTGGTGCTTCATCAAGACGTGCTTCCGGAGCGGGAAGACCGGTGGGTAGTAAGGGTCGACCGGCAAAGCGAAGCGCCTCTTCAAAATCTGACGGTAAGTCTCGTTCTTAGTCTATCGGGACTGATTTTTTAGGTGGATGAATAGCGCAGATTTGTATTTTCTGTGAGAGATTGCTCACTTTTTAGTGTCAAATATGCTTGCAATAGTGGACTAAAATAGTACTATATGCTTCCAAGCGGTATTTTTACTCCAGTTGGATATAAAAAATGTTACAAATCAGCAAGTTATCAGATTATTCGGTGATTATTCTAGCTATGATGGGAGGAGCCGATGTGCGTTTTCATTCAGCAACAATGATGGCTGAGCGCACACGTTTGGCGACCAGTACAGTTAGCAAATGCTTGAAATTATTATGCGCAGCTCGGCTGGTTATCTCAGAGCGTGGCTCAAAAGGTGGCTATCGATTGGCAAGACCGTTAACGGATATCCGCTTACTGGATGTGATTCGTGCCATAGAGGGTGATGTACAATTGACGCAATGTGTCTCTGTTGGTTCAGATTGCTCTTTGCAAGGGCGTTGTGAGTTTCGCCCTAACTGGAAAGTGGTTAATGAGCAGATGGTCCAGTTATTAGCAGATATTTCCCTCCAGCAAATGATGCCTCCCTCATTGTCTTCAGTTGAATTTCCTATGTTTCATCAACCTATGTTATCAAGCTGTCTTCAAGGAGAGTCGTTATGAGTTCAAAAAATCAAGTAGTGATTGATGCTATACAAAAAGGCTATGAGCATGGTTTTGTAACAGACATTGAGGCAGAGTCGTTACCTCCAGGTTTAAATGAAGATGTTGTTCGTTGGATCTCCGCTAAAAAAAATGAGCCTACATTCATGTTGGAGTGGCGATTAAAGGCCTATCGCCACTGGCTAACATTAGAGCAGCCAGATTGGCCGCGCCTAAATATCGAGCCCATTGATTACCAGGCGATTAGTTATTTCTCAGCACCTAAATCTGCTGCAGATCGTCCGCAAAGTTTAGACGAGGTCGACCCTCAATTACTGGAAACTTACGAAAAGTTAGGTGTGCCATTACACGAGCGTGCACGTTTAGCTGGAGTTGCTGTAGATGCTGTTTTTGATAGTGTCTCTGTCGCCACCACTTTTAAAGATACTTTGCAGGAAGCTGGCGTGGTGTTTTGTCCTTTTTCAGAAGCAGTACAGACGCATCCTGAATTGATTGAAGAGTATCTAGGCACTGTGGTTTCCTATCGTGATAATTATTTCGCAGCGCTTAATTCAGCGGTGTTTAGCGATGGTTCATTTGTTTATATTCCAAAAGGTGTTCGTTGTCCTATGGAACTATCAACCTATTTTCGCATTAATGCGTTGAATACGGGCCAATTTGAAAGAACCTTGATCATAGCTGACGATGATGCAACCGTTAGTTATTTAGAAGGGTGTACTGCTCCGATGCGTGACGAAAACCAACTTCATGCAGCGGTTGTTGAGCTAGTTGCTTTGAATCGCGCATCGATTAAATATTCAACAGTCCAGAATTGGTATCCTGGCGACGAGAATGGTAAAGGTGGTATTTATAATTTTGTCACAAAGCGTGCGGCATGCCGTGGTGAACATTCAAAAGTCTCATGGACACAAATCGAGACAGGATCAGCAATTACTTGGAAATATCCCAGCGTGATTCTCAAGGGCGACCATTCTGTCGGTGAGTTTTATTCAGTGGCTTTAACGAATAATTACCAACAAGCTGACACTGGGACTAAGATGGTCCACTTAGGTGCACACACGAGTAGTACCATTATTTCTAAAGGTATTTCAGCAGGTCATGGTCAAAATAGTTATCGTGGATTGGTGCGTATGGCACCGACAGCAAAGTATGCACGTAATTTTACGCAATGTGATTCATTACTACTAGGGTCAGAATGTGGAGCACATACGTTTCCTTACATCGAGGCCGGTCATGATACTAGCCATATCGAGCATGAGGCGACAACGTCGAAAATTAGTGAAGATCAGCTGTTTTATTTAAAGCAGCGAGGCATTAATGAAGAAGATGCTGTGTCGCTCATCGTGAATGGGTTTTGTAAAACAGTCTTTAATGAATTACCAATGGAATTTGCCGTAGAGGCACAAAAGTTAATTGAAGTTAGCCTAGAAGGCTGCGTGGGTTAGAGGGGGAGTTATGTTAGATATTCAATCGTTATGCGTCAATGTGGGTGATCGCGAAATTTTAAAAGGCCTAGACTTGTCAGTAAAAGCGGGTGAAGTCCATGCTATCATGGGCCCTAACGGGTCTGGTAAAAGTACGCTTGCGAACACCTTGGCGGGTCGTGAGGATCTAACGGTTCTATCAGGTCATGTCAAAGTGTTAGACCAGTCTTTGCTAGATTTGTCGATTGAGGAGCGTGCTGCTCTTGGTGTGTTTTTAGCTTTTCAATACCCTGTTGAAATTCCAGGAGTCAATAATCTTTATTTTTTAAAGGCTGCAGTGAACAGTCTACGAGTTCAGCGTGGTGAGTCTGAGTTGGATAGTTTTGATTTTATGAAGATGGTTAAGTCTGAAATCAAATATGTTGGCTTAGACGAGTCTTTTTTAAAGCGCGCGGTCAATGCGGGTTTCTCAGGCGGTGAGAAAAAACGTAATGAGATTCTTCAAATGGCGTTGTTACAACCAAAGTTAGCCATTTTGGATGAAACCGATTCAGGTTTAGATATCGATGCACTACGTATTGTTTCTGACGGTGTTAACCGGATGCGTTCGACTGAGCGCGCTATCATTTTGGTAACACACTATCAACGGTTATTAGATTACATAGAGCCTGATTACATACACGTCTTAATTGATGGTCGTATTGTTGATTCCGGTGATAAGTCATTGGCTATTGAGTTGGAAAAAAATGGTTACGCAGCTTATCAAACCGAAGGAAGTCATGCATGAGTGTTTTGGAAGTAACAACAGCTTGGGATGCTGAGCAGTTACAAGCGCTGCTTGCTCGTGAGAATAACCCAGTGTTACTCGATTTTCGGGAACAGCAGGTGCTAGCCTTAGAGGCATTTTTAGCTCAGGGGTTTCCGACTCGTCGTAATGAGGCTTGGAAGTATTCGCCTTTATCCCATTTGTCTCAACAACAGTTAAATTTGCCAGATACCAATGGTCATTCCATCGCGGATTTCGAGCAAGTACTATCCTTTAAAGCCGCAGGAGTCGCTTCTTTAGTATTCATAGATGGATGTCTTTCTTCTGAGCATAGTGATTTAGAGTATCTCGAGCAGTATATGGAAGTGCGTTTTAATCATGAGGTGTCTTCATCCAATGTTGATGATTTTTTTAATAAGGCGCAGTTGACGACCGATCCACTTGTTCAACTGAACGCAGGACTATTGACGCACCATATGACTTTGTGTGTTAAACCACGTGTGATTGTTGAGAGGCCTATGCAACTACTGCATTATTTTTCAGGTGCATCTATGCACACTATGCATCACACAGCGTTGCGCATTGAATTAGGTGAAAGTGCCTCATTATCTCTATTACAAGAAGGTATTTCTGAGGCTGGAGTGACAGTTTTTCATAATCAAGTCACTGATATTGTGTTGGCAGCCAATGCTAAGCTGAATCATTACGAGCTACAGCGTTATGCGGACACGGTCACCTATGTGACACAGACTCGTATGGACCAGCAACGAGATTCCGAGTGGATGCACTGTGCTGCTCAATTGGGAGCTGGTTTGTCACGTAACGCTCTAACGACTGACCTTAGAGATAATGCAGCATCTTGTTCGCTCATTGGGTTTTCGCATGTGACTGGTTGTCAGCATATCGATACGCATGTTTTAGTTAACCATCAGGCATCACATACCGTGAGTCAACAATTCTTTCGTAATTTAGTTGATGACCGAGGGGTTTCAGTGTTTAGCGGTAAGGCACAAGTGGATGCTGCTATTGCTTCAGTGACTGCCGATCAAACAAATAATAATTTATTACTGTCCCCTGGAGCTAAGGCTTACATTCGTCCTCAGCTTGAAATTGATGCAGACGATGTGAAGTGTTCTCATGGCGCTACTGTTGGGCAACTTGATCCTCGAGCAGTTTTTTATTGTCGTAGTCGAGGCATGTCAGAATCACTAGCACGCGCTCTATTATTACATAGCTACGTTGATGCGTTGCTGGAAAATGTGCCAACAGGTGTCTGCTTAGATCGAGTACGTTATGCCATGATGGAAAAAGTATCGCGTTATGCCACATTAACAGGAGCGACGTTATGACAGAACTGGCTGAGTTTAAGCTAGACGCAGATAAGATGCGTCATCAGTTTCCTTTGTTAACTCAGGACACTGGTGAAACGCCTTCATTGATTTACCTTGATACAGCGGCTACTAGCCAAAAGCCTGCCTGTGTGATTGACACAATTCAGGACTACTATGCTCATCATAACGCGAATGTACATCGTGGAGTGTATGCTCTATCTCATGAGGCAACCATTCGCTATGAGGCGTGTCGTCAAGAGGTGCGTCATTTTATTCATGCTAAAGCGAATGAAGAGATAGTCTTCACCAGTGGCGCAACAGCGTCGATGAATTGTATTGCGCATGGTTTTGGTCAGTCTCTGCTCTCAGCGGGTGATGAAGTAGTGATGTCAGTGATGGCTCATCATTCAACCATAGTGCCTTGGCAAATGGCTTGTGAGGCGACCGGTGCGGTATTAAAAATTATCCCTATTCTTGATAATGGTGAGTTGGACCTAGAGGCTTATCGTGCATTATTGTCAAGCAAGACTAAAGCAGTGGTCTTACTCCATGTCTCTAATGCACTGGGAACTATCAATCCTATTCAGGTGATGATTCAAGATGCCCACGAGAAGGATATTCCTGTCATTATTGACGGTGCGCAAGCTCCTTCACACGTTCCTATCGATGTTACGCAATTAGATTGTGAATTTTATACTTTTTCAGGGCATAAAGCCTATGGACCAACAGGTGTTGGTGTATTGTATGGTAAGCAAGCCTGGCTAGAACGGTTACCACCCTTCCATACTGGTGGTGATATGATTGAAACAGTTTCATTCGAAAAAACCACGTTTAATGTCTTGCCGCATAAGTTTGAAGCAGGAACTCCCAATATTGCTGGTGTTATTGGTTTGTCGGCAGCGCTCCAGTTTATTCATTCGATTGGTATTGATAAGATCATGGCGCATGAGCAAGATTTATTGGCGTATGCGACTGATCGTTTATCGTCTTTTAATGGTCTCACTATTCACGGAACATCCTCTAACAAAATTGGCATTATATCATTTACGCTCAAGCAGGCTCACCCGCACGATATTGCGACTATTTTAGCCGATCAAGGCTTAGCTGTTCGTGCTGGTCATCACTGTGCCATGCCTCTAATGAAGCGTTTAGCAGTTCCAGCTACAGTACGTGCATCATTCGCTGTGCATACGACGCGTTCTGACATTGATCGACTAGTAGACGGTGTTCAAGCAGTATTGACAATTTTTGGTGAGGAATAATGTCCGATATTCGAGAACTTTATCAGCAGGTCATTTTAGACCATGGTCGTAAACCCCGTTGTGTAGGAGTGATGTCCAACCCTAGTTTGATGAAACAAGGATTTAATCCATTGTGTGGGGATCGTCTGACATTATACATTCAAGCGTCTGAAGGTAAAATTACTGATGTATCTTTTGATGGTGATGGATGTGCCATTTCGATGGCGTCTGCTTCGTTAATGTCAGAAGCTATTAAAGGAATGACAATTGAAGAAGCAGAGGAATTATTCGAGTTATTTCATCAAATGATCACCGAACCTAATACATCCATTGATGAGGATGCATTAGGAAAACTAGTGGTATTGAAAGGCGTTACAGAATATCCAGCGCGTGTTAAATGTGCCACATTGGCTTGGCAAACATTACGAGCAGCGATACAAGACGACCATCAACCGGTGAGTACTGAAACATGACTAGTACGATGATTCATTTAACTGAAGCTGCGATTCTTCATTTAAGAAAAAAAATTGCGGATAAAAAAGCTTTGGGCTTTCGTCTTGGTATTAAATCATCGGGTTGTTCGGGCTTTCGTTACGTACCTGAGCTAGCCCTCAATGAGTCTCCAAACGATCTCATAATTGAGGTCGCTGAGGGTGTCACTGTGTTTATTCCAGAGGATGCTCGGTCTGCAATTGAGGGAATGACGATCGACTTTGTGAGTAAGGATTTAGGTCTAAAGCAAATGGTATTTAATAATCCACGTGCTGAAAATCTTTGTGGCTGTGGTGAAAGTTTTTCAATTAAGGAGACGGTCGATGATGACTGATGCTCAAGATGATCATTCTCAAGTAACGTTAACCCGTGATTGCATGGCAGCCATGGTGCCTTCAGGTGCTCGCATCTTATTGCACGAAGGGACTGAGGTAACCATCGTTCAGTCTTTGGGAAACAGTATGACAGTGAATATTTACGGTAATCTAGCCCGAATTGAAAAAAAAGAGGCTGATGCATTAGGATTGGTTGCCGAAGATCAGTATGAGCCTATGCCCGAGGGCTTAGCTTTAATTGATCAAGTGTGGCATAAGCTCAAGCAGGTTTTTGACCCTGAAATCCCAGTGAATATTGTGGATTTAGGTTTAATCTATAAAGTATCGATCGATGATGCCCAGCCGAATATTGCACTCGTTACAGTCACTATGACGTTGACTGCTCCTGGATGTGGCATGGGGCCGGTTATTATCGAAGATGTAAAGCAGTCAATTTTTTCATTAAACACAGTTACCGATGTGGAAGTTGATCTTGTGTTTGATCCCCCTTGGGATAAAAGCATGATGTCTGACATCGCCCAACTTGAACTAGGTGTGCTTTAATTCAACTCGCTGTATCAATGGAGGTCTGCTTCTGGTCAGCGTGGCGTATCCATTTATGCGCAACCACTATGCAGATTATTGAGATGATAATTGCAGCAAGTACATCCACTAAGTAATGCCAGCCTAGTAATATCGTAGATAGAATTAATAATGTATTAGCAGTTCCTATAAAGCTTAATAGCCAGCGTTTATCAATACATAAATAGATAAACATAACACCAACAATCACGTGTAATGAAGGAAAAGCAATTAATCCTCCTGTTCCTGAAGGGTAGGGGTAAGTGAGTGCTTGGTGAACAGCGTTGAATTTGATGAAAGTTTGCTCCGCAGTGGGTGGAAATAGGGGTGAGCTAAACATTGAGGCTGGCGCGGTTGTTGGAAAAAAGTAGTAAATAACTTCTGAGAAAATAGTTGCTAAGGCAAATGCCAATAAAAATCTCTCAAAGCGATATCGCGTGATAAAAAACAAAAGAATGCCGGGTAAAAAGAATAATTCATAGTGAATTAAATTATAAAAAAAGTTTAAAAGACCTGCTAGATCATTGTTATGTGTCCATTGCAGCCAGTTAACCGTATTGAAATGAAGCGATTGGTCGAAATGGACGAGTGTATGGTCAATCGTTGCGAAGGGTGTGTACTGAATCCCTTGCAAAAGAAGGGTGTTTATAATCAGAAAGACCCAGTACTGACTGTAGCTATGTACTATGTTGTACAGATAGGGCGATTCTTCTTGAATTGAGATCGTAATGGCACTCAGCCCGCAAAGAAATGGTAACACAAGAAAAAATTGCCACTTGGCATAGGGTACGCCAATATAGTGCGTGAACAGAGAGTTAATAAGGATGAATAGACCGCTTAATAAGAGGGATGCTAGCTGTGTTTTATAGAAAATTTTATCGAAGGGTGAACATTGTTGTTGATAAAATTGAATCAGCATTGACATTGTTGTTCCTGGCATAGGAGTGGTTGATTGTAAGAATACTATACATCATCCATTGTATTTAAGCAGTAGCGAGAAACTGAAAGACTCACTTGGTATTTCAAACAACAGTCTTAAATCAGATTTTAAAAAACTTGCTATTAAGTTTTCTTTTAAATAAGTTTGTTGAGAGCAACCTATCAAGGAATCAACCGTGAAGACATCATTATCTCCGTCACCTTCTATTAATTCGATGGATTGGGTGATCATTAAGTGTTTAATTCTTTTTATTGTATTTGTTGTAACATTTTTTGTCGTTAATGAGCTTACATTTCAATATGCTTTCGTTAACGTATTTCATTCTTATCAAGCCGTATTATTTTTATCGTGTGTTATTGCTTACTCACTAGCGGTAGCTTCAGGTATACAAAGTGGTTATCTTATTCTTGTTGTAAAGGGAGCAGGATTAATGGGGATTGCTATCGGTCTTCAGATAGTTATGACGGGTATACTGATTACGACTCCATTCCCTTTACAAGATGAGTGGTTTTATCGAGTTGACCAAGCGATTGGCTATGAGCAAAAAGTGACAATACAATTCATCATAGACCATCCTTTGCTAAGAGTTGTATTAGCTCATGCCTATAATTCCCTCAAAACAATGGCAATGTTAGTTGGGATAGCACTTTTAATCTCAATGAAATTAGTGAGCTATTATCGATATATAGCCTATTTTTTAATAACCTTTCTAATTGGATCACTGATTTATTATTTTTTTCCCTCTACGGATGTTAGTTCTATTATTCCCTCGAAGATTTTTTCCCCGAGTGCATACATGGTCGTTGAGCAATTTAAGCTTGAACATAATTACAAACCCATTAGTCAGTTTGCGATTGGGTTAATATCAATGCCTTCATTTCATACAATATGGGCAATGGTCATTACATTTTCATTGTGGAATGTTCGTTATCTGCGATGGATCGCTTTGTGTTATTCAGTGATTGTCGTTATTTCTGCGTTGTGTTTAGGGGCACACTTTTTAGTAGACATTCTTGCAGGCCTGGTTATTGCCAGTGGTACGTGGCGATTTGTCGTATGGATGATTCCAAAAACATATCATGCTAGTTCCTTATCGCAATCCTAGCTACTTTTTGAAGGTTCCCTTAATCTCCTGTGTCTATGTCAGAATAATGATTGTGTATTTTTGAAAGGGATGTTTATTTGTTCAGCATTGATCCGCAACTTGGAATATATAATTCCCTACTACTTTCTGGATGAATGATAAGATGATGAAGGAATTGGACTTTTTTTAAACAAGAAGATAGTCTTTGTATATCGTTACCAGCACATTGGAGGTGCCAAGTGATTAATCATGTCATACGTTCCAATTACCCTAAAAAGATTCGAGGTTTATCGATCTATTTATGGCTCATACTGGTTGTTGTCTATTTATTTGGATTTTTGAGTTACGTCTTACTGGATACCAAACTCTTCTTCTCTAACCCTCAATTATTTTGTTTCACTATCTTATCCTCAATCATTACACTTGCATCGCTTTTTATCAGTCCAAGATTACTTAAAACACGCAATCCTTCCTCTTACTTTATTGCCAGCTACTTAATATCCATGTTCTGTCTTATTATTTCATTGCGGTTAAGTTCACTCTCGAATGCTTATTTTTCGGAAACTTTCTGGTTTGTTGCATTTAGCTTGAATGTCATTCGTTTCTTTTCTGTTTGCCTAAACGATATCTGGCAAGTCAATGATGATCACGAGGATTTTCTGGTTTCTAATAATGTCATTGAATGGCAACTATTGGTTATTCGATTAGCAATTGGTTTAGATTTAATACCACACTTTTGTGAGAAATTATTTGCAGGTGAGTCTTTTCGTTTTGCACTAACGCAAAACTTTGAGCAGCTGGGTTTGGGTCATAATGCACTATTATTTGTTATTTTATCAGGATTTATTGAGTTATTTGGAGCATTTTCGATAAGTTGTGGATTTTTAACGCGCCTTGGCTCGATTTGTTTATTCATTTATATCATTGTTGCAGCATTTTTAGGTCATCACTTCGCTCTAGGATTTATGTGGGTTAATCGTGGAGGTGGTTGGGAGTTCCCCGTATTGTGGTCTATTCTCATACTAAGTTTTTCACTATTTGGTGCATGTGGTTTCTCGTTAGACTTTATTTTAAATAAACACCTCAAACTGCCTTCATGGGTAAGGTGGTTACTGTAAAATTTGTACTACTTTGATAGATAACGTATCAGTTATCGTTAAGGGCCTGTGTCAGGGGTGTACGACTAGCCTTTTATGGTAGTTTTTTGAAATATCATTCAGGAGCTTAAAGGCAAGAGACTCTTTTTTTTCTTGGTGATAGTGTGTTGATGTCCCATCACAATGTATTACAGTGACAGCGCTTTCACTTTTATCAAATACTTTTCCTTGACTAACATCATTGGCTATCATCATATCTAATTGCTTTACTTTGCATTTTTTTTTTGCGTTTTCTATCACGTGTTGTGTTTCTGCAGCAAAGCCGACAACGAATGGTTTCGGTGTCTGATGAGCAACTTCTGCAATAATGTCGGGTGTGCGAACAAACTGTGGTTTAAATTCACCTTGGTCTTTTTTGATTTTATGTTTGGTAATGGTGTCAATTCGATAGTCGCACACAGCTGCGGTACCAATAAAAATATCGCAAGATGATAGATGTTGTTGAACCGCTTGCTGCATTTCAAGAGCAGACGTAACTTGAATCGTATTAACGCCCGATGGCGTAGGTATGGCGGTAGGTCCGCTGATTAAAGTCACGGTTGCTCCTAATTGTCGAGCAGCTTGTGTGAGTGCATAACCCATTTTTCCTGAGCTGTGATTAGTTAGGTAGCGCACTGGATCAATCGCCTCTTGTGTAGGACCGGCTGTGATCATGATGTGTATGTTATCCAGTCGTGTACTGTGATGATTGGTAAGACAGCTCGTTGCAATACGTGTTGTATCCATCATGCGACCAGGACCCGTTTCACCGCAGGCTAATGTTCCGCTATCGGGCGCTAATACCTTGATGCCAATTTTTTGTAGTGTCTCGATGTTTTTTTGTGTGAGTGGGTGTTGCCACATCTGTGTGTTCATCGCTGG
>MDTC01088133.1_pt1 | contig 34750 bp, 33 predicted proteins | sample 811181 | NCBI WGS metagenome assembly MDTC01 (sample SAMN05326644, study PRJNA326480) | marine metagenome | isolation source: seawater | place: Pacific Ocean: North | collected 2011
TACTTAAAAAATTTGATAATACTACTCTAACTGACATAATATTAAAAAAACTTAAAGTATTTAATGATCAATCATTTTTTGCCGGCTATGAAAAAGAATTTAAAGAAAAATGTAGAAAACATAAAGTTAGATTTGTTCAAAGAAGTTTTAAGTCTGCAAATATTAATGAGCCAATATCCTTAATTTTAAACTTTTTGAAAAATGAAAAATATAAAAAGTTCATAATTATCAATTCATGTGTGCCATTTTTAAAAGTTAAAACTATTAAAAGATTTATTAAATTTTCCCTTCAAAAACCAAATTTACCCGCTTTTAGTGTCATAAAAAAAAATAATTTTTATTTAAATAATAGTAAACAACCCGTTAATTTTAAGATTAATCTCAAAACAATTAATACGAAAAAAACAAAAGAATTGTATGAATTTGCCCATTCTTTATATTTCTTTGATAAAAAATTTTTTTTAAAAAATGGAAGATATTGGAATTATAAAAATTTAAGATATTTTGAAATAAATGACAAATTTGAACAAATTGATATTGATATTAATCAAGATTTTGAAATAGCAAAAAAATTATGGAAAAAATCAAATGCTTAACAAATTTCTGAAACAAAATTTTAATAAAATTTCAAAACCATATATTATTGCTGAAATAGGAGTAAATCACAATTGCTCACTAAAACTTGCAAGAAAAATGATTATTGAAGCAAAAAGAGCTGGAGCGAGTGCTGTGAAATTACAAGCCTATAAAGCAGAGAGAATAGCAAGTAAAAACTCACCATCATACTGGGATTTAAAAAAAGAAAAAACAAAAAATCAATTTAATCTTTTTAAAAAATTTGATCACTTCGGTAAAGATGAATTTAAAATTATACAAAAAATTTGTAAAAAAAATAGTATTGACTTTTTATGTACTCCATTTGATTTGGAGTTTGTTGATATCTTAAATCCGTTAGTCCCTGCATTTAAAGTATCTTCATCAGATTTAAATAACAAACCTTTAATTGAAAAAATATGTAGAACAAAAAAACCAATTATACTTTCAACAGGTGCATCTTCATTAAAAGAAATTAAAGAAACAATTTCATGGATCAAACCTAGTAGAAATTTGATCATAATTTTACATTGTACTTTGAATTATCCTACACGAAATTTAAATGCTAATCTTGGTGTAATCAAAACTTTTAATGAAAAATTTCCAAAGAATATAATTGGATATTCAGACCATACATTGCCCGATAAAGAAATGAAAAATTTAACAACTGCATGGCTAATGGGTGCAAAAGTAATTGAAAAACATTTTACCGATAATAAAAGAAAAAAAGGAAATGATCATTACCACTCAATGGATAAAAAAGATTTATTAAAATTTAATAAAAATATATCTGAAATAATTACTTTATATGGTGATGAAAATAAAAGAATTTTAAAGTCTGAAAAAATATCAAGAACTAATGCTAGAAGAGCAATTTATACAAAAAAAAACTTATCCGCTGGTCAGAAAATAAAAAAATATGATATCATCTGTAAAAGGCCCTGTAAAAATGGTATTCCACCAAAATATTTTAATTTCTTAATTGGTAAAAAAATAAAAAGAAATTTAAGCAGTGATAGTATAATAACATGGAAAGATTTATAAAATGGACATTTCAGTAATTGTAACAAATTATAATTATGGAAAATTAATTAGACGTTGTCTAAGATCGTTATTTAATCAAAGTCTTGAAAAATCTAAATATGAAATAATTGTAGTTGATGATGCTAGTACAGATAATTCATTAAATTATATAAGACCTTTTGAAAAAAAAAAGAAATTTCAAGATTATAAAAAATAAAAAAAATCTTGGAGTTGGAGCTGCGTCACAAATTGGTCTAGAAAATTCAATTGGAAAATATTTTGTTCGAGTAGACTCTGACGATTTTGTTCAACCTCCATTTTTATATATGCTTTATAATTTCCTAAAATTTAATCCAAAATATGTTGGGGTTTCCTGTGATTATTTTATCACAAATAATGAAGAAAGAGTAATATCTACAAAAAAATTTAAATCAAATTATATTGCTTGTGGTTTGATGTTTAGAACTTCATACTTAGAAACTATTGGATCATACAACAAATCAAAAAGAATATTTGAGGATAAAGACCTTTTTAATAGAGTTAATAAAAAAAAAATCTATAATTTACCATTACCATTATATAATTACGTCAAACATAATAATTCTTTAACTTCAAAAAAATAAAATACCTTCTTTTCAAGTCTATTAATCTTTTATTTCTTAATAATATATTCGTCATATGACCACTTAGATCCTTTTTTTTTCTTATATATGATACTTTTACCAAATAATTCTTTAATATCTTTCTCTTTAACATTTGATGTTGGGTCAACAATATTTGAGTCTTGTCCGGTTGGAAAAGTTATAATTATGTATCCATTTTTTTTTGTAATTTTTTTTATATTTTTTGCAGTAAGCTTAGGAGATTTTGAGTGATCTAGTGAATTAAAAAAACATATATCAAATTTATCCTTATATTCATCAGGAATTTCATCGAAACTTATGTTTAAGGTGTCTTTTCTTTTTCTTTCTTTATTTAGCTCAATACCCATGAAAATTGATCTACCTTTATTATCCCTTTTAATATCAGTGATATAATTTTTTAATAAAAAATTGAATGGAAATGAATTAAAACCATATTTTTTTCTCTCGAAAATTTTTATTAAAAAAAAATAAAACTTATTAAGGTGAAATATTCTAAATAAATCTATTTCTCTCCCTGTGCGTGATGCTAAACATATAACATTAATATTTTTATAATTAATATTTTTTTTATAATTATTTATAATCTTAAAATATTTTTCAATATCATAAGCTGAGACCTTACTTACTTCTTTTTTTGAATTTTCAATATTGTATTTATAATGTAAATCTTTATTTACTTTAATAGTCTTCATAAATTATAAAAAGTATTTTTTTAGTTTCTCTGTATTAGTTTTTTTACAAAAAACTGTATCGTCAATTAAAACGAAATCGAGATCAGTTTTATCCAACATTGATAAACCAACATGACAATAATTTAAAATTGGTTCACCTCCTGGATTAAAAGATGTATTTAACAATATTGGGAATCCAGAAAGTTTTTTAAACTCATTAATAATATTCCACAAAAATTCATTTGAATTTTTTGAAACTGTTTGCAATCTAGCACTTCCATCAACATGAGTAACAGCTGGTATCTTATTCTTATATTCATTTTTAACGTCGCAAATAACAGACATGTATGGTATTTCATTATCATTAGTGAAGTATAATTTAGACTCCTCAACTGTTGAAACTGGAGCAAATGGTCTATACCACTCTCTTTTTTTTACCTTTTCATTTAAAATTTGTCTCATTTTTAAATTCAAAGGATTACACAATATAGATCTATTTCCCAAAGCTCTCGGCCCAATTTCATATCTACCTTTAATTATACCAATAATAGCGTCTTGCTGAATAGCTTTTGCAATTTTTTCACATACATTTTCTTTTTTTAAATCAATAAATGAATATTGATTTTTATATTCATTAATATTTTTTAAATCATATGCATAACCACCTAAATATGGTGAAAAAAAATCCTTATACCCCTTAAATTTTAAATTTGAATTTTTATAAAAACTCAATAATGCAGCACCGATAGATAGACCACAATCTGTAGGATTGGGAATATAATGAATATTTTTAAAAATATTTTCTTTTTCAATTTTATAATTTGTTATTCCATTTAGTGCACATCCTCCTACTATACAAAAATTTTCACTAAGTGAGGATGCAGATCTTATAATTTTCAAAACCTCATTGCTCCACGTATGTTGAACTGTCTTTGCTAAGTCTTGAGCTAATTTATCTTTATCACCACCTAATTTTAGAGGATTATTTATAAAATTTAATCTACTAAAAATTTTAGAAATTATATCTTTTTTCAAATAATTTGACCTAAACTCTTTTATATTTGAAAAACTTTTAGAATTTATAACATGATGTTTTCCATATTTATTAAGTGTATCTGATTTTATTTTAGGATAAATTTTTTGATACTTATTAATATAATGTTCAGCATTTTTAATCCACTCAGTTCTTAATTCTCCATAAGAAGTAAGGCCCATTAATTTACCAGCTGTCGAACCTGCTATATCTGGATTTAAACCTACTATGTAACCAAGGTTATTATATGATTGACCAAATTTTATTGGATAGTTTTTTTTATATTTAATTTTATTGTCCTTTGCTTGAAATAACAAAGTTTGACCATCATTTCCTGCTCCATCAAAACTTAAAATAAGTGATTGGTCAAATGGAGAGGTAAAATATACTGAGGATGCATGACATATGTGATGTGCATAATTTTCGATAGATTTAAATTTGAATTGAAGATTATTTAAAATAGTTTCTAACGCTTTAAACTCATCTACCCTTCCTTGATTTTGTACTGCAATAAAATCAAATACACCTCCCCAAGAATCTTTAATGTGTAACAACGTTTCTATAAGATCATTTATTTTTACTACTTGAAATCCAGAAATTATTTCATTCTTACCCAAAAATGCATGTAACTTATATCTTTTTTGACGGTAAAATCTCTCAGCTTCATAAACCTCTATTATTTGTCCATCTTGGATCAGAGAAAAATTCGTATCATGTCCTAAAGATATGCCTAAAATTTTCATATGTATTTACTTTTTTTTAACATTTTTTTTTATCAACTTCATGAATATAAAAAGTTACTTTTGATCGAGAATTAAATGGATTTCTTGAACTCCTATGTGTTGAAATTTTATGTTTATATTTTTTAAAAATACAATTTGACTGATAGTTTTCATTTTTAGAAATAATGTGGGTAATTTTTTTATCCTTTATAATATTATCAGGATTAGTTACAAGACCTAAACTTTTTGAAATTTTAAAATACTTATTAGATACAAATTCTCTAGGGACTAAAGAGTAACCTCTTGAATTATTGATAAAAAGTTTACTTTTTTCAGGTAAAATAAGATCTACCTTATTATATAAATCATAACCTTCTGCTGCTATTATCTTAACTTCTATACTTTTTGATTTCGAGATCGCTGAAGGCGATAAAAAGTACACACCATATCCAATACTCAAAAATACAATTATAGACTGTAAAATTACTAAAAAGCTAAAAAATTTTTTTAATTTTAAACTTTTATAATTAATAGCTATTAATAATGATAAAGAAAAGAATACCTCTAAATAATATCTACCCATACCAATAAATGTCATCAAATAAATAAAAAATACTGACGCAATAAATAAATAGATAATTTTTAAATCACCATTAATTTTACTAAATCTTATCAAAAAGATACCAATAAATCCAAGACCTAATGCACGAGAAATATTTCCTGGATCAATTGTAAAAAATAATTTAAGAAATTTTGTTAAAAAAATTTCATTTTGATTAAATGCAAAGTTTTTTTCTAATCTTAAAAATTCTAAAATAACAGGATCTGATATTTTTTTAAAATCCTCCAATAAAGGTGTGACAGGATCTCCATAAAATAAAAAATTCTTATAATAATGAGGAAATGCTATTATAAAAAATGAAAAAATAGATAATAATAATAGGAAAAAAAATTCATTATTCTTAATTGAAGTGTAAACACAAAAAATAAATATAAAAAAAGCAGGTATTAAATAATTTACTTTAATTGTAATACAAAATGAAAGGGAAAGAAGAATTGTTATTAAATAAAACTTGTTAAAATTTTTATTATTTAATAAGGAAAGTAATAATGAAAAATAAATGAGAGATGAGGCAAAAAGTTGATATTTTTGTGTTGAAGTTAAAAAAATTAACACTGGACAACCAAGAATCAAAATAGAAAATATAAAAAAATTTTCATCATTTAAATACTTTTTAGTTGAAAGTAATACTATTAATAAACCAGAAAATTGAATCAGTTGCCCAAAATTATCACTACCAAAATGTAAACCAAACAAATTTAAAATTTCTCCTAAGCTTGCCCCTCTAAAATGTAGCCAATCAAATCTAGGAAAAAAAGACTCATTTCTATACCACTCAAGTGGAATACCTAAGTGATAATCAATTGAATCAATATCTGTAACACCTGAGATTGATAAAAAAAAATATAATAACAAAAATATATAAATATAAAAAAAATTTTTTTCTAATTTAAAATTAATTTTTTTTTTTAATATTTTGCTAGATATTAACGATATGATTCCAAGAATAAGTATAAAATACGAAAATATTTTTCCAGAGAATCTTGGATAGAAATTAAAAAAATATACAAATTGAAAAAAAGAAATTATGAAAAAAATAATTATTAGGTTCGCACAAATAATGTTAAATGTATTGACACCTAATTTTAATTTACATATCTGATAAGAAATCATATTAATTGAAACAATCATTAATAGATTTAATAAAAGAGCTATAAATGGATGATATGTTATATCTGAAATAGTCAAAAAATTGTAATTATCCATAAAATCTAAATATTAATGATAGGTTAAAATACTTAATTTTTATAAACTAAGAGTGATGAATATACTAACAATTTATTTATTTTTAAAAAAATTAAGATAATAAAAAATATTATAAATTAATAAAATTAATATGATTACTTTTTTTATACAAGACTATAGATTTGGAGGACCTCATAACCAAATTAAAAGATATATCGAAGTCTTACCAAAAAAATCAACTAGAGGAATTAAAATAATACAACCCAAAAAAAACAAAAAAGATAGTGGTTTAATAAACTTAAAGAAAATTTCAAAATTTTTTTATATTTTTGAAAATATTTTGAACATTTTTTATATCATTTTAAAAAAAAAAAGATTTTTTTAATAAAAATCAAATTAGTTGTGTAGTTGGTATAAATAACTTGGTTCCTATTATCTCATCTAAATATTTAAATAAGAATACTTATTGGTTTATAGTAGAAGATACTAATATATCAAATTTGATAAAATTTAATATTATAAATTTCATTTTTAAGCCTAAAATAATTTTTATTGATAAATTTTTAATAAAGAAAACCAATTTTTTACCTAAAGCAATCATGTCTCCTTTTATTAAAAAAGAAAAAAAAATAAAAAAAATAAAAAAATTTTCAAAAACTTTAAATATTCTATGTGTTGGAAATATAAATAAATTGAAAGCTTATGATTTTTTATTGAATGAACTTATAAAATATTCAATTAATTGTAACCTAAGTATAATAGGTCAAAAATTAAGTACTCAAAAAGAATTATATAAAAATCTTGAAAATTTAAAAAAAAATTTTGAAAATTCGTCAAAAGGAAAAATTAAATTTTTAGGTTTTAAAGGTGAGAAATTTATCAAGAAAAGTTTAATTAAGTCAGACTTATTTATCTTGCCTTCTTATTCGGAGGGCTGTCCCAATGTATTGTTGGAGGCTATGTCCTTGGGATGTATAGTTCTTGCAAGTAATGTTGGTGGCATTTCAAATATTATTAATCATGAAAAAAATGGATTTCTATTTGATCATAAACAAAACAATTTTTACAAAATATATAAAAAAATACTAAATACAAAATTAAGTGATCTTAGAAAAATTAGTAAATCTGCAAAGAAAAAAATTGAAAGCAATTATAGTAATAAAGAAAAATTTTTTGCTATTTATAGAGATACCTTTTTTAATTTTAATTTACAATAACTTAAGATCTCAATTACTGATCCAAATAAAATTAAATGCAATTTCGATATTCTAAAATTATAAATTCTTGAAAGTATACTAAAAAATAAATTTTCTAAATTAAAATTTTCTGAATAATATCTTACGACTAAAAACGTTTTTAAATTTTTAAAATGAAAGTCATTTATAGTTCTTAACCACAATTCATAATCTTGACATTTTTTAAATTTTGAATTGTAAAAATTTTTAAAAAAAAAACTTTTTCTTACCAACACAGATGAATGAATAATAGGATTTCTTATATAAATTGAATTTCTTATATCCTCACTATCAATTAGTAAATCTGTATTTTTGATGAATTTATATTTTTCATCAATATATTTAGCGTTAGAGCCCACAACTGAAACTCGATTATTTTTATCTAAAAATTTTTTTTGAACTTGAAGTCTATTTTTTTTTGAAAAATCATCTGCATCCATTCTTGCTATATATAATCCTTTTGATTTCTTTATTGCAAAATTTAAACGTGTAGCCAAACCTCTTCTTTTTCTAAAGTTATAAAATTTAATTTTTTTATTTTTATATTTTATTAAATCTATTATTTTTTTTGAATTATCTGTAGATCCATCATTGATAATTATAAATTCAAAATTTTGATAAGATTGATTTAAAATACTTTGAATTGATTTTTTGAGAAATTTTTCATTATTATGAACTGACATTATTACTGAAATTTTTGGTTTTATCATTAATTTTATTTATTTATATTTTTAAATACATACTCGATAAATTTTAAATACTCTGAGGCAATATGATCTAAATTAATTTTATTTAGATTTTGATTAAATTTATATTGGTCTCTTTTATTAATTAAATTATCAAAATCCCTTAGAAGAGTTTTAAAATTTGGTTCTGGTGGATTATATAAATCAACCATTTCAAAATTAAATTGCTCATCACATTCTGATACAACTCCAACATTTAATTCTTTGACACTTTCATAATTTCCACCATTGTTTGAACATAAAACAGGTAATCCACAAGATATCGCTTCGCATTGACTATTTGAATTTGCCTCAATCCAAGATAAATGAATATAGTAATTAGCAGTTCTATACCATTTGGGTAAATCATGATTTTCAACCATTCCTGAAAATATTATGTCTTTATTATCATTATAATCCTCATTTTTTGCACCAATAACAATCAGCTTTAATTTTTCATTTCTTGTTTCAACTAATTTATTAAAAAAAATAATTGTTTCTTTTAATCTTTTATGTCTTCTCCAGTAAGCACATGTTATTAACACTATTTCATTTTCATCAATACCAAGCTCATTTCTTAAATTCTCCCCATTAATTTTAAAAATTGATTGATCAATACCATTCGAAATAACAGTATTTGGTTTATCAATTTTTTTATAAAATTTTTCAACTATTTTTTTTGAGTAATTACTATTAAAGATTATTCCTGAAGAGTTTTCAATTGATTCAAAAATTTTTTTATTTTCTAAATCAGAATTTTTTATTGTATTAAGTTTGTCAATATAAATTCCATCTAACCTTAAGATAAAAGGTTTTTTATATATACTTTTGTTTGTTGTCGCAAACAAAGCAATGTCATAGAAAGGTAAATAATGAGAGCTTAAAGAACAATTTTGAAACAATTCAAATTTTTTCTTAATATTACTTAGAAAAAATTTTGAGGCAATCTGCGTTTTTCGAAATTTTGATAATGGCTCAATAGCTAATTTCATAATTATAAAGTTGTTATTCTTTCATTCGACTCTAATATCCACTTTAAATCGAAAATAACATCTTTTTTAATCAAAAAATTATTTATCTTATTATTATTAAATTTTTTTTTGAAAATTTTATGGCCAACACAAATCATTACTCCATGATATTTTTTTTTAACTTTTTTTAACATTTTTAAGCCGTATTCTTTAAAAACTTTTCTAGAGTCGACTGATGGATCGTAGATATCAACACTTATTTTATTTTGTTTTAAATTGTTATAAATCTTAAATACCTGTGTATTTCTAAAATCTGAGCAATTTTCCTTAAAAGCAAAACCTAAAAGTAAAACTCTCTTATTTTTTATATCAAAATAATTTTTTTTTAAAATGCTCAGAAATTTATTTGAAACATAATTATGCATTTCGTCATTAACTTTTCTTCCAGCAAGAATCATTTTTGTCTTAACATTTAGATTATTTGCTTTGTAAGTTAGGTAATATGGGTCTATACCAATACAGTGACCTCCTACTAATCCTGGCTGAAATTTAATGAAATTCCATTTAGTGGATGCAAGCTCAATTATCTCTTTTGTATCCAATCCCATTTTTGAAAATAATATCGATAATTCATTAAAAAAAGATATATTTATATCTCTCTGTATATTTTCAATAATTTTTGCAGCTTCAGCATGTTTAATAGAAGAAGCTTTTATAACCTTAGATTGTATAATTTTATTATAAATCTTATATAAATAATTAAGAGTTCTTTTGTTTGATCCAGATACAATTTTAGAAATTTTCGTTAAAGTATTTTTTTTATCTCCTGGATTAATTCTTTCAGGCGAATAACCACAAAAAAATCCATGATTGAGTTTTAAATTAGAATATTTTTCAATTAATGGAATCAATATTTCTTCAGTCAATCCAGGATAAACAGTTGACTCATAGACTATAGTATCACCAAATTTTAAAATTTTTGATATTTCTATTGTAGCTTTTTTTAATATTCTTAAATCAGGCTCTTTCTTATAATTAATTGGTGTTGGAAGTGTAAAAATGTAAATCTTACAATCTTTAATATCTTTTTTTTTGGAGGTAAAATAATTTTTTTTTTTAAGCTTAAGATCTTTTTTTAAAATTTCATTATTTACATCAATTTTTCTTTTTAATTGCTCTATTCTTTTATTATCAATATCAAAACCACATACATTAAAATTTTTTTTATTAAATGCTGAAAATAATGGAAGGCCAACATAACCTAGACCAATTATACAAATTTTTTCTGAAATCATTAAATTTAATTTTTGGTTGCTATAGCATAAGATCTGCTTTGATTCACTTGAATATAATTGAGTAAATATTTCTTGGAATTTTCAATTTCAATTACAAAATCATATAATTCACAAAAATTGTCCTTATTAACATCATCAAAAAAAATAATATCTCCCTTTTTTTGTTTATCAGATACAAATTCAAATTCTTTTTTTATAGACTCCTTGTCATGTTGACCATCCAAGAAAGCAAAATTTATTCTATTTAATCCTATTGATTTTAAAACTACTGAAGATCTACCTTGTAGAAAAATTATATTATCTAGCTCCTTTTGCCATTTTGAGATTAATTCAGATCTATTTTTTTTACCACTCTCATCCTCAATACAATTCCAAAACATTTTTTTATAGTGCCCTATTACATCTATAGTTATTATCTTTCCAGCAATTTTTTTATCATTAAGTGCTTTAGACATGCATATAGCTGAGAAGCCTCTAGCTGTTCCTGTTTCCAAAATTGTTACATTTTCATTTTTTTTGCTAATAATTAGATTCTGTAAATAATTACATAATATAGAATAAAGAGCCCTTCCATGAGAGTAATTTAGCTTGGATTTTTTTTTTACAATTTGTGTCTTAAGGGCTAAATCATCTAACCACTTTTTTTCTAAAAAATGACCCATTTTCTTTTCCAAATTCTCTATTTCAAAATATTTTTCATCTCTTATTTCTAAAAAAAGTTCATGATATGATTTTCCATAATCTATTTTCTTTTTTCCAAAAATATAAAAATCGTAGGATTTTAAATAAAGCCAATCAATTAAATTAACTATTTTTTTCTTCAGATTACTTAACATTGTAAAATGACTTATACCAATTAATAAATGTTTCTATTCCTTCTTTAATGCTTTTGTTTTTGTATTTAAAATTGAATCTTTTTTTTAATTTATTATTGCTAGCGTGAGTTTTGTGAATATCTCCTTTTTGGAGTTTCATATAATTATATCCAGATTTTTTTCCCAAAACTTTCTCTAAAATATCAACAAATTTTTTTAATGGCTCAGGTTTTGAACCACCTATATTATATATTCCATAGGGTATTTTTCCTTTTGGTTTTTTGTAAATAATTTTTAATATTGCACTTGAAATGTAATCAATATAAGTAAAATCTCTTATATGATTTCCATTATTATACAGATCAATTTTTTTATTTTTTAAAATATTTTTGGTAAATTTAAATAAGGCCATATCTGGTCTTCCATATGGTCCATATACTGTAAAAAATCTTAAACCAGTTGTGGGTAGCTTGTGTATAAAACTATAAGAATGTGCAATCACCTCATTACATTTTTTCGAAGCAGCATAAAATGATAATGGTTTATCAGTATTCATATCTTCTGTGATTGGGAATTTTTTCTTATCTCCATAAACAGAACTTGTAGACGCATATATAAAATGTTTTACATTATACTGAGCTGAAAGATCTATTAAATTAAAAAAACCTAGTAGATTTGATTCAAAATATTTTTCTGGTTTTAAAATTGAATACCTAACTCCCGCTTGAGCAGCAAGATTTATAATTATTTGAGGTTTTTTATCTATAAAGATTTTTTTTAACTCTTTAATTTTTGAAATATCTTTTCTAAAAAAAGTAAAATTGCTAAATTCTTTAAGAATTTTAAGTCTACTTTTTTTAAGTTTAGTGTCATAATAATTGTTAATATTATCTACCCCTATTAACTTAACATTTTTATTCTTTTTTAAAATATTATGACAGACGTGATACCCTATAAAACCACAACAACCTGTAATTAAAATTTTCATTTAATACTTTTAACCTTTATTTAAAAAATTTAACCATAATTTTTTTTGAAAATCATAAGAGTTATTTTTTGCAAGATTTTGAGCATTTATTAGAATTTTATTTAAATCTTTTTGATTATTATGTATATATTCTACCCAATAGCTTAAACCCTCTACATCTTCAACATCAACTTTCCATCCATGAAATTTATGCTCTAATAAATCGATTGCCATACCAACATTAGTCGTCACAACTGGGATTTTAGAAATCATTGCCTCAAATAAAGCCCTTGGACCACCTTCCTCTCTCGAAGTAACCATATAGACGTCCAATAAATTATAATATTTTTGAATATGTTCATGTTTGGATAAGATTATATGTTTGTAAGGGATGCCAGACTTTTTTAATTGATTTTTAATATATCCCCTAGAAGGTCCCAGAAGTAACACAAAAACATTTTTAATTTTTTTTTGAATATTTATTAAGGATTTTGCAAAAATATCTGGACCCTTAATCAACTTTGGTTGATTTCCCTCTTGCCACCCTGTGCCATCTTTTTGAAAAGATCCTATTAAAAATGCGTTATCAGGTATACCAATGGATTTACGAGTTAAAGGGGTGTGAGGTTTTTCAAAATTATTAAATTTTTTTAAATCTATACTTATTGGAATTCTAAAAACCTTTTTTTTATCTATACCAGTCTCTAAGATTATTTTTTCTGTTAAAGAATTAGAAACTTGAATTCCAGAAATTTTATTGTGATATTTTTCAATCATACTTACTAACAATTGAAACTCCTGATTTGTATCAGGATGTCCATGAAAGTATGGGAAATATACTTTATGGTTATATTTATGAATATTCTTTAAAACATCATATTTTGATAAATTAAATAAAATTTGGTTTTTAGAATTATAGATAAATCTTTCGTCAACTATTTCAAAACCTAATGATCTCAAAAAGAAGTTTAATTCTTGAAATATTTCATCTAGTACCCAGGAAGAATTTTCATTTTTTAAAATTATTTTAGAGTAAGGTTTCCAATTTCTACATTCAATTAAATCATATGGTAAAAAAAAAATCCTTTTAAGGTAATTCAAAAATTTTTTAATAGTAAGAATCATTTTTTTTTATTTTGTAAAATGAAAAAATAACCAGAAGTAATAAATTTACTTTCATATTTAAAATAACTATCTAAGAATTTAAAAATAAATCTAAGATATTTTAAAATTTTCAAAAATATAAAATTTTTACTTAATGACGCATATCCAAAAGAAATTAAAATTATATCATGTATCACAGAAAAAACTGAACCCATATATTCCATTTTAATAATCTTTAAATTATTTTTTTTAAAAATTTTTTTATAATATTCTATTGTGAGCCTTCTTTTATCTATCTTGTAATCACCATGGACTGGAACCAAAAAAGGCACAGAACATATTATATAGCTTTTTTCTTTTGAGACTCTTTTAATTTCACTTAATACTAATTCAACATCATCAACATATTGTAAAAGTTCTGTAATTAATATTGTTGAAAAGCTATTTTTTTTTACAGGAATTTTTTCAGCTCTAGCTAAATAATCTGGATTAGTTTTTCTATCTATATTTACATATTTTAGTGATTTAATGATCTTATGATTAATTCTAAAAAATCCTTTTTTATTCTTTTTTTTTCCACCAACATCTAAAACATCCCCTTTAATATAATGATGATACTTTTCGAGTAATCTATCTAAATGTTCTCTTCTTAATGATCTCACAATAAATCTTTTAAATTTATAAAATTTACTTGATTATATTTACGTAAAATATCAACAATCATATCTTCAAGCCATTTTACCCCGTAAAGTGAAATTTCTCTATCATGAAAAGGGATTACATTTTCTTCATTTACATATTTTATCTTTCCATATTGAGTATTAATTTTTTTAGTTGAGTTTATGATTAAAATATCTGTATTTTTAATACTATTAACAGTTTTTGTTGAATAAACATTTCCTGGAGGAATAAAGGATATAGGTTTTTCACCCAACCAATCCTCAAAAATTTTTTGTGAGTCTTGGATATGATTATTATGTAAATCTTGATCTAAATAATCCCAAAATTCTCTATGAAATTTTCTATTAGAAGTAAAAAGTCTTGGTAAATGCTTGCCAACTACGCAATGTGTAAGTCCATGATTAGCTACCTCAATTAAATTATTTTTAATTCCTTCTTTTAATTTTAAAGCTTGATTTGGGAATTTTTTATGAAATGGTATTAATTGATTTTTTTCATCAACCCAAGTAGCAGTCACACCTATTGTTATTTTTGCATTATACTTGCTCAAAATTAAAAATATTTGCTCCCATTCATCTTCGGTTAATTCTTTATAAGGTCCCCAAGCTTTAAAAGGTTTTAAATATTTCAAAAATAAAATATTTCCTATTCTATATTTAGAATAAACTTCATATTTTTTTGTACTAGCACCCACATCATCCATTCTTAAAATTATCTTTTTCATCATCAATTTTTTGGTATGCAGATTAAATTTCCGTTGTCTTCTTGATAGTTATATTTTTTGTTAAGTATTGATTTTATATATTTAAAGTTTCTCTTTCCTTTATAAAATGGAATGTGGATTTCGAAAACTATTGTTGGAAATTTTTTTTTAAAATTAAAATTTTTAATCAAATCTTCTAATACGTCTACTTCAAAACCCTCAATATCCATAAATATATTGTCAGGAATAAAATTTATCTTTTTTAAAAAATTTGAGAGCTTTATTACTTTAACTCCAATTAAATTTCTATTATCTGAGCTATTTTTTTTCATAGATAGAAAATTATCAATTCCCTCATAAGGAGAATTACTATCCTTTTTAAAAAAAATCATTTCTTTTTTTTCTTTTGAATTTAATACAAAAAATTGATGTGGTGATACATTCTTTAAATTATTTAATTTAATATTTTTTTTTAAAATTTTAAAATTATTAGGTAATCCTTCAATAGCTAAAACCTTTCCTTTTTTGCCAACACAATTTGACATTATGGAGGTAAAATAACCATAACAAGATCCCAACTCTAATACTTTATTACCTTTTCGGCATAATGATCTAATAATTGATACGGTAGTTGGTTCTCTTATTCCCTCTATTCTCTCTCTAATTCCTTTATCCAAATCATAATTTAAAAAAGTTAATTTGAAATTAAAATCATCAATTTTGATTTTATGTATGTAATTATTTTTAATTTTATTTTTTAAAGTTTTTAATTCGTTACCAAGAAAAAAATAACTTTTGAAGAAAAAAAAATACCTTAAATTTTTCTTCATTTCTTTTTTAATTGTGATATTTGGAATTCCATACTTTATAGTAGCAGAGCTTAATGTATAAATTCCAACCACTGACAACATTTCAATTAAAATTTTTTTTAAAAACATTTTGATTGTTTTACATTTAATTTTGTTCAAAAAAAGCCAAATCTTCAATAGAAAAATTTTTGTGAATAGCCAAAATTAAACAATCTTCTCTTCTATCAAATAAGGTGTTTGAAATATTATTACTTGTGATTTCTAGGTATTTTAACTTTTGATTTTTTTTAAATCTAATAAAATCAGGATCCCTGTTAGTATATCTAAACGGGGAAATCATATAAGTTTTAAACCCTGAATCATAAAATAAATTAAATATATCTTTTGACATTATACCGTCCGAATTTTTTTCTAATAAAGAGTCGGGATGAAGTTCAAGAAAAATATATTTTGCTTTTTTTAATACAAAATTTTTTGAACCTAATAAAACTTGTCCTTCTGAACCGTGAACATCAATTTTAATTACATCTGGAATTATTTTATTTTTTTCACAAATTTCATCTAAACTACAAGATTTTGTTTTAAAACCTTTGTCTAACATTTGTTCTAAGATATATTTTTCGTGTTTGTCCATAGTACTTTTTAAAATTGAATTAATCTTATTTTTAGTCAAACATAGTGTGTCATAAGTAATTATTTCCTCAGACTTATTTGAAAGCACATTATTAAAAATAGTTACATTTTTAATATTATTCAATTCTAACGATTTAGAAATTAATGATGATGACTCCTTGTTACTTTCAAAGGCAAAAATATTTATATTTGTACCAAATAATTTTGCTGGATAAATTGAATAGTACCCTAAATAAGATCCAACATCTAAAAATGAAGGTTCTTTAAATTTTTCCAATATTTTTGTTAAAGAAAAAACAAGAGTTTCCTCATAAACAACTCCCTCATCAAAAAACTTAGAGTAAGTTAAATATGATTTTTGATCTTTTAAAAATAAACTAAAATTAATGTCTTTAATTTTTAAATCAGCTTTTGATCCATTATAGTTTTTGTTTGATAGTTCAATTAAATAACGATGATAAAAAAATGCTTTTAATTTTTTAGGGGATACGTTGAAAATTAATTCTTTAAAATCTATCATCAAAATTTTTAATAAAAAAATTATTATTTAATAGCAAGGTATCCTTCAAAACAATTATATTTCATAATTATTTCAATATCTACAAATCCTGCTCTTTTAAGTAAACCTAAATTTCCATAAGTTGAAAAAGGTTCTAAAATACCTCTTAAACTTCTTGTTTTGTTAAAAATTTCATCAACTTTAAAATTGTTTCTTAATTTAAACTCTTGGTAATTTGAAACCATAATATCTTGAAATCTTGCATCTTTAGCTCTTACTTTTTCAAACATAAAAAAACCACCTCCCCAATTTAAAGATTTATAAATATTATTGATTATATTTTGTCTTTTACGTGGAGGTACAAATTGAATAGTATAATAAGAAGAAATAACATCACATTTTTTATATTTATAATTTGTTAAATCAGTTTGAAAAAAAGATAATTTTTTTGATTTTGTATTTTTTTTTTGCAAAATTAATCATATTTTTTTCACTATCTAATCCTACAAATTTTACATTATTAAAACTTTTTTTTTTTGAAATTTTATTTAAAAATGTACCTGTTGAGCATCCCAAGTCATAAAAAATTGAATTGTCTTTTAAAAAGAATTCTGAGGTGTCTATGATCAAATCATGTCCTTCATCATAAAAAGGTACTGATTGTTTTACATGATTGTTAAAATATTTTGATACATTGTTTTTAAATGACCATTTATTATTTTTGACTTTTATTTTTTTATCTACTTTCATAAAATTTAAATTTTTTTTAATTGTTTCATAATTTCAGAATAATACTGTTCAACCATTTCTATATGCTTCTTACAAACCTTTTTTTTAATGTTTCTTAAAAAATGAGAATAATTTTTTTTCATTTTTAAAATATTTTTGAAAAGGTTTTTTGTGTCAGTTTTTATTCCATATTTTGTACTTATTAAATCTTTAATTGTCCCTCCATCCTTAAAATATATAGCTGGTAAACCACAATTTAAAGCCTCTAAAATATGAAGTGCGCCAGCCTCATATCTCGATCCTGAAATGTAACAATGAGAAGATTTTAATTTATTAGCTAATTTGTAAGAACCTAAAGGCTTAGATAATTTTGTTTCTCTCCATTTGATATTTTTTGGATAATTTCCAACTAATTCAAATTTAATATTTTCTTTTTTGTGTTTTAATAAAATCTTATCTAGAAAAAAATATCTATCATATCCTTTTCGAATATTGTCTGACCAGTGATGAGTTATCAATTTAAAAGGTTTATTCTTTTTCCAAATTTTTTTTTGTTTTACATTAAAAATTCTTTCATCAGGGATATTATCTATTATCACATTTTTTCCAATTTTAGTTTTATCTTTAAAATAATGTTTAACCCACTTAGAAACAAATATATTTAAACTTGATATTTTAAATAATTCAATAAATTGTTTATCAATAAAATTACTTTTACGATGTGCGTCAGTATCATTTACTCTTATTAAAATTGGAATTTTAGGATTTTCTTTATTAAATTTAATTAGATCCTCATAATTAAAATAATAACGTTTTTTTTTTAAATAATATTTAAAATTTTTTTTAAAAAAAAAACTTTTTGCATTATTTATAAAAATAAGATTACTTTTTTTAGATAATTTAAAATTTACCTTTATTTTTTTTTTTAATAGAAAATTTATTATAGACTTGGTGACTGAATCTCCACCAGCAGAAGCTTCAAGATTGGACGGTTTCTGATTAAATGTAATTAATATTTCTTTTTTAGAAATCATAATTTAATCAAATTCATATTATGATTTTCATTTAAATTATATTCGTGATTTACCTCTATCACTGTAATATCTTTACTAATTCTTTTTATCAAATTTTGAAAATTAATTTTAGTCTTTTTATCTAAAGCACTAGAAGATTCATCAAAGATAATTATTTGAGATTTTCTTAAAATCGCATTAGCAATTAAAATTTTTTGTTTTTGTCCACCAGATAATAGGTTTCCATCTTCACCAACTTGATTATGAATGTCTTTTTCTAATTCATATACGAACAAGCCATCTACTAAGTTGAGCGCCTCTCTAATTTTTTTTTTATAATTTTCATCGGTTTTTTTTAAGTCAGTTCCAAAAACTAAATTCTGTTCTATAGTTGAATTAATTAATGTGTTGTTTTGAGATATGTATGAAAAAATTTTATGGTATTTTTTAAGTTTTAAATTTTTTATATCAACAGTGTCTATGAAAATATTTCCTTTTATTGGATCAATTAATCTAATTAACAAGTCTAACAATGTTGATTTACCAGATCCATTATCTCCTATAATCAAATTATGTTTATTTTTTTTAATCTTAAAAGATAGATCTTTAAAAACTTGATTTGTGCCAAAATTGAAATCAACATTTTTGAATTCAATCTCATTTTTAAAAGTTAATATATCAATATTTCCCTCTAAAATTTTAGACTCATATTCAAAAATTCTTTGAATTCTAAAAAAAGCTGTATTTATCACTTTACCCCACAAGAGTGTTGTGGTTAACCCAGAAATTGGCGTGGTAGCATATCGACAAAAAAATATAAATAAGAAAGCAGTTTCTAAATTTATTTTTTGTAAGAATAAGAAATATGTTACAACTGAAATTATTGTAATAATAGCAATATTATTAATAAAAAATCTAGCTGGATTTTGAAGTACATCTAATAACTCAATTTTAAATTCCTTATTTCTTAGGTCATTAAAAGATTCGCTCAAAAATTTTTGATTATATTGATCAGACGATAACTTATAATTTCTATAATTATTTAAATAATCTATAAGAATACCTGAAACCTTTCCTGATAACAGGTAGCGTGCTTTACTTGCTTTGGTAAGCGGAAAAGACAATAATTTATTATAAATAAAATGAAAAAAAAATATTATTAAAACGATCAATGAAAGTTTTAAATCTGTTGAAATTAAAAAAATTATACAAATCAAAACTTGAAGACTATGAGTTAAAAGTCCATTAATAAATTTGCCTGGAAGAATAGAAAAATCTTCTACATCTTTGATAAATGTAGATTGAAAATATCCTTTTTCGATTTTGTTAAAATCTAATAAATCATATTTTAATATTTTAATTTGTAGCAACTTTCTTAATTGAAAAGATAAATTTGTTTCTCTATGTGCTTTTAAAGCTGAATTCAGATAACTGAAAATCAGGTACAAAAATGATATAAAAATAAAAACTAAAGAATAAATAATAATTTTTTTTTTTTCATCAAAGCCAGAATCAAAATTAGAAAAAATTTTTTTAATAGATATAAACAGATTATTTAAATTAAAAAAACTTAATGTAGATGAAGTTTCTTTAATCAAAGGTACTTCACCTAAAAAAGATGTCTTTAATAAATTAAAAATTAAAACAAATAAAAATGGCTGGAGCATTAAGCATAATGTTGCAAGAATTGAAAACAGAAACATTAAACTTAAAGTAACCTTATTTTCAAAAGCAAATTTTGAAATTTTTAAATCTAATAAATTCATTTAAAAAAATTTTTATTTTTTAAGTACCAATTAATTGTTTTAATAATATTTTGATCAAGATTATTTTTTTTTTTCCATTTAAGATTTTTTAAGTTTTTGCTTGTTTTCAAAGAATATCTAAAATCATGTCCTTTTCTATCTTCAACATATTTGACTAGATAATTCAAATCAAAACCTTTAATCCTCTTAATTTTTTTTAAGATTATATCAATTATTTGGATATTAGTTTTTTCTTGTCCACTTGAAATAAAATATCTAGAATTTTTTTTTCCTTTTGTACAAATTTTATAAATAGCATCAATGTTGTCTTCTACATATGTCCAGTCTCGAATATTTTTTCCAGTTCCATATAATGGAATTTTTTTTTTATCAATAGAATTTAAAATAATTTTTGGAATAAATTTTTCAGGATCTTGATATGGTCCAAAATTATTTGTACAGTAAGATATTATGTAAGGTAAATTATAAGTCTTACCCCAAGATCTTACCAATAAGTCAGCGGACGCTTTAGATGATGAGTAGGGTGAATTTGGAAGATACGGGCTTTTTTCATTAAATGATTTTTTTTTTGTGCTTCCAAAAACTTCATCTGTTGAAATTTGAAAAAAAAAAAATTTTTTATTCTTAAATTTTTCTAAATAAGATTGAGATGCTTTAAGTAGATTATAAACACCATTAAAATTAGTATCAATAAAAGATGAGGGATTTTTTATAGAGTTATCAACGTGTGTTTCAGCAGCAAAATTTATAATTATATCGGGTTTAAAATGATTCAAAACTTTAACGATACTTCTGTCTAAAATATCTTTTTTTAAAAATTTATAATTTTTTTTATTTCTAACTGAGAGTAATCTATTATTATTGCCTGCATAAGTTAATTTATCTATATTTAGAACTCTATGGTTCTCTTTTATAAATCTCTTAACTGCGAAACTGCCAATAAAACCTGATCCACCTGTAATTATAACATTCATAAATTTATTATTATAGATATAGCATTAATAATTTTTTGTACAAAATTATTAAATTACATATTATAGATAATTAAACTTTAAGATAAATGATTAAAAATATAAATGTTCTCTTTTTTGGTTTAGGCTCGATTGGACAAAGGCATGTTAAAAATCTTTCCCAAATATTAGGGAAAAAAGTAAATTTTTTTGCTTATAAAAGACATCATAAAAATACTTTATTGAACATCAAACAAAACAATCTAAAGAGTAAACTAAAAAAACAATATAAAATCATTTTAATCAATGATTTAAAAAAAATAAAAGATTATAAAATTGACATTGTCTTTATAACTAATCCCTCAAGTCTTCATTTTAAAAGCATCTTAAAACTAAAAAAATTTCAAAGTAAATATTTGTTTATAGAAAAACCTTTGGATGCAAATTTAAAATATTTTAAAAAATTTGAAAAATTTATCAAAAAAAATAAACTAAAAACCTTCATGGGGTATAACTTAAAATTTCACGCATGTGTCAAAATGATTAAAAAAGTTTTAAATAATAAAAATAATTTTGGTAAAATTCAGAATGCAGAATTTTGTTACGGAGACAATTTAAAAAATTGGCACAAACATGAAGACTATAAAATAAGTTATGCTGCAAAAAAAAAACTTGGTGGAGGAATTGTACTCTCTTCTATACATGAATATGACTTAATGTATGAATTATTTGGAAATGCAAAATTTATTAAATCTTATAACGATCACTTATCATCCCTTAAAATTGATGTAGAAGATTTTTCAATTTCGATATTCGAAAATAAATTTAAAAAAAATAAACTTATTAGTGTTATTAAGCTTAATTATTTTCAAACAAATAAAGAGAGATTTATTCAAATAAATTTTGAAAAAGGCTATATTTATGCTGATTTAGTCAATTTCAAAATTGAAATGTCTGAAAATAAAAAAGTTAAAAAATTTTCTTTCAAAAAAAATAATAACTTGATGTATCAAGATGAATTAAGATATTTTTTAGATGTTTTTAGAAATAAGAAAAATTTTTCTTCAAAATTTAATTATTTAAATGGTTTTAAATCTTTAAAATTAGCTCTTCAAGTTAAAAATCAAATTTAAATTTATTCAACTTGACTAAAATATTACTGTGTTTATATTAACTCTATTATTTTCACAGCGATCACGTTTTAACTTATGATTAAAGGTTTAATATTAGCAGGTGGCACTGGAACTCGCTTAGCTCCAACAACACAAGTTATAAATAAGCATTTTTTGAGTATTTATGATAAACCAATGATCTACTATCCTTTATCTATCTTAATGTGTTGTAAAATAAAGGATATAACAATTGTCTGCAATCAAAGTGATAAAAAAAATTTTTTAAAAATTTTTAAATATGGTGAACACCTTGGTTTAAAAATATCATATGTTATACAAGACAAACCTCAAGGAATAGTGAATGCAATAGATTCTGCCAAAAAAAATCTAGTTGGCAGTTCAATATTTTGTATATTGGGTGACAATTTGTTTTATGGCAATCAATTAACAGGATTACTTAAATCTGAAATAAAAAAAATAAAAAAAGTAACTATCTTTTCTTATCAAGTAAAATCACCTAAAAATTATGGAATTATAGAATACTCAAAGAATGGTTCGATTAAGAAAATTCATGAGAAACCTAAAAAATTTATTTCTAATAAAGCTGTAACTGGTATTTATTTATTCGACAAAAGTGTCATCAACAATCTTTCAAAAATAAAAAGGTCAAAAAGAAACGAATTTGAGATCACTGATTTGATCAATTTATATACAAAAAAAGGCTTAAAAGAAATTTTTCTGCAACGTGGTTACACTTGGTTTGATACTGGTAGTTATAATGATTTAATTAATGCCTCAAATTTTGTGAGATTAATTGAGAGTAGACAAAACTTAAAATTAGGTTGTATCGAAGAAACAGCTTACACTGAAAATCTTATTAATAGATCACAATATCTAAAAGTAATTAAGGATGTTAAAAATTTAGATTATAAAGATTATTTAAAAAATTCAATTAAAGGTTAATTTTATAAAATTTATTTTAAATTGCTGAATGAAAAAAAAATTTATAAAATTTGGAGAACCATGTTTATCCTCTAACGAACTTTTATCTTTAAACAAGACAATTTCAAGTAAATGGCTTGGAGCTGGACCACTTACAAAAAAATTTGAAAAAAACTTTTCTTTATATAAAAATACTAAATATTCTTTAGCTGTTAACTCTTGTACTTCTGCTTTATTTCTTTCACTTAAAATTATTGGTGTTAAAAAAGGAGATGAGGTGATAACAACACCTTTGACTTTTTGCTCCACCATAAATTCAATTATACATACAGGGGCAAAACCAGTATTAGTTGATATCAACAAAGAAACATTAAATATTGATCATAATAAGATTATTCAAAAAATTACAAAAAAAACAAAAGCAATTATACCTGTACATTTTGCTGGGCTTTCATGTGAAATGGATAAAATTTTAGATATATCAAAAAAATACAAAATCCACATTATTGAGGATTGCGCTCACGCAATTGAATCAAAATTTAAAAATAAACATGTTGGTACTTTTGGAACCACTGGCTGTTTTAGTTTCTATGCTAATAAAAATATTACCACTGGAGATGGGGGCATGATAATTACTAATCAAAAAAAAATAAATAATGATGGAGAAATTTTAAGATTCAACGGCATGTCAAAAAATGCCTGGAAAAGATATACGCCGAATATAAACACAAAATCAAAAATATATTCTTATGATGTCTTAGAGGCAGGCTATAAATCTAACATGACAGATATCCAAGCTGCAATGGGTATTGAACAATTAAAAAAAATAAATTTTTTTTGGAAAAAGAGAAAAAAAATATTTTCAACATATCAAAAAAAACTTAAGAATCTTCCTATTAAATTTCAAAATTTTAATCAGAAAAATAATAAACACGCATATCATCTTTTTGTAATTCAAATTGATAGTAAAAAAACTAAGCAAACAAGAAATCAATTAATAAATTTCTTAATAAAAAATAAAATAGGATTTGGTATTCACTATACATCAATAAATGACCTATCTTTTTATAAAAATAAATTTAAATGGAAAAAGTCAACTGCGCCAATTTCTTATGAAGTTGGAAGAAATATCATAAGTCTTCCTATCTACCCACATTTGAGTAATCAAGATATGAATTTTATAATAAAAAAATTAAGAATTTTTTTTAATTAAAAAGATGAAAAATATAGTCATTCGATGTGATGCAGGTAATATTCCAAATTTAGGTACTGGGCACATTGTAAGATGTGTCACGATTTGCAAATATCTTATTAAAAAATTTGGAATTAATAAACATAAATTTCTTTTTTTAATTAAATCAAAAAATAAGTATCAAGCTGGAAAAAAAATTTTAGATTTTGAAAAATTCAATTATAAAACCTTACCTAATAAAATAAAAGATTTCTCATTAGGTGAAATCAACATAATAAAAAGACACAACCCTAAAATAATATTAATTGATCGATTAGGTTCTGTTAACAAAAAATTTTTATCATCTCTCAAAGAATCAAAAGTTAAAACCATTTTAATTGATAATAAATCTTATTTAAAAAAAAAGTCTGATCTTTATTTGAATCCACTAATTTTTAATAACACAAAAAAAAATTATAAAAATCAAGGATATAAATACTCTATTTTTCCTTCTCTTCTTTTAAAAAAAAAGATTAAACCAAAAAAAATTTCTAAAAATAAAAAAATTAAAATATTTCTTTTTTTTGGTGGTTATGATTATAACAATATTGCACAAAAAATTTTAAAATTACTAAATAATATAAAAAATATTGAATTTATAATAAGTAAAAAAATGATTACATACTCAAAATTGAATAATTATACTACTTATAACAGTAAAAATTTTTATGAAAAAATGTCGATTTCAGATTATGCTATTATTTCTGGCGGTCTAATAGTATTTGATGCTATAAAATATAACCTTCCTATTATTAGTATTCCGCAATATCTTCATCAAAAAAAAACCCTTTTAAATTTAAAAAATAAAAAAATGATTAAATATGTAAATTTAGATAAGAACCTCAACAAAAATATATTAAATTTACTAAATGATTTTAATTACAAACCATCTATAATTAACAATATGAAATATTTTCAAAAAAAATTTATTGCAAAACTTCAATACAAAAAAATTTTTAAAGAAATCAATAAACTATATGAAAATTAATAATTTTTTTAACTTTAAAAATAAAGTCATACTTATAACTGGATGTAACGGTCAATTAGGGCATGACATTTCTAACTTTTTTTTAGATCTAGGTTCGATTGTTTATGGAATTGATACCTCTAATAACCAAAAAATTAAAAACTCAAATTTTTTCTTTAAAAAAGCTGATATTTCTAAACACAAAAATGTTGAAAATTTTTTAAAAAAAATTTTTAAAGATAATAATAAGCTAGATATTATAATTAATAATGCTGCAAAATCTTTTTTTACACCATTTTATAAAAGAACAAAAAAACAAATTGATGAGACTCTAGACTCAAACTTAACAGGACCAATTAATATTATTAAAGAATATTACAAACTAAGAAAAAAAAACCAATCTAAAAAATGTAATATAATTAATATTGCCTCTGTATACGGCGTCGTAAGTCCTGATTTAAAAATCTATGATTCAAAAGACAGAATTAATTCAGAAATATATGGTGCTTCTAAAGCTGGTTTAATACAGTTAACAAAATATTTTGCCACCTCTCTAGCAAAAGAAAATATAATTATTAATTCAATTTCTCCAGGGGGTATTCTTAATAAAAAAGTCCAGTCTAAAAAATTTGTTAAAAATTATTCAAAAAGAGTTCCAATGGGAAAAATGGGAAGTACTTTTGATGTTTGCATGGCACTACTTTATTTTGCTTCAGATAAAGTTGAATACACCACAGGACAAAATCTTATTATAGATGGTGGCCTCACATCATGGTAAATCTGGATCCGTTTATTATCGCTGAAATAGGAATTAATCATAACGGTAATTTTAAGAAAGCAATAAAATTAATAGATGCAGCAAAAAAAAGTGGAGTTTCAGCTGTTAAATTTCAAACATATACGACAGAAAAAAGAGTAAAAAGGAATTCTCCTATTTTTGATATTTTAAAAAAATGTGAATTTTCAAATGAAGATTTTATAAAAATTAAAAATTACTGTGATAGAAAAAAAATACTTTTTTTTTCAACTCCTTTCGATTCAGAGTCAGTAAATTTTTTAAATAAGCTCAATGTAAAATTATTTAAAATAGCTTCATTTAATATATCTGACTACAAATTAATAAATCAAATAATCAGAACAAAAAAACCGACAATTATATCAACAGGCATGGCATCATTAAAAGAAATTAAAAAAATATCTAATAAATTTAAAAAAAACAAAATTACATACTCTTTGCTTCATTGTATTTCTAGCTATCCAAATAAAGAAGAAAATTCTTATCTCAATAACATTAATTACTTGAAAAATAATTTTGATTGTAAAGTTGGATTATCAGATCACACAAATGATATTAAAACTTCCATATATTCCTACATAATGGGTGCAAAAATCATAGAAAAACATTTTAAACTATCGGAAAATGATAAATGTGTTGATGCTCCAGTATCTATTTCTCCCAAAAAAATGCGTAACCTTGTAGATGAAATTAATAAAATTCAAAAAGTTATAGGTGAAGTTAAATTTGGAGTGAGAGATGTAGAGAAGGGTGCAAAACAATTTAAAAAAAATAGTAAATAAATATTTTGTATTAATTTTTCATGCTTAAACTTAAGAGTATCAAAAATAAAGTTTTAAACAAAAATCAAGTTAATGATATAATTAATTTGAAAAAACAAGAATGGAAATATACTTTTAATTATCAAAAAGAATGGATCAAAAAATTTGTTAAAAAGGACGATATACACAATTTACTCTTCATTAATAAGAAATTAATTGGATATACCTTATTAAGAAAAAGACAATTAATTAGTACTTTGAAAGGTAAATCCAAAAAAAAATATTATTTTTATTTTGACACATTAATTATTGATAAAAATTTCAGAGGGAAAAAGTTTCTCAATAAATTATATGTTAATTATTTAATGTCTTTAAATTTAAAAATAATCAAAAAGTATAAATATATATCACTACTTCATTGTAAAAAAAAATTAGTAAATTTTTATAAAAAATATGATTGGAATATTGTAAATAAAAAAATTGTCATATCTGATAAAAAAAAAAAATTAAATTTAATGATATTTAATAAAAAAAAAATAAAATTTAAAAAAATCTATTTTTATATTTAATTTTTTTTTATTTTTGTTTTGTAATAAATTTTTACGTATTCTTTATTTAGATTTTTTATTTTTGGATTTTTAATTAGAAAATTAATTATTTCTGAACAGGTTCCAAATTTTTTATTTTTATCTAAATAATCTAAAATTTTTATAATTACTTCATAATCTTTAAGATAATCTAAAGTATATCTTATTTTTGAATAATCTTTTTTTCCTTTTAATATTTCACATTTAAAAATTTTATAAAAATCCAATATTTTTGTCGTTACGTGTTCTTTTTCATATTTTGATGGTTTGGATTTATAAATATATTTCAAAAGGTTCAAATTAATTATTTCAATATCTGAACCTACTGGAAAAAATCTTTTGTTATATGGATAGCAATTCGAGAAATAATCAAGTTTTTTATCAAAGAAATAATCAATCATTTTTTTTAATAATTTAGGATCAACAAGTGGACAATCGCCAGTTAATCTAACAATATTTTTTATATTATAAATTTTTGCAGTTTCTAAATACCTCTTAAGTACATTATTTTGGTAACCTCGAAATGTTCTAATATTTAATTTTTTACATATCTTAATTAAAACATCATCTTGTTTTAGCTTTGTGGTTATTAAATAAATTTGATCACTTTTAAAAAAAGATAATAATCTTGTTAACATAATTTCAATCAATGTTTTATCTTTGTATTTTTTTAAGGCTTTGTCAGGTAATCTTTTACTTCCATTTCTAATTTGTATAATTATTGAAAAATTTTTTTTAGACATAATAAAAACTTAAATATTAATATTTAAAACCATCTCTTACATTTACACCTAAATTATGAAGATATTTTTTTGCACCAGTGGGTGTCAGCTCTGTAAAATGAAAAATAGCCCCCGCTGCTACAGCAGATGCACCTGCTTTAAGAGCTTGATGCATATCTTCATAACTACCAGCTCCCCCTGAGGCTATTAGGGGAATATTTATTTTTTTTGAAACCTTTTCAATCAAGTTCAAATCATAACCTTTCATGGTGCCTTCATGATCTATTGAACATAACATCAACTCACCAATTTTTTTTTTAGAAAGACTTTCAAGAAAACTCATCAATTCAAATCCACAATTTTTAGAACCACTATGACTAAAACAGATATATCTTTTATCAATTTTTTTTACATCAATGCTTATAATTATTGATTGTGCTCCTATATTTTCACTTATTTCATCTATCAAATTTAAATTTTCATAGATAGAAGTATTAATAACAATTTTATCAGCACCCGAATAGAGAATATTTTTAGCATCATAAAAATTCTTAATCCCTCCACCAAAACTAAACGGTATATTTAATTCTTTGGCTATACTAGAAATAAAATCCATATTAATTTTTTTTTTATTGATAGAGGCTTCAACATCCAAAAAAATTAATTCATCAACATCACGTTTATTATAAATTTTTATTAATGGCATAACGTCCGTTACTCTTCTTAAATTTTTAAAATTTTGACCCTTAACTAAACCAAGGTCTTTTCTCAATAATGTTGGGATTATTCTAGTTTTTAACATTTATGTTTGTAAAAAATTCTTAATTAATCTGTATCCAAACTCTGAACTTTTTTCTGGATGAAACTGAACACCATAAATATTATCTTTTTGAAACATTGAAACAAATTCAATACCATAATCGGTAGTAGCAACTATATTTTCCTTATTTTTACACTTTACAGCAAAATTATGTACAAAATAAAAGTCAGCATTATTTGGTATCTCTTTCAAAATACTGCTGTTGCTCTTTATTTGAATATTATTCCACCCTATATGAGGAAGCTTTAGGTTGCAGCCAAACTCCTTTAAATCCAATACTTCAGCATCAATAAAACTTAAACCTTTGCTTAACTTGTTTTCTTTACCAGAATTGCAGAATAATTGCATACCAAGACATATTCCTAAAATAGGTACATTTTTTTTTAAGATTAAATCATTTAAAGCTTCTACAAAACCAAATTTATCAAGATATTCTATTGCCTTACTAAAGGAACCCACCCCTGGAAGGATTATCTTTTCACTATTTTTTAGATCATCTATATCATTGCAAATACAAGGGTCGTAACCTAAATCTTTGATAGACTTTTTTATTGAATATAAATTTCCTGAGTTGAAATTAATTATTCCTATTTTCATTAAAAACCATCATTGATTAATGTAAGATTTCCTTTATCATCTTTAATTAATTCACCAGCTTGATTGCACTTGAATATTTCTTTATTTGTAAATCTGTCACATATCTTATTAAAATCATCAATAGTTAAGTCGATTTCTTTAAGAATATCGTTAAGTTTTTTTCCTAAATAAGATGCTGGATACTTTCCATCATTTTCTCTAACTAGTTTTATACCTTCATCTCTATTAATTATTTTTTGTCTTATCATCCAAGCAGCCTGGTCAGTAGATCTTGAAAACCCATATTTTAAAAACTTAAAATAGTCATGAATCCCATGTTGATAATTATCAATTTTTTCGTAACTAACATTTCCACCTTCTATAGGTTTTTTAAAAGACAAGAATCCTTGTTTTTTAGCTAGTTCAAAGTTTTCGTAGTTATTCCAATTGAAATAATAACCCATAAAAAGAGCTTTTATTTTTTTCTCTTTTATAAAATTTTCATCAGGATAAACATATGGAAGTAGCTCCTCTTTTTTAAAACCATAGTGATCTATTAAATCAGAAACTCTAAATCCTAAAAAACCACCAAACTCTTCCATCCATTCCCTATTCATTATATTTGAATATTGTCTATCAGGACCACCATATTCAAACTGTGGCTGTTCACCATAGAATACTAATTTAATATCAAATTTAGCTGCTATTTGTATTGGTTGAGTAAAAATTGAAACGTGCTCTGGCCACCCAATATCACCTATTGTGTCTAAACAGATTTTATTTAGTTTTTTTCTAACTTCTTTTTGAGGTGAAACTTCTATTGTATCAAAATTTTTTTTCAAATTTTCAATATTTTGTTTTCCAATATCTGATAAGTCACAAGTGGTTGCTGTAACAATAAGAGGATTAAGTCCAAATTTTTTTGCAATATAAGCCTGGGCAGTACTATCTTTTCCACCACTAGATGGAATTATACAGTCCCAATTATCTTTTGATTTATTCTCTTTTGCTTCTTTAATTTCTTTAATAAATAGTTTTTCTCTTTTATCCCAATCAATTTTTTTTTTCTTTTCAAAAGATATGCATGCGTTACATATTCCATCATTATCTATTGTTTGTTCTGGCCTACTATTAGTAGCCACACATCTTTTGCATCTAATTAACATTGACAGGGTTTTAAATTTTATAAAAACATTTATTATGAGATTATATATACTAAATATAGATTTTAATGAAATTAGTTTTTTTGATAAATAAAATGAATGATTATGGTACTTATTCAGGAATTATTAATGAAGCAATAAGAAATAAATTTAAGGTAGTTTGTCTTCATAATGAAGATCCATTGGTAAGTAAAAATTTTTTTATAAAACCATCAATAAATAAAAGCCCATATAAAAATCAAGTAAAAATTGAAAAAATTTTTTTTAAGAAAAATCTTTATCAAAAATTAAGTAAAATTGACTGTGATTATATTTTTACAAAAAAACTTTCAATTGAAAGCTTAAATAAAAAATTTGTAAAAAAATTAAAAAACAAAATTTGCATACTAATGGATAGTTTAGATATTGCTGATGTATTAAAAGATATTCACTATCTCAATGATTACAAAGTAAATATTTTTATATGGACTCTTTATCATAAAAAAAGAATATTAAAAATTTTAAAGGAAAATTATCGACCCTCATATTTATCATTAAAAAAAAATTATCATAAATTTTTTGTTGTTGGACATAATTACTTTGATTTTAAAATAAACAAAGAATTTATGAAAAAAAAATATAGAGTACCGAAGGGTAAAAAGGTAATTCTTTATTGTCCTTTTAGTTATGATGATAACAATGTGCACGTAAATCAAAAATATTGGAAAGTTTTTTTTTCTGGGTTAAATATTGATTTTTATCCAGAAGCGAAAATAATTAAAAAAAAAATTCTCAACTTTATTTTGAAAACATTTTTCTTAATAAGATCTTTTATCTTCAGTTATTCAAAAATTTTTAAGTTTTTTAAAATTAAAAGTGAGTATCAAATCTTAAAAGAAATAAAAAATTTTTGTGATAAAAATAATCATTATTTGATTATCAAAACTAGAAAAAAATATCCCATTAATTCTGCTTGTTTTAAATTTTCACATCAAGTTGTCGAAGATGATCAAACTCGGCAAAATCCAGGTAAACTACAAGAAATAATTTCATTTGTAGATTTTAATATTTGTTATGGTTCTCATGTAGCATTTGAGGTTGCGCTGAAAAATGTTCCAACAATTGTAATTCAAACTCCAAAAGTTGATTGGCCTAGTTTCTTTTACAAACATTGGGGTCCTAAAAATAAATTCTATAATTACAAAGATGTTATAAGAAGTGTGGCACCTGAAAAATTTAAGTTAAATTTTAGAAGAGTTACTAATAGAAAATTTAATGAGTATAAAAATATTTATTTAGGAAATGATAATATATCAAAAAATATATTAAAAATTTTAAAAAGAAATCAATGAAAATAAGTATTAATATTGTCACTCATCACAAACCCTTTTTAATTACAGCTTCTCTTATTTCTTTGGCTCTTCAGAAATTTGATAATTTTGATTTACATATAATTTTTATAAAAGGGGATGGAACCAAAAAAAAATACCAAAAATATGATAAATTAAAAAAAAAAAATAATAAATATTCTCAGCTTTCAAAAAGTTCCAACAAAATACTGTCAATATTAAAAAATTTTAAAAAAGATAAAATAATTCATATATTTGAAAATGATCACGCACTTGACTCTGGTGCTTGGTTGAAATTTATAAATAAAAAAGTTTGGAAAAAATATGACTATAACTTTTTTTTAATGGAAGGATTTATTTTTAAAGATAACAATTCATTGAAAGATTTATTTAGTTTTCTTAAGCATAAAAAACCAGATGCAGTAATGCTAGGATCTGAAAAAATATTTACTACAGAAAAGACAATGAATAGATTTGCTTTATCAAATAAAAAAAACCTAACAGACAATTATCATCAAGATATAATTAATAAAACTTTTAAAAGTTTTTGTAAACATAATGCTTTTAAAAAAGTTTATTTAAAATGGCATAAAACAAAAATTTTAAATGATATAAATAACAAAAATTCTGATATTAGTATAAATTTTCCTCATAAAGAATATTTTTCGAATTTTATAAAATGTAAACTTTTTTTAAAATTTATTTTAGTTAAAAAAAAATTCTATAATCCATTTACTGATTTAATTTTTTTTAATAAGGATAACTTTAGATATCTATTACCAAGAAAATTTTTTTTTAAAAAAGAATTTAAATTTGGTTCTATAATTGCCCATATTGAAAAATCGCCTTTTATTTATGTTAATGGGTGTCAACATATATTCTCAAATAAAATATTAAATAAAATAAATAATTTACTAATTTTAATTAATATAAAGAAAATACTTAATTATCCTTTTGTTGCCACAGCATTAGAATTTATATGGGGAATGTTACCTAAGACTCTTGGATTCAAAAAATGGCATGTTGATTGTCTGCACAGACCTAGAAAAAATTTTTTAACATATGAGTGGGAAGATACAGCCTTTTTTATGAAAAAATATTTAGAAATTTATTCTAATCATAACATTAAAATTAAATTAGATAATAATAATTTAAAAATCTCTAATTATTCAGAAAAATTTGAATTTATAAAAAAAAATTTAAATAAAAATTTTTTTGAATAGTCTTTTTTTAAAAACTTTAATTAATAAATATTTTTTTAATTGGCTAGTTCAATTCAATTATGCCAATGCCATTTATGTACGTAAAATAAATTTTATTATTATTATAATCCCAAGCTAAATCTCTGATCCTTTCATCAATTGGTATAATATTGTGTGCATATACTTTAAAGTCATCTTCATTAACAATTAGTTGATGAATTGATCTTTGTCTATCTCTTACATCCCAACCAAGACTACCAAAATATAATACGTCATTATTTTTAATTTTTATAAAATTATTAGCTACAATAATTTGTGTTGGTGGAATTGATATTTCATTGGCATGAAATAAAGGTTCTTTAAAATTATACTTATAATGAGATTTATAATGTGGATATTTTTTAATAATCTCCTTGTTCTTGGTATTATGGTATCCATATGAAGACATTGGCCAACCATAATTTATTAACTTATTTTCTTTTATTTTTTGGAAATTCACTTCATCTCCTCCCACAGGCCCATGATCAGTGCTTAAAATAATATTTTTTTCTTTAAAATTGAATAAACCCTCTGGATTTCTAAGACCTAAAGAAAAAATGTTTGTTTCACCAGTTTTCTTATTTATTTTTAAAATTTTTCCATAAAGGCTTTTCATATCTTGTGGTCTGTGTTTCTTTCCTGCATCACCAACTGTATAAAGCAATTCATGCTCATTAAGTGACACTAATCTTCCTCCTGGATTTCCAGGTACATCATTACATTCATCTAGTGAAAATATTTTTTTTTTGAATTCTATAAAATCTTCATCCAAATCAGCTACTAGAATTTCTGCAAAATAACATTCTTTATCCTCCTTCTTTAGATATGACATATACATTTTTTCATCTTCGACCAAAAAATGCATTATATTATTTGGATATTCTTTAAGAAATTCTTTACCAATCAAATTTTCTAAATTTGAATTAATTTTTTTAAGTTTTATTTTTGAGAAATTTTCATTATGGGAGCTTGTTACATAAATATTCCCATTTCCTGTAACAAGAAAAAACTTTTCTTTGTAAAATTGTATAAATTGTCTTGTGCTTAAAGAAATACCCTTATCAATAATAGCAACTAAAGGTGAAAAATATTTTGAAACTTTTATCTCTTTTTCA
>MDTC01187092.1_pt1 | contig 34691 bp, 27 predicted proteins | sample 811181 | NCBI WGS metagenome assembly MDTC01 (sample SAMN05326644, study PRJNA326480) | marine metagenome | isolation source: seawater | place: Pacific Ocean: North | collected 2011
AAGTACCTGAACGACCCGACGATGCGTGGCGACCTGAATTCCGGAGGTATCAACGGAATGATGGTTCCTGCCGGCAGCACCACGGTCTACGACCAAGTGCTCGGTAAGAACGCCAAGCGTCCGTTCCTCCACGTCCGCTACCGCGCCTCTGAGACTGAGGACCGCCGGTACAAGACTTGGATTACAGGTTCCGCAGGCGGAGCTGCTACCAGCAGCCTCGACGCGATGGAAGTCAACTACCTCTCTGAGCGTGCTGTGTGCGTCTTGGGAGCGAACAACTTCTTCCTGTTCACCGACTGATTCTAACAGGGTATTGGGGGCGCAATCGGCGCCCCCACTATCCACCCTCTTTAAATAAAATAGAAATGAATACGGATAAAACCTTTCGCCTTACTCAAGGCGCCGCTCCCCTTTGTTTCATGATTCCCGGTCGTGGTAGCCAGCGAAAGCCGCTACTATATTGGGACGATGAGCGAAACGAGAACCGAGTGTTGCGTTACGCCCGCAACCAAAAGAGCCCTTTCGAAGACGAGCAAGATGGTAACGCCATTATCGAGCCAGTAATTTTCGAAGACGGCATGCTCCATGTACCCAAGACCAACCCTGTCTTACAGGAGTTCCTCCACTACCACCCTATGAATGGTAGTAAGTATGAGGAGGTCAACGAGGAGCGCGACGCTGGCGCCGAGGTGGAGCTAATCAACCTCGAGGTAGACGCCCTTGTCGAGTGCAAGAACATGAGCATCGAGGCTTTAGAGCACGTCTCTCGCATCCTTCTTGGCATCGACCCATCTCGCCTCACCACCTCGGAGTTGCGCCGCGATATGCTCATCTATGTGCGTCGTGAACCAGAGACATTCATGCGCGTAGTGAACGACCCAGACTTGAAGTTGCAGTCTAAGATTCAGAGATTCTTTGATGACGGCCTACTTTCTTTCCGCCGCAACAAGACGGAGATTTGGTTCAATGGACCCACAAAGAAGCGCAAGCTTTTGACGATTCCGTTTGGTGAAGACCCCGTGGCTTTGGCTACGTCTTACCTCCTTAGCGACGAGGGGCTTGAGACCTTACGGGCCCTCGACACGTTGCTTGAGGAATAAGTATCTTTGTGATATATTTTTTTTTATCATGCAGAAATTCCTCTCTATCCCCATCACCGGTACCGGTGAAACCCGTCAGCTTTTGGCTCTCGATAACATTATTATTGTTGAGCAAGCAAGCACGACTACCGTTACGGTAACTTACAGTGGCGCCAACGGTAATGATATTGCTACTATTACGCACGCCACTATGGCAGCAGACGACGTCACTGTACGAGACCGAATTCAGGACTCTATCGTTAGTGCGTTGCAAACTTCTTGGCAGCACCCCAGCTATGACGTTAGCCTTTCTGGATTGGAGAGTGCGGCTTCCGGAGCTGTAACAATTTCTGGTATTGCAGTTGCATAATTTTTTCCCTATTGCTAGAGAAAGCCACCTTCGGGTGGCTTTTTCGTTTGGCGCTATCTTAGAGGAATGATTAACTCCGTGCGGAATACGGTCTTGTCGATATTGAACAAGAACAACTACGGCTATATCTCTCCATCCGACTTCAACCTGTTTGCTAAGCAGGCTCAGCTAGAGATTTTTGAGGGGTATTTCACTGGTCTTAACCAAGCTATCAACGCAGAAAACGCGCGTATGTCTGGTACGGACTACGCCAATATGACCAAGGGCATCAACGAGGACATCGACATCTTCTCCGTGTCTCAGCCCCTGACACAGAGTGCGGCCAACCTATTCTTCACTCCGAGCGTCGCTACCACCGGTGACGACTACTACTTGCTGAACAAGGTTCTGGTCAACGGAGCTGAGGCAGAGCCTGTTACGCATAGCCGCATCACCATGTTGGCAAACTCGAACTTGACGGCACCTTCGGCACAATACCCCGCGTACACCATCGATAACCCCACTGCTGGTCAGGTCGTCACCATCTACCCTACTGCAACGACGTATGCGCAGGGCGATGTGGTATGTCAATACGTTCGGTACCCCTTCGACCCGAAGTGGACCTTTAGTGTATTGACCAATGGAGAGCCTGTATTCAACCAGAGCTTGACTGGATACCAAGACTTTGAGCTCCCCATAGATGACGAGCCAAGGTTGGTGTATGGCATCTTGCAGATGGCGGGCATGAGCATCCGCGAGGGCGACGTATACCAGTATGCTAACGCAGAAGAGAAAGAGCAGTAATGGCATATATCACAGACTACCAGTACTACGAGAATAACGGAGCCAACCCCGAGGACAAGAATTGGGGTAGCTACCAATACGTCTCTCTGGAAGATATCGTCAACAACTTCCTGTTGATGTACAACGGCAACCACTCCCTTGTCAATAACGAGGAGCGGTACAAGATTCTGTTCCATGCTAAGCGGGCCATCCAAGAGTTGAACTACGACTCCCTGAAAGAGATTAAGGTTCTCGAGCTCAGCGTCTGTGACAGCCTACGTTTTGTCCTCCCTCCGGACTATGTCAACTGGGTTCGCATTTCCCTATATAAGGGCGGAATTCTTCGACCATTAACGGAGAATATTCAGACGAACTGGAGTTCGGCCTATCTGCAAGACAACAATTGTCGCATCCTTTTTGACGAGAGCGGAGCTACTCTACGCCCGCAGGATTCTACTATCGATTTCGATAGGATTACGGGCACCAAGCCTAGCATCTACCTGAATGGAAACAGTCAGTTCGATGGGCAGCTTGGCCACTGCTGCGACGGCAATTGGTATTTCGACTATGCCATCGGGGCTCGGTACGGACTAAACACGGAGACGGCTAACGCGAACCCTACGTTTAGCATCAACAAGAAGGGTGGCGTCATCAACTTCAGCAGCCACATGGCTGACGAGCTTTGCATCCTCGAGTATGTCAGTGATGGTATGGAGGGTGGCAACAACACTGAGATTAGCGTGAACAAGCTTTTCGAGGACTACGTATACGCGTATATCCAGTACGCTATCCTTGACGCTAAGTTGGGTGTACAAGAGTATATCGTGGGTCGGGCGAGGAAGAAGAAGAACGCGCTCCTGCGCAACGCAAAGCTTCGCGTCAGCAACATCCACCCGGGGCGCTTGCTGATGAACATGCGTGGTCGAGACAAGTGGATTAAGTAATGGCGAATCTGGTAAGGAACTTCATCAAGGGGCGCATGAACAAGAGCGTCGACGAGCGCCTTGTCCCCCAAGGGGAGTATATCGATGCCCGCAACATCCGGATGGGGTCCACCGAGGACTCGGAGATTGGAACGGTAGAGAACACCAAGGGCAATACGCAGCTCACTACGCTGGTATACCCACCTACGGGGGCTGCTTTGAGCGCCAGTGCCACGTGCCTAGGCGCCTATAGCGATGGGGCCAACGAGACCATGTACTGGTTCGTCCACGACCCGGCTTTTACTTTGGTCCCAGCGGTCGGGAAGCTCGACCTTATCGTCTCGTACAATATGCGCAGCGACCTGCTGACGTATCATGTGGTCAGCATCGACGACCCCTCTACGGCTTCTACTACCACCTTGAACTTCGACCCGCAGCATCTGATTACGGGTGTGGACTTGGTTGACGGGCTGCTGTTCTTTACCGACGACTTCAACCCTCCGCGCCGCATCAACGTCACCACGGCGTACCCGCTTCCTGTGGCGAACTTAGACAGCGGGGTATTAGGTGAGGACATCCTCGTCATCAAGATGCCTCCCTCGGAAGCACCTACGGTTACTGCTGTAGAAGTGGTGTCTCGGGAGGACTATATGGAGGACCGCCTCCTGTGCTTTGGTTACCGATGGGAGTATGCCAACAACGAGTACTCGGCTACGTCACAGTTTAGCGACCCCATCTTCGAGAGCAAGCCGTTTGCGTTTACTACGGAGTCGTACCTCAACGAGGGTATGGTCAACTCCGTTCAGGCTTGTGACGTTAGTGTGCGTACGGGCAGCTCTTTGGTGAAGGGTATCGACATCTTGTTCAAGGAGATGGATGACAATATCATCCGCGTCATTGAGAAGGTCGACAAGGCCAACGTGTCTTTGGCGGACAACTCCGACTACATCATTCAGTTTAGCAAGCAGAAGATTTTCACCATCCTTCCTGAGAGTGAGATTCTACGCTTGTATGACAACGTCCCTAGGCTGGCTAAGGCCCAGACCTTGATGGGGAATAGGCTCGTCTACGGCAACTATCTAGAGGGGTATGACATGGTCAACTCCGACGGCCTGTTCAACAAGCTTGGATTTCAGGTTTCGCTACGTCAGACACCCTTGGATGCTGCAACTGCTGACACTCAGCCCACATTTTCTGCCCCAAGCCTACACAGCAACCGTAGCTATGAGATTGGTATCGTCTATATGGACGAGTTTGGTAGGTCTAGCACTGCCCTTGTTGCGCCAAATAACAAAGTGGAGCTAGAGTGTGGAGACTCCATTTTTCAGAATCAGATTCGGGTCACCATCCCCTCTATTATGAGGGCTCCTGTTTGGGCCAAGAGGTACAAGTTCGTTATCAAGCCTGACGCCGAAACCTACGAGACCATATATACCAACCAGCACTTTGTGTGGCCTGCGCTGCCAGCCCCCCCTGCACTTCCACCTGATGTAATTGATGTCTACTTCTTGCTCGAAGGGGAAAACGCGGCCAAGGTAGAGAAGGGGGACAGGTACGTTGTGAAGAGCGACACCTCTGGTGCGGTTACGTCATGTACTTACGCTGAGGTTCTAGAGAAGAAGGCATATGCTGTGGGTGAGCTTGACGACACGGGAGCTACGCCCATCCCCGCCATTGCGGGTACGTATATGAAGATGAACCCGGACTTCTCTTACGAGGCTCCTCAGGAGGTGAACACCGCACCCGGTGAGCAGTCAGCAGGAACCAATGGCGGTTCGGACCAAAGGACGGAGAATGGTGAGTTTAATTCCGGTAACTATCCGGTACTTGTATACAAGTTCAACGACAAAACTTCTAGTACTCTCAACTCTGTACCCGCAGGGAGCCGCATCCGCCTTACGTTCAGCCTTACCCGTCAGGGGCGAGGCGACGGAACGGGTTCGTGCGACAAGCGCACCCTTGACTTCGACCATACGTGGGAGGTGGAGCAGGACTACGTTGATATCATAGCTTGGTTTTACGGAGACCCCGACGTGAAGGCCACCATCGAAGCAGCGGAAGGATTTACCGGAGACCCTAGCGGAACTCCACCGGAGATGACGGTCTTGAATGAGTACACCGGAAGCGATACAAACACCTTTGGTGTCAGCCCTGCTTCTGAAGGCAAGATGCTATTTACTGACCAAGGCGGTGCGGGCGGCCCATGGCTCATTATCTATGGCTCTGTGAAATGCAGTGGTGTAACTGGTGGCAGCAGCCCCAACCGTAGGTCTAGGGTTAAAGCGAGTCTTTCTATCACAAGGGCTACCGACGTTATCGTTTTCGAGACGGAGCCATCACCCGCGCTACCAGACCTGTGGTATGAGTCGAGTCAGTCGTTTCTTATTGGAGGGGGGCTGTATTTCGGGAACGTACAAGACCAGACGGGTAGTCAACCGGCTATCATCGACACGTCGTTCTTCAATTGCATAAGCTTTGGAAATGGCATAGAGAGCTACAAGATTCGTGACTCCGTAAAGGGCAAGCCTATCACCCTCGGTAACCGCGTTACCACAACTAGCGACGAAAGGTTCTCTGCGGTGCGTCGCTTCGCCGACCTGACGTACAGCGGTGTCATCAACGATGAGACCAACATCAACAAGCTCAATGAGTTCAACCTTGGCCTGCTCAACTTCAAGCCGCTAGAGGACAGCTATGGCCCTGTAGAGAAGCTCTTCGCTAGGCGCACCGACATCCTCACGTTGCAGGAGGATAAGATTAGCTACGTCTTGGCGGGAAAAAATCTCTTGACCGACGCCACGGGGGAAAGCGTGGTGGCGTCTGTCCCGCAGGTCTTAGCCAACCAAGTGGCCCGAGTGGAAGACTTCGGCATCAGCAACAACCCCGAGAGCTTTGCAGAGTGGGGACCGCACAAGTTCTTTACCGACGCTAAGCGCGGCTCTGTCATCCACCTCTATGGCGATGGGCAGAAGGAGCAGCTCACCGTAATCAGCGAGAACGGTATGCGGAGCTGGTTCCGCGATGAGTTTATCGAGAGCTTCAATACGCAGAAGCTCGGTGGCTACGACCCGTATATGAACGAGTATGTGTTAGCAAGTAACGATGTGTTCCTGCCCGGTCAGGAGGACTGCATCGAGTGCAACACCATCCAGACGTTCTTGCTTACGGCAGCGGAGCAGTCGTTCTGTGTGAACCTAGGTAGCGATGTAGGTCCGGTATCTATCAGCTACATCATAGTATCTGCTGACGACGCCGACACGGCCACTATCTCTACCACATACCCGAACGAGACGACTACGACCCCCGTGGTCTCGTCACCCATCAGTAACGGTTCTCAGCCTGCTATCGCAGACGTGAACAAGAACTCGATTACGGACAATACGGTGAAGGTCGACCTCAACTACACGGGCACAAAGCGGTTTGTGTTGCAGGTGCAGGTGAAGTGTCCTAACGCTACTGACCTCAAGGTTAGGCTGATAACCGTAAACAGACCCGACGAAGCGAGGCAATCCATACACAGTCAATTCCAGTGGGCCGCGCCAGCTCCCGACACCTTCGTCTCTCCTTTGAGCAGCACTGCGGTTACGTTCGCCACCGCCGGCTCCGGACCGGTCATCTCGAACTGGCAGGAGTACTCCGTGTCTCAGGGCAGTAGCCTTGGTCCTATCGATGGGAGTACGGTCACTATGGCGTACAATAGGATTGGCACGGACAACTATACGATTCGTACTTCCGACAGGTTCCGATACCTGCGCGTCGACACGAAGTATGAGGAGGCCGACATCGTGGCTCTTTTGGCTGCCGCCAACGCCCTTACCCCTGCTGGAGCACAGCCGGAGTACACGGCAAACTTCACGATGCCGAGCACCGGAGAGTACCTCTACCTAATCTGGGATTATTCTAATGCCTAAATACACGCTGACATATAGCCCACCTGCTGAGGGTTGGCCTTCGTTCTACTCGTATGACCCTGAGTGGATTCAGGGTATGAACCAGTACCTGTATACGTTCAGTGGGGGGAACCTCTTCCGCCACAATACCAACGATGCGCGGAATACTTTCTACGGTAGCTACGTCGCTGCGGAAGACTCTAGCACCATCACGAGTGTCTTCAACGACGAGCCTATCGTAAACAAGATTTTCAAGACCATAGCTCTAGAGGGCAACAGCCCTTGGGCGGCGGAGATGAGCAGCGACCAGCAGGACGGAAGGTTTATTGAGTCTGCGTTCTTTGAAAAGAAAGAGGGCGACTACTTCGCGTTTGTACGTACTGTAAACAACGACCCAGCTCAGCCTGACGACTATGCCTTGCGCTCACTCAATGGCATTGGTGTTAGCCAGACGGTGGTGGGCAACGTCGTAAACTTCCCGCTCACCACGGACATCGGCAGTATCCTCAGCGTGGGCGACTCGTTCTACTTTGCTCTACCTGTGGGTTCTGAATACCCTGCCATCACCTTCGCGGGATTTGTAACCAACATCGAGGTCGATATCCCCAATGGCATCAACCGCGTTACCCATGACGGCAGCGGCACTGCGCCCGGCATCGACGACCCGCTCTGGCTGGGCATCAAGAACCAAGTGGCGGAGTCCCACGGCCTCCTCGGTCACTACGGTGTATTCAAGCTCACCAACACCGATACCTCTGCTGTAGAGCTGTTCGTTGCCAAGAGCGAGGTCATGAAGTCGTATCCCGGCTAATCCGTACTTTTATAGCTGATGGAAGAGATTCTGTATCATGTACATAAGGAGAGAGGTTTGCTCTGGGAATCCATTGAGGATTTGCGGAATCAACTTGCCCCTTTGGATGATACTGTATCTCACCATACGGAAGAGATGCAGGACTTGATGCCTGTCACCCACAAGCTTGAGAACGGACTGTATACGCGTGAGGTATTTATGCCTGCGGGGCAGCTCGTCGTCAGCTTCATCCATAAGCAGAACCACCCGTCTTTCTTTATGGAGGGTGAGATGTCTTTGCTTATGGACAGCGGAGAGGTCAAGCGCGTCAAGGCGCCTATGGTGGTACACACTGAGGCGGGTACGCAGCGTGTCGCCGTCATCCATGAGGACACGCGGTGGGCGTGCGTATATCGCACCGATGCCAAGACCATTGAAGAGGCGGAGAAAGAGGTATATACCATGGACTTCCGGGAGTTGCCGGAGTCTGTAATCCAAAAGAAATTATGTCAGGAGTAATTCTAGCTACAGCTATCGGAGGGACTGCCGTTGGTACCGGTGCTCTGGTAGCCGCCGGTATCGGAGCGGGCACAACCTTGTACGGGGGAGCCAAGTCTTTTAGCAATGCGAATAAGGCGCGTAAGCGTGGTCAGGCGGCGGAAGAGGCCGCACGAAAGTCGGTGGAAGAGGCTAGGAGAAACATTGACATCAACCGCATGGAGGAGCTATCCATCTCCAAGGAGCCGTACGAGCTTATGCGTGACGCATTGCTGACTCAGGGCGCTACGGGCATGCAGGCTGGCGTAGAGGGCGAGGCCCGTGGCGCAGCAGCTACAGCGGGCAGGTTGCAGATGGCACAAAACCTACAGCAGGGTCAGGTACGAGCGTCCATGGGGCAGAGGGTAGACGAAATCGCTGAGGCAGTAGCCAAGGACAACGCACGTATCGACCAGCAGTTGGCGGGCATCGCCATGCAAGAGGCGGAGGGGGCTCAGCAAGCCATCCGCGACGCCGAGGAAGACCGGGCTGCGTACCTGACTCAGGGCGTGGGCACTCTGGGCAGCATCGCCGAGGGGTTGAGTACCAACTATGCGGCGGGGGACTTTGGTCGAATTAAGGCTCAAGGGCTTGCGGGAGAGTCGGAAAATGTAGGGGAACTACTTGCTAAGCTGGATGCGGTTGGAATGCCAACTCAGCGTCAGCAGAGACAAGCGCAGAGACAAGCGCAGGAAAACATGGTCGACTTCCCGCAGCCGATGTCTCGGTCTCAGCAGAACCAGCTCGAGCGTCAGGGACAAAGAGACCTTAACGATATCCAGCGGGCTGAGGCACAGAACCAAAGGCAATTAAACCGTCTTGAAGGGCAGCCGTTTCTCCCGCCGGGACCAGCAAATCCGTCACCTATGCAGCAGAGGCGGGCAGGAGCTATTGACCCCTTCGACCCGTTTGGTGGCGGGGGTTTTACCCCGCCTTCACCCGTTAATGCTACTCGGGGGGAGGCTAGGGCATCGGTAGCGCCGGCTGGTGTTGGTGGGCCTGTGGCTCCTGCCCCTGCCCCTGCCCCTGAGAGACTTCCTGTAGAGGCTAGGACGAGTATCACTTCTGGGGATAGGGAAACGGCACGCCGTCGGATGGAGGCCAACATCGAGGCTACGAGTGGCCTGACGGGAGCCGACTTGGTGAGCGCCACGGAAAGCATTGAGGTTGCTGAAGGTGACGACGGTAAGTTTACAGCTACATACACTCCAACTGCTCCAGCTAACGAAGGGTCACGTGCTCAAGTTCAGTCTGTTGGTCAGTCGGAGTCGGCAAAAGAAATACTAGACAGACTCGCTGCTGAAGGTCAAGCACCGATTGCTACGCCCAACCCCACCTCAAACGAGATTGAGATGGTAAACACCGAGGCTCTAGACAAGGCCAAGGAGGTTGGCCCGGCTGCAACCGAAGTGGTCGAGAGCGCAACCGAAGGCGTCACATCCAGTAACCCCCTTCCGATTGCTATGCAGTGGCTTAATGTGAGAGAGCCTAACTACAGGGAATACGACCCGGCTAAGGGTGACTCCGTGTTCGTTAAGACTCCTACGATTACTCCGGAAGGGCAGAAGCTTTTGACCGAGGTATGGGCCGGTGTTGGACAGACCGAGGTTGGCCAGAAGGAATACATCAAAAAAGAGAACGCTTGGTGTGCTGGCTTTGTAAACAAGGTGCTCGCCGACTCTAACTTAACTGGTCTCGATGGCGGTAGGTATCAGAAAGCAAGGGCTGATATGTACATGTCAGCGAAGTTTGGAGAGAATATTTACACCAACGAAAGTATCAAGCGGTCTAATCTTCATGGCGACCTGAAGGGTAAGCCAGAAAAGTATGGGTTCCCGAAAGTCAAGGGCTCTGTAAAGGATGCTAAGATGGGAGATGTGGTCATCATCAACCGACCGAACGGGAAGAAAACCGACACTCGCCACGTAGGTTTCTTCGCTGGCTATGACAAGGACGGGAACATGAAAATCCTTGGTGGTAACCAAGGTGACGAGGTCAACGTCACGGTATACAAGGCTTCTGACATTATTGGAATTAGGCGTGTCAACCAGCCTGACTTGACAGACAAGCAACTCGAGGCGGTAAGTAAAATTGTCACTCGCAAAGAAGGAGATACACGATGAGCTATTTTAAGTACGCCGAACGGTCAGCAGAGTCTCGGGTAGACTGGAATGAGATTAGCAAGGGCATGGTCGACATGCTCAAGGAGCAGACCCGCCTTCGTAACGAGAAGCTCGACGAAGCGGTAAAGCTTCAAGGCGAAGTCACTACCACCCTGTCCGAGGCCCCGATGGGCTCCGACGTCAACGCCAACCAGCGGGTGTCTGAGTTCGCGTCCGATGCTAAGGAGTACTCGCTCATGATGAACAAGCTGTGGCGTAGTGGAGAGATGAGCTACCGCGAGTATATCGCCGCCACCAACAACTTCAAGACCAACACCGAGGGCTACCTCGGTCAGTCGGAGAAGTACGCGGCCAACTACGAGAAGCACGTGGAGCGCATGAAGGCTAATGAGAATGGCTTTGTTCAGGGCTCTGGCGTAGAGGTATCTGAGTTGGCCCGCGTAGAAGACTTCGGCAACTTCAGTAAGTTCACTCCCGTTATCGATGCGCCTACGGGCAGCATCGGACTGGTGGGTGAAGACGGACAGAGGTTTGCTAGTGTCAGTCAGCTTGGCGTAGCTGTTATGGCTACCTATGATAGGCTCGACGTGGCGGGGCTTACCAAGCAGGCAGTAGACCAGCTTGGAGAAATCACCCGTCCGTTTGGAGGAGGTGTCACTGTTGAAGGTGTGCTTACCCCCCGTGATGCGGAGGGCAACCCTATCGGAGAGCTGACCGAGTATGAAAAGGCAGAGGACGAAATCGTGGGTGGTATCCTAGACACCTCGGATAACGCCGCTACCTCGACCCTTGTTGACTACTCTAACCTCAGCTACGAGAGCCATCACATTGACTCCCCGGACGACATCCAAGCGGCAGTGGATGACCCTAAGTTGATAGTCATGATGCCCAGCCCGAGGAGCAAGAATAGGGATATCGGAGCTGTGGAGGACGACGTTACCGATGCAGACTTTGAGGCATACTTAGACCAAAGGAACGTGACCCCAGAGCAGAAGGCCGCGCTCATTGCTAACCGTAAGGCGCAGAAGGACAAGGCTTTTGATTTGGTGCGCAACCGTATCCGTACGGGTCTTGACCTGAGTACGGAGATAGAAGCTCCGACGCAAGGGCGGGCTCCTACCGGAGACGAGTTGGAATTTGCCCAGCGTCAACAAAATCAAATGACCGCCATGACCAACTGGCGCGACCTTGGCTTGGTGACAACCCAAGATGAAGCAAACGCCTTGGTTTCTCGGATAAAGAGAGACGAAGAAATCCTTGGTGTCGACAGGCAAATAGGGACGCTTAAAGAAATCAACCTGTTGGAGGGTAATGTCGTGGAGCTTGTATACGTAGACGACGACGGTGAGCAGACAACAAAGGATGTAAACCGTCTCAGCCTAGACTCTGAACAAGGCACTATAGACCTAGATAACTGGATGTCTCAGGGCTCTCAAGTCCATGGGTCATCTAACCCCGAAGACTGGGAAAACTTACTCACCGACGAAGAGGATATACCCTTGGGTGTGACAACAACTGGAAGCACAACCATCCCTCAGCAGAGAGGACCCGTAGAGCGTTGGGACCAAGGCACGGTACAGACCACTACGTACAATGAGGACGGATTGGCTACGGGTCAGGAGTCTGTTAAGCTCGAAGACGCGTGGAAGAACAGCGGCATGAAGAGCGATGGTAAGGCGCTTAGTGTAATGAAACGAATCGCTCCTCGTGCTGAGTTGGTAGCCGACATCATCACTGAAAGGACGGGAAGGGGAACACCCGATATCAAGCCATATACCCTTTCGGCTACAAGTGAAATTCTTCAAGACGCGGGCATTGAGAGGACCGACGTTATATCCTTTTATGTTGAGGGTGTAACCGAAATGCCGGTATTCCTTCCAATCAAAGAAGACGGAAACGGAGAGCAGAAACTTAAAGAGCTCACTAAGCGCGTGTTGGAGGTATTCGGACAGGGTCGGGCGGGCGTACTGACTATGCAGGAACTACAACAGGTTGTTGCAGAACTTGATTATCCAGACGCAGAGAAGCTTCAGAAGGCCATGGCAGAGTTTACGGGCATCGTAGAGACCATACCCGTAAGACAAAGAAGCACCAATCCAGCTCCGTAAAGGATTGGTATATTTAAGGCATGATTGAAGCGACCGAAAAGTCTCCGGGGTACTATGCCGCCGAGGTGTTCGATTACGTTAGTGGGCAGGACCCAAGTTTTAAGGAGCGGTACACTCCGGAAAGCCTATTCGAAAAGCTTCAAGACGAGCAGTATGCTGCGAACCTTTTTCTTTGGATGCAGGAGCAGCCAGAGCGTTTTGGTGACGACGTTCTCTTTGAGGAGTTCAAGCAGAAAGTAAAAAAAAAAGACGAGGCGGTCGTTACGGAATCTGTATCGGACGATGGTTCTTTGGAGCGGCTCGCATCTCGTGACGTTGCTCGCGACGAAGCTCAATCACTTCTTCCAGAGTACTATACCGGTGAGCAGACGGCTCAGCGCATGGACCTTATGGAGCAGGCTGATACCCAGCAGCAGTCCGCCGCTCAAGAAGAGTTAGAAGCCTTTAGGCTGGCTCAGCAACAGGTACGTACACCACCGATAAATGAGGTCATTGGTCGTGAGACGCAGCCAACCCTTGTCAACGACTTGCGCGACGCATACGGAGCATATGGTTTCCGCTTTGATGGTGCTGTTGTCGGGGGGGCGGTTGAAAATAGCGACGGAACTAGGACGGCTACAGACGGAACCATTACGGTATACAGTCAGGCTATGGGCGTACCTAGGTCCCACCAGATTAAGCTGATGGACGGACAGGTTCCGGCGGAGCAGATGGCTGCGTTCGAGGCTTTCGTAGCGGAGAACAAGACACCTACCATGCGTATGGAGGGCGATGTCAGAACCTTTACCGAAAAGTCTTTGCGCGTCCGTGACATACGTCCCGTCGCTAGGCGAAACTCTAACGGGAGCACCTCAACGGTTATGATGGAGGACGCTGAGGTAGACGGGAAGTTCATCGCATACCCCACGCTGTTCCCTCGGGACCCTGACGGATTCTATACCCAGCCTGCTATGTGGACGGAGCTGGATAGTGACGCCGCCATCGAGGAGGCGTACCGCCGGGGTGAGGTCTTTGAGTTCGACACTGCCGAGGAAGCCAAGGCTTTTGCTGAAGGTTCATGGAAGGACACAAACACCATCGACCTCGTTGGTGAGGCTTTCTATGCTGAGCGTGGCTACGACTACTATGCTGAGCAGGCTGCGGGCCAAGCCTTGGCTGACGCTAACGGGGAGTACTCCTTCTTGGAAGAGCTGACAGCAGGCGAGAGGTATGAGGGCGAGGTCCCACCCGAGTATCAGAAGTATTTCATCGACGGCAATATGGTCCGCGATGACATCGATACTTTACGTAGTGAGGTAGAGGCCCAAGCCAACGCTCTATACGAGCAGTTCGATACCGACGAGGCGGTAAGGTTGCGAGAAGACTGGGACGTAGTCTTGGGTAAGAGGCAGGCCGCCCTTTCTGCTTCGGCAGCAGACATGAACCGAGCTGCTGTTGAAAGGCAGGATGGTTTGGAGGCGTATAGCATGGCTACGTTTGGCGCCACCATCGAGGGACTAGCAAACTACGAGCCCAAGACGGCTCAGGAGCAGCGTGATATCATTGCCATCATCGGTAATTACAACGCTGACGTTACGGACCGTGTCGTTGCCGCCAAGAAGTACGAGGAAGCGCAGCTCTACTACGACAAGAAGTTCAACAAGCAGGTCGTTGACGACTACGTTGAGGGCCTTGAGGAGTTTGGTATGAAGATTAGCGAGGGCCTTCGTACCGGAAAGACTATGGTCGAGCTGCTCAAGATTCAGTTCGGTTTGGGCGATGACGAGGAAGCCCTTGCTCGGGTCAATAGCCTTCAGTCAAATAGAGATATACGTTTGGGCAGGACATCAGCACGCGTTGCTGGCACTGCCACTACGTCACAGTTAATTAGTGAGTCGGGTCGTGACCTCGGTCAGCATATAGCGAACCTCAGTGCCGAGTCTTTGTCTATGTTATTCCCCTTGGGAGCAAGGATTGTTCCTGCTTTCGTGGCGGGTGGTGCCGCTGTAGGTTCTGTGGCAGGCCCTGTCGGCAGTACCGCTACTGCCGCCGCAGGGATTATAGGCGGTACTGGAGCTGTCACTGGAGCTGTAGCCACCGGGTTTGCTGCTGGAGCCCTAGGTGGTATGTCTGTGTCCGCGTTCATGATGGAATGGGGTAACTCTATCCTTGAGGTAGGTACTGAGAAGGGGTACAACTGGGCGGACCCACAGTCGGCTATGCTGGCATACCAAGACCAGTCTGTTTGGGACGAGGGCACCGACCGTGGCGTCAAGCGCGGTATCCCTATCGCTGCGGCAAGTTGGCTTAGTGGTGCCGTGGCGGGTAAGCTTTTCGTTGGCAATAAGTTTATGCCAAAGGGAACTCAGCTCGCTATGTTCGGAGCGGAGCGGATTGTCGTAGACCCTGCCTTTGAAGCTCTTGGTGAGACGGCAGCCCTCATGGCTTCGGGACAGTATACCGGCTCCGTTCAGGACATAAAGGAGATTAGCGCAGAGGCATTGGGTGCTGTCGGAATGTCTACGCCTACCGGTGCGATTGCTTTGGGCTCTCGCATGGCTATGAACTCACGCATGGAGCTTGGGCTACAGCTTATGAACCCAAGGTTTATGGCTGCTCAGCAAGTTTCCAATAAGAGGTTGTTGAATTGGACTGACAACGCAGAGAAGCTCGGTAAGATTACTCCTGAGATGGCTCAGGATATCCGCCTTGGTATCGGTCATCGTCGTACTGCCAACGAGCTGTTGGGTCTACCCTTAGATGCTAAGCCTAGTTCAAATAGCGGGGCCGTGTCTCGCATCATGCAACTCCTTGAAGCCAAGGAAGAGCTGGAGAAGTCAGGCTCTAGTGTATTCTCTGAAAAGATTAGGGAAATAACTGAGGAGATAGCACTGGTTGCAGAAACCGGCAAGCCTATCGGTACTGGGCAGGTTAACCTAGCAAAAATTCAGGCTCGCACTCAGCGAAGGAGACCTGCGGCGTACTTCTCTGGACGCAATAAAGTCAGTCGGGAACAGTTCGTCAAAGACCTAGAGACTATGAGCCCACGGCAGCTCAAGAGGTCTCGGGTATTCTTCGACCCCCTCCTTAGTAAAGACCTTAAAGAAAAACAAGATGCCCTTCAAAAGCAAAAATCAGGAGCGGTGGATGCGGGCGAACAAGCCCAAGCTGGCCCGAGAGTGGACCAAGAAGTACGGGTCGAAACTGTCGAAGCGACGGAAGAAGACGTAGCCCAAGCTAAAGACGGAGACCTCGATGAGCGGAGGGAAGAGGCCATCCGTACCACCATTACAACCAAGCTCTTAAACGAGGAGCCCCTTACCCCTGCCGAGCAGGAGTTTTACAACGAGTTCGAAGACGTCTTCAAGGAGGACGTAGAAGCGGCCAAGGCTTTCCGTGACGGAGTGCCCGAGGCCGACGAGACGGCTACCCCCGAGAGCTCAGAGGAGTCCAAGGACGGAGTCACTACCGTACGCCGCAACACCACCGAGCTCACCGAAACTCAAAAGGCGATTGGAGCTAAGGCTGTGCTTGCTGCACGGGCATTGCGTAAGAACTTCCCCGGTGTAAAGATTATCCTTCACGACAACACCGAGTCCTTTAACGAGGCCGCGAAGAGGTTGGGCCTAAAACAAAATGGCAGGGGCTTTTACGGCTTCGATGGTAAGGAGATTCATATCAACCTTATCACTGCTGACACGACTACTGTAGCTCACGAGGCTTTCCATGCTGCGCTACGTAACAGCATTGCTGAAGGCGACGTTCAGGCCCTTATGTCTGACTTCGTGGACACCTTGAAGAAGGTTATCCCTGCCGACTCTGACTTGGCTAAGAAGCTTGACGCTTTCTCTCAGAAGTACGGAGACAACTTTACCAACGAGGAGTATGTCGCAGAGTTCTTTGGTATCGTAACGGATGCGTATCCCAAGGCTGACGCTAAGACCAAGGGAGTCATCGCCCGATTCATTGAGCGCCTTGCTAAGCTCATTGGTGTAGACATCAAGCTTCCCAAAGACCTTACGAAGCGGGACCAGCAAATCCTTTCCATCCTTGAGACGCTATCAGGTAAGGTGGCCACGGGCAAGACCATTACTTCAACACAGAAGGAACAGCTAAGGGGCTTGGTGTCGTCGAACGACACTAAGGTAGAGCCCGAGGTGGAGCCCCGAGGTACCGAGCAGAGGGTGGAGTTTTCTGACCCGGAAATGGAGTTCATTTATCAAGGCGTAACGAAGTCCATGCTGGACCAGCAGTTTAGTGAGTTCCTCGAGCTAAAAGAACGGGAGGGGTTTAGCAAAAACACAAGGCGGGCTTACGTCACTATGGCGTATGAAGTCGGGGAGGTAGCCTACCCCGCAACTATGGGCAAGAGAACGCCCAAGAACCTCAAGCTTGTCTCTAAAATTGGTCTTGATGGAACGGTAGAGGCTGTGAATACAGGTGTTCAATTGCTACTAAAAGATGCTGAGAATGTTCTAAAATCTGTAAGCCGAGTTATGCCCGAGCTGAAGATTGTGATTCACCAAGGGTCGTACGGGTATCAAGCGCAAGCGGGTAAAAGAACCATCGGTGCGTATAGCAACGATAGAAAGACCATATACATCAACGCGCCTGCTTCGTTTACCGCCTCTACGCAACATGTTCTATACCACGAACTGTTTCATGCCCTTTTAGATAAGGCTTCTGAAAACAGGCAAAAGAGATTGTTAATTGCCAACGAGTTTCAAAGGACAATCGAAAAGGTCCTTCCTGAAGACAGTGAGCTGCTCAAAGATTTGAAGGAGCACATGTCTCAGTATGGCCTTGGCGTGCAGCAAGAAGAATTTGTAGTGGACTTCTTTGGTAAGCTGGCCACAGAGTATAAGACCCAGCCATCGAAGGTCAAGGGTGCCATCAATCGTTTCATTGAGCGGGTATCGAAGTTGATTGGATATCCTATCAAGTTCAATAAACAGCTTACGGGTAGAGAGCAGGACGTTCTAGCCCTACTGGATACCATTTCAAAAGCGGCAGTCAAAGGTGAGATTATTCCCACTGGCCGCATGGAGCAGATTGCAGGACAAGAAACGGGAGCTGGCCCGTTTAGAGCCGGTGAGCCCCGCGCTGCGGAGCAGAGGGTGGATGTGGAATCTTACCCAGACCGTCAAGTCTTTCGAACGGAAGGCGGGAAGTTAGAGGTGTTAGAGGATGGTAACGTAGCCATTATAGAGAATGTTTTTGTTGACCCTGATTATCAGCGCAGGGGTGTTGGTCGAAGCCTGATTCAGGCGGTGATAGACGAATACAGAAACAAAGAGAGTATGGAGGTGGTAGACGAAAACGACAACGTAGTCGAAGAGTCGCAGCCTTTCAGTATTCGGTTTGCCTCTCGAGTCACGCCTGAAGGTGATGCGTTCTATGACGCAATGAAGGTTGAAATAGACGCATTCAACAGCAGAGATACTACTGTTCCCCGAGGTACCGAGCAGCGAGCCATAGATACGGACGGCACGGGCATCAATTTGGATGGCAATGAAGAGGTCAAGGCTGGTCAGACTAGCCCGACAGTAAGCGTTTCTGCGACTAAGAAAGTTGAAGCTTCTCTCGAGGAGGACTTCCGCTTAGACGACATAGAAAACACCATCACTACTGGGTCCTCTGCCGCAGTAGGCGCCGCACGGAAAATTGCTTCCGGGGTGGTCACATACACCAAGAAAAATAAAGTGACTGGGGTTGTTACAACGTACCCCATCAAGCTCCCCTACCAAAACAAGAAACTCCTGTCACTGCTGAACCGTAGGGTAAAGGCAAGGTCAGAAGTAAAACCCAAAGACGTCGCCAAGAGAGAGACGCTATTAAACCGCATCAAAGAAACCACCGGACAAATTCTTTCCGATACGGTAGACGTGATGACGCAAAATATACTTGCGGTATACGACAGCCTGACGCCAGAGTTTGTCGCGGCATCTAAGGAATGGTATGTGGGTGCGAACCGTGTGGCTAACCGTATCTCAGAAATCTATGGAGTCACGGTAGAGGAGGCGGCTGGAGTCCTTGCCGCACTTAGCCCACAGAACGATTGGTTCAATAACATCGCTGTTGCTGAGCGTGCGTTCGAGGTTTTGAAGAACCACTCGGACACAGCGTTCTCAAGGGAAATATTTGATAAGGCACTGGCCTTAAACATGGGGCGTAAGGGGCCAAGCAAGTGGGGCAAGCAGCTTGCCGCAGAGTTTGCTCAGTATGAAGGTATGACGCTCAACGAGATGGAGGCTCAGGGTGTGCCCGTAACGGTCCAGACCAACCTCTTGCGTGCCATCGACCAAGCTATGTATCCCGGTAAGGTACTGATGACTACGCCTGATGGCGACTTCATTGGTTTCGACAGTACCCCAATACGTTGGAGCTCTCCGGTAGAGATAGCTAAGGCTATGGACATGTACCGCAACCCCTCGATAGAAAATATCCGAGAGCAGTTAGGCGGCGGCAACAAGGTCCGGAACTTCTACAACAATATCGTAGACCCTTACTCTGAGAACCCATACGTTACTGCCGATACACACGCTGCCTCTGTGGCTTTGGGTATCCCTATGTCTGCCAACGATGCTGGCGGATTCGGAGTCTTTAAGGGTGGGCGAAGCGTGGAGTATTCCCTTATCAAAGAGGCTTACATAAAGGCCGCTGAGATAGCTGGCATACAGCCACGCGAGATGCAGTCCATCACTTGGGAGGCACAGCGTACAGGAATCAATAACAAGAACCGTACTGCGGCAGAAATTAAATCTAATGTTCAACTGCTGACGCAGTTGTTGGAAGACGAAACACTTACACCTTATGAAAGAACAAGGAGAATCCTCGCCGAGAACAGGAGCGACAACCCCGGATGGGCAACGAGCAGAGGAATTGAAGCTCAAGTATCTGACTTACTCGAAGGCATTGAAGCTAAATCCGAATCAAGAGGACGCGAAGTTCTTTCTCTACGGCGAGGCGCCGGAAGAGACGTGGGAGATGCCGCTGCCCGAGTGGGTGAACCGGCTGCCGAAGACCGCGCCGCTGAGCAAACAGGCCCGAGAGGTACTGAGCAGCAGGTCGATGTAGATACCGAGGGTCCGACTATTGTGTATCGGTCCGGAGCTATAGACTCCAAGGCCGAGCCGAGAGGCATGATGGACGGCAAGGGCCGCAGTACGGGTCATTTCGGTACCGGCGCGTACTTCTTCTCCGATAGGAAGCGGGCTGAAGAGTATGACGACCGTGACATCACCGCTGTAGACATCCGAGGTTACTACCTTGCTCCGGCAAGCAAGGATTTGCACGACGCGTTGAAGCGTGTCAACGACCTTTATATTTCGTCCACACAGGATTTTAGAGAAAAAGACGAGTTCAGCAGTAGAGACTTCTTTGGGGTTATCATGGCTTTGGGCCGGTATGACGAGTTCTATGCTTACGAAGAGTTAGACATGGACGCCTCCGATGAGGTGTTTCTGGCGCAGCAGCGAAGGAACAGTGAGATTCAGTCTCGACGGGAGAATCTCGTGATGGACGCCAAGCGGATTTACAACGAGCCGGGTAACGTCGACTCAAGGTCCACGGTTGTGATGAAGTTGCTGGGGTACGATGGCGTGTACGCTACCCCCGGTGGCGCCATGGACACTTTCCAGTACGGCACGGTCATCTACGATGTGAAGACCGAGCCCAAGGGTACTGAGCAGAAGTCCACAGTAGAGGTATCGGACGGGCTGTATGAGCAGGCCCTGTACTATGGTGTCAACACCAAAGGGTTTATCCCAAACAACGCTCAGACCAAAGACATCCGTGCTTTTAAGCAGGTGCTGGAGCAGTCGGGCCTGACCCTAAGCCGTGCCAATAACGGTGGCATCTACGTCTCTACGCCCAACCGTGTGCCCGTAGATATCTACAAGCAGTACCGCCGTAGCCAAGAGGAGCTGGGCCGTGAGATAGCTGAGGTAGAGGCAGAAGAGAAAGCCATGCGCGAAGCTCAAGAGCTGGAGTCTCGCATCATGGAAATCTATGAGGCCGATGAGCGTCCATATACCGGTCGTGACTTCGTGGCCAGAGGCACTGAGCAAAAGGCGTTGCTCGAAGCCATGTACGAGGAAGGCAGTATCGTTGACCTGATTAAGAGGGGGCGCGACATGTACCTGCGTGACTCCTCCATCAAGGCCGTCTTGCTTAGCCGTGGGTACAAGGCCAAGGACATCCAGTCCGCTATGCAGGAGTACACCGATATGTTCTCCCTGATTCCCAAAGAGTTTGGAGACGTAGAAGGTGGGCTCGAGGTGGGCCGTAGACTGTTCGGAAACCTACGTCGCTCGCTGAACCAAGAGCTGAGCAAGAAGGTGCCGCTCAAGCCACTGACTAAAGCCGAGCGTGCCGCACGAATAGAGGAGTTGAGGGTGTCGTACCCGCAGGACAAGAAACTGAACGATGCTCAGCTCCTACGTCGCCACCCGCGCAAGGCTGAGGACGTGGTGTATTCCATGGCGGAGGTGAGGAGTATGGCCATGAACTTCTTGGTTACCGACCCGGACTTTAAGAACCAATCCAAGGAGGTGCAGGAGTCCCTCATCGTAGGGTACATGAACTCGTTCAAGTCCCGTGCTGGACGCGACATAAACCGTACAGTAAAGGACATACGAAATAACATCCGTCAGAGGAAGAAGGGGACAAGCAATGCCAAGGCCGTGCGCAACGAGTTGCGGAAGATGCTCGACGAGCTGCTCCCGGCAGGCAAGTATACCAAGGCAGAAGCCAAGGCGCTGGCTAGACTGGTAAGCAACGTCACCGAAGACAATATGCTTGTCCAAGTCAAGAAGGTGACGGACCTATTGGAGAAGAAAGCCAAGGCAGACATCAACGCTGAGCTTCGCGACATCAAGAAGCTCGACAACCGCATCCGCTCGGAGAGGAAGTATGCCGAGCGTGAGGCTCGGAAGATTCAAAAGAGGCTGCGCGGATTAATCAATGAGTCGCTACCTCGTACCGTGTATGGTAAGCAGGATATTGCCACGCTCAACAAGCTGGTCAACGAGGTTACCGAGAAGAATTTTGATGAGAAGGTGGCGAAGATTCTGGAGAAGGTCGACGAGAAGCGGGAACAGATGAAGGCCCGCACGCTCAAAAAAATCGAGCGTTACGTTGAGCAGCAGTCCAAGAAATACAAGACGGGCTCAGGTCGTGTCGTCACCCGTGGCCTCGACGCTGTGGGTCAAGCCTTCTTCGAGCAGGCTAATCTTGTTCTCAAGCTCATTAAGGAGGCGGACAACGCCAAGCTTCAAGAGATGGCCGCTGCGTATGCGAACGACCCTCTTCTCGCCGAGGCGACAGTCAAATACAACAGCGGTCAGGAGCTGACCCGAAAGGAGCAGGCCCTGTATGACCAGAAGAGCGCCTTCGATTTATTCGAGCGCCTGAAGGACATGACCCTTGAGGAAACCGAAGCTGTGTTCGAGGACCTCCAGCTTACGGCAGGGTTCTCTCGCCTTGCCCTCAGCGAGATTCGTTACCAGCGGGCTCAACGCCTCAACGCATTGCGTGAGGGGGCCAAGGGGTCTGTGACTCAGGAGTGGGGGAGCTTCGCTACCAACGAGGACGGAAGCGCAAAGACGCAGAACCAAATCGAGTCCGACATAGCCAACCGCGTTAGCCTTGGTGACGCACTACGTGCCAATGGGTTGGGTAATAAGCTTCGCTCTCTGGTGGAGTGGTCGAACACGACGCGGAAGATGAGCGTTAAGAGCTTTTTCGCTGAAGGCGTACTCTTCCACTTGGGTAAGTTGAGCAATGAGCTGGGTCAGTTCTTCCGTGACCAAATCTATAAGCCCATGGGTGTGATGGAGGAGGCTTTCCTTCGCGGTCAGTTCGATGAGGCCGATGTCCAGAACGAAAGGGCCAATAGCATCGACGGTATCACCAAGGGGTACGACGAGATTCTGCGCTTGGTATTCACCAACCCCAACCCCCTGTCTATCAGTGGCCTTACCACAGGGTCTCGGAACTATACTACCGATGAGCTGATGCGTATCTACGCGCTATCTCTGAACGATGTACAGAGGAAGAGGCTACGCGATGTAGGCTTTACCGATGAGGTGATGGAGCAGATAACGGACCACCTTGACGACAGGTTGGTAGAGTTCGTTGACAAGACCGTAGACTACCTCAGCAACCAGTATTACGAGGGGGTCAATGGCGTGTACCGCAAGGTCAACGATGTCAACCTCGGGTATGTAGAGAACTACTTCCCTACCAAGAGCGCAACCAAGGGCGGTCTCGACATCAAGACTGATGACCAGCCTGTCGGAGCCGTGTTCAGTGCGCAGATGGCTGACGCTTTGCGTGAGCGTACCAGCCCCGGGGAGCTGGACCTATCTAAAGACCTTGGCTTTATCAACGAGCTAGAGGCGCACTACGAGAAGATGGAGCGGTTCAAGGCTTACGCCGAGGGGGTTCAGAATATGAACGCCGTTATGCGTAGCCCATACTATGCTGCTGCAACAAAGCTCCTTGGTGTAGAAAGGGCCATGAGGAACGCGGCTTCAGCAGCGGTATCTCCCGATGCCTTCCGCTCAGAGATAGAAGCCAAAGGGATTGACAAGCTGCTCAGCAAGTTCACTATTGCCACACTGGCATTTAAGGTGATGCAAGTTGTCAAGCAGGCCACCTCAGCTTTCGCTGGACTTACTGAGTATCAATACGGCTCCAAGCCAAACCTCATTGTAGACACCATCATGTTCTCTTTGGAGTACGCTGCTCTCGTTCCCGATATGATTGCCCGGGCCGTAACCTTCGGTAAGTACAAAGGGAAAATCGGTGACGCTATGGAGATGTCCGCCACCTTCCGGTCTCGTATGGAAGGGCTGTTTGGTAAGGGAGATATCTACGGGCTTAGCTCCGGTACCACCACGGGGCGTAGGATGAAGTCAGAGGCAGACTACAAGAAGTTTACCATCTTCATGCGCGGTCTGACTAGCGCGGGTGCTAGAACCACAGCTATCGGTGACATCGCTGGTGTGATGGGGTACATGGTGACGTACAATCGGGACATCAAGAACGGTATGTCCAAGGAAGATGCGCTCGCCAAGTTCAACAACTACAACGAGACGCAGCAGTCGCGTACGCCAGCGGAGCGGGCTCCGATTCAAATCTATCGCAATGGATTTACAAGGCTGCTCACTGCCTTCGCAAGCTCTCAGATTCTATACCTGAACAACACGCTTCGCTATGCACGTAATATCCAACGCGGAATCCGTGACGGAAATGTCAAGTCGAAAGACCTAAGGGGATTGTACTTCAATGCTATCGGGGGATACATTTACTTCACAGCCATCTCTAACATCTCTTTGCTCTTGGGTAGCGACGACGACAGGGAAAGGTATCTGAGAGAGGTGTTCCTGTCCCCGTTCCAAGCGGCGTTCTTGTATCCTGTGTACGGAACCACTGCGGAGTGGATGTTCAACAACCTGACCGGGAAAAAGTATCAGACCCCAGTAGCCCTAGACCCACTTGATAGGCCAAGAAGAGAGCTCTTGAAGGCCGTCAGCGAAAAAGACTGGGCAAAAACATTCACTGTTCCTGCTGAGCTTTACTTCAGTACAAACTTTGATTGGTTACGTGCCCTCTTTAGGATTAGCGAGGGCGCACCTATTGAAGACGAGACATACGAATTGCTTGGGGTGCCGAAGTCACAGAGGCCCGAGGATTAAACGAGCCAATGCACGTCGATGAAGCGGACCTCGCAGTCCTCATTGACGCACTGCCAAGAGACCTTGAGGCCGGGGACACACTCTTCATCAGAGTCGTGGTCCCCGGTCCACATCAAGTTCCTTCGACACTCTGGACACTTCATAACCCGTTGTACACCCTGTTGATTCTTTGCAGTGCGTCGTCCTCAAATCCACGCTTGGTGCGGGTACGGACCAAGTTGATGATGGGAAGAATCCTGTGGTCGTGGCGCTCGGCACGGCGAATCTTCTGTAGCTCCGCCTTAGCAGCTTCCATCTTTTCTTTGGCTTCGACAAGGTCGGCGCGAAGCTCCATGTATTTCTCGCGTAGCTCCGGGGCAGAGTAGTAGTACACCGGGTCTTTGCCAGAGTAGTCTTCGCGGGCCAACGTCACGTTCTTGCGGAATGCCTTGTCGGTTTGCATCAGTGCCTCCCCCTTGTTGAAGTAGTGGATGATGGTGCTGTGGTCGCGACCGATTAACCCTCCGATGCAGCTTGGTCCAAGGCCCTGCTCCTTGAGTAGCATGGCGAAGCAGATTCTGGCATCGACAATATTTCGCTTGCGGCTGCGCTCGTAGATGTCTGCGTTGAATACGACGAAACAGATGTCGGCAAGGCGACGCACCTGTTCAGGGTGGTGTGGAATCATTGTAGTAAAATTCTTTTTTCGTTCATGTAGTCAAGGTAGTCGTCAAGGTCTATGACCGAGAAGTCGAGGAGTATGACCATTTCCTCGTCTTTAAAGTATTCTATCTCGTAGTACATCTCCCCATCGATTCTCCCTGCGGCAATCTGCGTATGCTCTTCGTCATATGGGAAGGAGTCTACACCCGCGTTGAGCTGTCGGATAATACGAACCCGAGTCATAGAAGGCAAGTCCATCAAGCTGTCTACGAAATTCTCGTCCAGCTCGTATGCCTGCTCAACCTCGATATACTTCTGTGTGTACTCCATGTTCTTTTAACTCTTTCAGGCGGAACTCTTGCAGCTTGGAAAGCTTACCCTCGGGTCGCTTGACCTCAGAGAAGAGGACACCGCAGTTGGGAGGTATGGCAACGAGGTCAGGGATGCCGTTCTTGTTGGTCTTGAGAAGCTTGATGACATAGTATCCCTCGGCTTCCAATTGCTTGATGCGCTGGCTCTGTATCTTCTGCTCGGTCATATCCCCACAAGGTAATAGTTACACAACTGAGACAAGTTCACACAACGGAATCAGAACTGCAATAGAGGTGTTGCTGTCGCCCATCTTCTTAACCCTACCCCTCTTAAAATATTCTCTCGCAATATTCTTGAGCCGCTCGGTTTCTACTATGAGTATCACCTCCTTCCTGTACATGCCATCGAATACGAAAGCCCAGTGCGTGGCCTCGGTGGTGGAGATTCCGGAAGGCTTGCTTCGGCTCTCGTATTCAACGGCTATGTTTCCTGTCACCGCAATCCAACTGTCTGTCTTTACCTCTATGGTTTTGTCTTCAAGGATGGCCGCGAGGTGCCTCTCCCCGACGCCACCCACCTCTAAGTCGTGCCTGAAGTCATTGTTATATTCCATTCCTTGAAGTGCCGTAGCGTAAAGTCTTTTTTGCTGGACACTAAGTTGTAGATTTTTGTTTCGATACCACGTTCAGAAAACACCCAGTAGATGTTACTCTTCAACCTCTCTTTTGTGGTCATGCGGTCACGGGATTGCCAGTAGCTTGTGGCGGAGAAGTCTATGTTGTAGTACACGAGCGCTGAGGCTTGGCGTAGGCTGATGCCCTCGCGACCGCTGACAATCTGTAGCGCGATGCTCTTGTCCCCTTCAGCAAACTCCTCGAGGTCGGTGGTAAGGGCGTCTCCATAGATGTCTTGCAGCGCCTGTAGCTCTGCCTTGAACTTGTAGAAGATGGCAATCTTATCCCCAAAGAACTTGTCGTAGATATACTGCGCCTTGCTGTGGTCGAAGACCATAGCCTCCCCGCTCTCGAACTTCACCGTACCGGAATACATCTGGTGTAGCTTCTGCATGAGCTTGACCGGGGTGTCGGCGAGTACGACCTCTTTCTTCCCGTCTATGACGCGGTGCTTACGTAGCTCGGCGCACATGGCGTATGTCCTTGGCTCCATGGGTACGCGCAGGACATGCTCTTGAAGCTGACTCTTGAATCCCGCCTCCCTTTGGCTAAAGCTTATGGTGTATGGCTTCATCGCCTCAAGGATAGAAGGCAGTCCCTTGCGGTATGACTTCACCGGAAAGGAGTTGATGACCTGAGAGGTGACGTCGACGTAGTCTTCGCAGAACCTGTAGAAGTTCTTGTACCTACGGAACGGGTTGCCCGCGATGCCGTACACCTGATGGTACATCTGGCTATACGACTCCGGCGTTGGCGTTCCGGACATGAGTATCACAAGCGAACCACGGACGAGCTCCTTCACTTGCTTGGCGCGCTTGCTAGGCTTGGGGAAGGCTCCGATGCAGTGCGCTTCGTCCAAGACGATGAGGTCCCACTTTAGTTTCGGAACCCTGTGTAGGCTCTCGTAGTTGATGATGAACAGCTCGTATGAGGGACACAGCTTTAGGCTGTCTTCCTTGATGCTCGACATGGCCTTCTTCTTGGTCACAAACAAGACCTTCTCTACGCCCATCTCCTCGGCTATAGCCAAAGAGGTGAGGGTCTTGCCCGTGCGCACCTCCATGGCGAGGTATACGAACTTGTTGATGCCGAGGACCTGCTTGGCTCGGGCGACGATATTCTGTTGGTAGCTTCTTAATTCCATTTGATTTCACTTTGCTCCTCCCCCTCGTGTTTGTTCCTGATGCGGAGCCATCGGCCCAGCCTGTCTCGCCCCTCCTCCGGGGCTATGCCGTACTTGTGCATGCAGTATGACACAAGCCACTTGTAGAATTTCGTCCGAGAGATGCTCTGCTTGGCAGTAGGCCCATAGTCAGGGTACTCTTGGATGAAGTCTAGGTACACGTCCTTCTTGTAGAGCTTGACGTATGGCTCGATGGTTTTGTTTTCCTCCCCGGTGACAAGGCCACACCACTCTATGAAGTCATGGCTAGTCTCCGCACTGAGTTGCCTGATGCCGAGGTTGATGAACTCGCTCTCGACAAGGCCGGTGTTGAGGTACCCGGAGATGCACGACACCATGTAGTTGTCGAAGGCAGACCAATCTTCTTCGTCCCAATCGGCAAAGAAGTGCTTGTTGAATTCCATCAGCGGGGTACGCGACTTGTTGTAGTACTGATGCAGCTCAAGCTCCCACTTCCTACGCGCGAAGCTGTTGCCCGCGCCCTTGATGGCATAGTTGGTGGTGATGCCAATCTTCGGGGACTTCTCGAAAGGAATCTTGATGGCGTCCTTGTTCTTCTTCTCCAGTGTCAAGCCCTCTGTCACTACGCTGAATAGTCGCTCGAAGTCGAAGTTCTTCTTTACGTCATCGAAGCAGAGTATCTGAGTGTCAGCGCTGACGAGCTGATACGGGAAGCTACGCTCGAAGGCAAACGCCTTTCCGTCTATGACAATCAGCTTCTTCATCTGACTCAAGGCGTTCATGAACAGCCCCTTCCCCGTGCCGCCCTCGGGGTTGTCGCTGATGACCTCGTCGTTGAGTATCACGGCGGGGCAGTAGCTCAGGTTCTTGTAGCCATGCATCATGTACCCTATGGTAGATTCCATGGTAAGCCTTCGGGACTCTTCGTTGGCGCAGATGTTCCCGATGAAAGTCTGGAAGTCGCACCCCGCAAACTCATGCTCGTTGAACGCGCGGTCTATGATATGGTCTTGCCACACGTACCCACCGAGGTCGAGGTAGTCGATGGTCTCTATCCCCTGTGGCGTAACCCGCACCGCGCAGTTGCGGTAGTAGAGGTACGCGGTCTTGGCCGTGTCTTCCATGAAGTACACGTCGATGGTGCTGAGCAGGGTGAGGAACTCCTCACGGAAGTACCGCACGGCATCGGCAAAGAAGTTGTAGATACTCTTGTCTTCGAGGTCGAGGAGGTATCCAAGGATAAAGTCTTTTATCTCCTTCTCGCTCGTGTGGTCGATGAGGTTGTTGGTGACCTTGACGAAGACGTAGTTCTTGCTTCCCTCCGGGGCGAACTTGTAGAACCCATTGTCTTCGAGGAAGGTCTTGAAGTCGAGAGGAACAATCTTGATGACACCCTTCTCGTTCTTCATCCAAAAGGCTTGCTCTTCGTTCTCTTTCTCTACGCGCTCGAGGACGGCCTCTACTACATCGCTCTCAACCTCGCCCTTGAGTTGGGAGCGGACTTCTTTTTTTGACACGCCACGCTTGAGCTGACCCTTGATGTTGTTGATGCGGTCGCTGTCCTCGTAGTACTTGGTCCCGTGGTTGGCGGTGTTGCTGTACGCGGAGTCGAGGGTGCGCTCTATCTCTGAGGAGGAGAAGTCGGGCTGCTCAAACTGCCGCAGGATATGGGAGGCAAGGCTCCTGTTGATGCCGAAGTCGTTGAACGCCATGGCCAGCTTGTATACGTTGGCGTTGCGCTCGCCCTCTACCATGCCGTACTTCTTCGTCCACCACTTGACAAGGATTTCTACCACCTTGTTGTCGTCGGTGATAGGTATGGTAGGTGCGTCACGCTTCACCTCTACCTCGACATAGTCCCGTTCCACTACGCTTGTCCAAAGCTCGCTGCTTTCATTGATGAAGATGAGTGGGTCGTAGCTCTCGTAGCATACGCGGCTGATGTTCTTGCAGGTCTTGTCGAAGTTCTCGGAGTTGAAGTGCTTCTCCAAAGCGTTGAAGTAGTTGGTGTGGTTGTCCGGCTCTTCCGGAACACGTACCAATGCCTTGAGGCCATTGCCTGACGGAGAGGTGAACACGGCGTATACATACCTGTCTTTGGTCAGGCGGTCTCGCTCCGCCTTCATCTCTTTCTTGGTGGCGTATCCATCGAAGTCGAGGCAGATGAAACCACTATGCTCGATGATGGCTGAGTCGTTGCGCTTGTTGAATTGTCCAGAGAAGCACACGGCAGGGAGCTCTTTCTTCAGCTCGTTGCGGTTGGCTTTGTCGGTCTCCTTTCGGATGCGCTGAACCAATTCTTTTGAGGACCCAGACTTGATTCTGTCAAGCACACACTTGACCGAACGATGGAAGGGCGTCTCTGTTTCCCGGATATTTCGGAAGATTGTGACGATTTGTGACATGGGTGTGACGATTTAGGTGTCGATATTTTAGGGCTATTGTATTGAGAATCAGTTGCTGTGACGCGAATGTCGATTCTTCCTCTCGTATATGTAGGAGAAAGGAAAAGATAGAATATTCTCTCTCTCTCTATAGGGAAAGAAAAAATCTGTCACGGCGTCACGGAAAGAAAGAGGGGGCCGTTGCCCCCTCTCCTCCGTTGTGCCTAAACCAATGACGTTTAGAACGGAGCTTCTTCTTCATGCCTTGAGGGTTTGTCCTCCTTGGCCTTAGGCTCCCATTGGTCTAGCTCCCAATAGTACTTGCCTTCCCTGCTGACCTTCATCTCGAAGTTTATCCAACCTGTTGGCTTTACGTTGGCCTGCAAGAACTCGATGAATTCCTCGACGACGATGCCAACCTTGGCCTTGACGAAGTCGGGGGATTCTTTCATTGGCTCAGACCAATTCATTGCGGGTGGGTACACCCTGTCTTTCTGTTCACTCATAGTGTTTGGGTTATGTAATAGTTGTCGATGGTTTCTGTGGCTTCGGGTCCGAAGAACTTGGCGTGGACCGCAAGGGCCCGCTCCACTTTCTCCTCACCACGAAGTAGGAACTCCTCCCCGGGCTCGAACATGCCCATGGTGCCTGTGGTTTTGTCAATCGCGAAGAACATCATGGGTCTCCCGAAGAGAGTCTCGTAGATGTAGCATTGACTATCGTAGTTGTACTTCCGTGCTGAGTACTTGAAGTCATCAATCTTCCCCGTGGTCTTGAGGTCGATGATGCGGTCTGTTCCGAGGATGTCGGCCTTGCCCTTCCACTGTTGCCCTTTTATCGTGGCTACGGCGGGTTGCTCGTAGATGTTTCCGTCTGCACGGATGGCATCGTAGAAGTCAAGGTTGCTCATCATCTTGCTGACCAGCTTTTGTATCTCGTCCATCTCCTTGCATAGGAGCATGAACTCCATGCCCCTCTCGGTGCATGTGTCTTTGTACATCTTGCTGTTGCGTGACGCTGTGTCTACGCAGTCTACGTCTGCCGCCTTCTCCGGCTCAAGGATGAGCTGATGGAAGAGGCGACCCTTGGCAAACGCAGGGTTGTCGGGGCGGGGTACGCCATACATGGCCGGGTTGGAAAGCAGCGTACCGATGTCCGAGTTGGAGAAGTATTGCCTACCCAACTTGCCATAGTAGTTGCTGTCGTCACGCAACTGCTCGATGATGTCGCTCATATGTTCTCCTTCAAGGCTTTCTGAACAGGTGTGCTGACCTTGTACTTGGTGCGCAACTGCTCAACCAAGTAGTCCCAACCCTTGTCCTTGTTCTCGACCACATACTTCAAAACCTTAGACCAATTGTCATCGTCTACCTGAAGCGAGATTCTCTCGGTTGATTTTGGAGGGGTCTCCTTGACCTCAACGGGAGCCGATGGCATACCATCCTTAAACCACAGAGATAGTCCAAGGCCGTGCATCGCAATGGCCTTTACGGTGGCGCGTTGGATGGTCTTGTTTACCTCAAAGCTGTTCACCTTGTCAAGGACAATGGAATTGTTGCGGTGGTCCATGACCGGAAGCATGTCGATGTACTCCTGCTCGTCGACCTTGACACCCACCTTGACGTAAGCCGTCTTGCCGTCGGTGAAGTAGTTGAGGCCAGTCTCAGGACACTCGTACACAACACGCTCAGTCTGAGGGTATTGCTGTTTGATGAGGTTCCAAGCGTGAGCCCAAGACAAGTAGTCGCTTCGTCCCTTCTTCTCCACAAAGGGGCGGACGTCGATAGCCGAGAGGGTTTTGTATACTGATTCTTTACTCATTTCAGTTTCTTTATGAGGGTTGTGTAGTCGGGGTCTACAGAAATTTCTTTGTCTACTTTCTTTGCCCCGTGGGTGATGGTGGTGACCGCAACGTCATATCCGTTTGCGCCCATGTATTGCCTGATGTATTGCGTAGTCATAGGCCGCTCGCGGCACAGGTAGTATACCATCTGTCTCGCGTCAACAATCTCACGCATCTTGTTCTTGGTGAAGAACTGCTCTCGTGTGATTCCGAAGTGATTGGTGACCTTGTCTACGTACTCTTCGAAGATGTCTCGTTTCATTTGTTTGCAATTGAATTGTTTTACACATAAATATATTCCATGCTCAGAAGAAACGCTTGTGGTTACTGCCTCTGCGGCGGTAGTTGTACACCGTTTCCCACACCCGCAACATCTCCTTGGCTGTGCCGCCATAGACAAACAGATGGGGGTGTACCTCAGCGCGAGACAGCAACTCAGAAGGGTCGAAGTCGTCCATGGTGCGTACGCATCGCAAGAAGGCAGTGACGAACGGGAGCTTGAGGTAGAAATCCCAACGCTTGAATTGAGCCAAGGCATACAGGCGCTTCAAGGCCACCTCGTAATCCTCTCGGAATATCCACGTCCCTCGACCTACGTCACCCTTGCGGTTCTCTTGGCTGACAGAAGACGCGCTACCCTGAGCAATCATAGCGGCAACACGCATGCTGATGCGCTTGTCTACGTTCAGGCAGTCGTTGTAGAATCGGAGAAGCTTGATGTAGTCCTCGTTCCCTTGGGCGGCATAGCTCTGCACCTTGTCCAGTGTACTCCAAGCCTTGGACATATTGTTCAGCTCGACCACGTTGCTCATGCTTAGCCTCTCCTGAACGATGTACTTGATGGGTATCCCAAGCTCTCGGCAGGCATGGAAGCGGTGCTGTCCGTCAATGATGCCGCCCCCGGCGTCAACGATGATGGGGTGTACCAAGCCAACATGCTCGATGTTTCTCTTGAGCTTCTTGACGTGAGCAGAATCGACACTGCGGTTGAATTCGTTGAAGTCGAATTGAGTGTAGTCACTCGTGGTTGTGATGGTGTCTGTTAATGACATTGTCTATTGTACTTAGGGTTGTGTTGAGTTGCTTGAGGATATCGTCCTCGGCGTAAAGTTCTGCGTAGCCGTCACACAACTCTTGTATGACGGCTCGCATGGCAGATAAGACTTCATCCTCCGGCATGTTGATGGAGGTGTATAGGGGAGTTGAACCTTTCGATGTTGTACACAGCGTCTACAGCAACCTCGCTTTCGAACGACTCAAGTTGCGCGGTCTCCAACGCCCTGCTCTCGACGTATGTGTGTCGCACAACCTTCATGAAGACGAGGTTGCCTGTGCGCAGAATCATAACGCCATAGGTGCAGGGGTCGTGGCCACGCTCCGAAGCCATGTCCTCAGCGTGACGCATGGTCTCCATCCAACAATCGTATTGGTCTCGCCCGAAGGCTTTCTCGAGGGTGGACTGAGATTCATGCGGTTCGTTCGTGCCATGAACATACCCTGAGTTGACAGGGCTTTGGAAGATGTCACACGTGGTGACAGCATGACCGAAGGCCATCGCTTGGCCCATCGCCTCGGCGAATGGACGGGTCTTGATGGAGTTCCTCATGACTTGAGGATTTCTTCGACCTGCTCGTCGGTCATGTTGTGGTCTTCGAAGATGACGCATTCCTTGATGACGTCAGAGTCTACATTGGCATCGCCGCTGTAACTGAAGCCGCTTCCTTCAACCTCGACATGCACCTCAATGTCGCTCGCCCAAGAGTCCGAAGCTACGCTCATGTTATCCTCTTGGGCTGTAGCACCGAGGTCGTACGCAGAGCGCAACATCTTGATGACCTGCTCCTTGGTGTACTGCTCATCAGGCTTGAGCAACGGGCCGTCGATGGCAAGGCTTGCCTTCATGTCCATCAGGTTGGAACGCGCTCCGTCGATGAGGAAGGTGAGTTGTTCGAGCAATGTGTCACGAGTCTGCGGCGTGACGTCCGGGGTCTGTGGCTCGCTCAACGAGCCGGGGGGTTGAACTTCGTTCATTTTACTTGATTTGTATTGTAGTTGTACGTTCCGAATGAGTGGGCATACGGAAACCCGTTCTTGATTTCTTTGTAAATGGCAACCTCCGTTCCGTTCGGAACGTCTGCGCCTAACACGAACTCAATGCCGTGTCGCAGTAATGAATACTCTCTGACAGGAACAAGGGTTCTCTCTCTTAGCGTCCTGTTCAATGCCGCCTTGCTCTTGGCCCTTGCATATACTTTCATTGTTGTTTGTAGTCATGTGGAAATATACAACAAGTGATTAGATTGTGCAAGTAATTTGCTCTTTGATTCGTAGTTCCTTAGGCAACAATCAAGTAGCATTGCAACGCCCCTGTCTTCAGGATTGGCTATGAGTCTCTGCTCAAGGGTCTCGATGCGCTCCCATAAATCAGTCATGTATGCGTCAGTCATGTGAATGCTTCCCATACGACTTGAGGCAACTCCTCACGGCACGACGTGTCCATTTTGCGGATATAACCTCGAATCTCTTCGTGACTTGCGTGGCGTTCAAACAAGGGAGATAGACCACGGACGTTGGCTACGTCTCCGCACAGGTCTTCCCATCCGTTGCGATTGAGTCTTTCAGCCATGTTGTCGGCTCTCAATCGGCATAACTCTGCCATGTGTAGGTCGAGGTGATTTGTCCTTACCATGACGCTTGGTATTCGAGGTAGTTCCAAGTGCCGTCGCGCAACACTTCGGTCAGCTCTTTCTCGGTACGCTCCAGCTCTTCGAAGTAGACCTCGTTGTAGTTGACGTCACCGAAGAAGAAGCCCTCGCGAGTAGGCAGAAGCTTTTCAGCAAGGCTACGGTCAGACAGCACGTCCAAGCATCGGTTGCGCAACTCCTTGATGGAGTCCCTGTAGAGTTCGATAGGTGTGCAGTCGTCTCCGTCTGCGTGGTTGTCCACGATGTATGCGTGGATGGCATTGGCCTTGCGCCAATACACTTTGGTTTCCCGTGTCACACGGGAGAGGTACATATCAAGTCCCATTTTATTTGATGTTGATGTCTCCGTTTTCCAGTTCCCGTTGCGACCCATACGCAGTCGTCACGTAGTAGCCAAGGGACGAATCATCCCTCATGTACACGTAGCAATACAGGTGGTCGCCCGCAGCAAAGCCGACATCCTCGTAGGGGGACAGATTACCCCAATCCGCGTTTGGGTTCACCTTGATGTCACCAAAATTCTTGGTCTTGATTGTCAGCATGGATTTGATTGTGTCTTTCATTTCTCGTTTTGTTGTTCGTACTTCTCGTCAGGGTCAGCGTCCATGCACTCGCATGGTCGGGTCGTAGCATACGGGTCAGCGTAGTGGGTTGAGTAAACAAACCCCTCGCCCGCCGCAGATAGGGCAGTCATCCATGGTATCTCTCTTCGATTCGTTTCAGT
>MDTC01154349.1_pt1 | contig 34680 bp, 28 predicted proteins | sample 811181 | NCBI WGS metagenome assembly MDTC01 (sample SAMN05326644, study PRJNA326480) | marine metagenome | isolation source: seawater | place: Pacific Ocean: North | collected 2011
AACTTTTCTAACTTTGGCGACCAATGGGTTAAATGTATGTTGGATCTCCATGAAAAAAATGGTTCTTGGGAAAACAGAAAAAACTACACTAAATGGAGGTTCAAAAAGTTATGATCCGTGTATTGGTAAAAGGACCGATTTTAAGCAAAAGCGGGTATGGGGAACATGCTCGACTAGTATTCCGAGCTTTAAGAAGTTGTCCAGAAAAATTTGATGTCTATGTCGTACCCATTGAGTGGGGTGTTTCAAATTGGCCATTAAATGTTAACGACCCTGAGGTAAATGATGTTTTAAAGTGTATGAATAAAGTAGCACACATGAACGGACAATTTGATGTGTCTTTGCAAGTTACGGTTCCAACAGAGTGGGAAAATCATGCTACGGTTAATATCGGAGTAACAGCCGGAATTGAAACAGACAAGATCTCTCCAGAGTGGCTAGAAGCTTGTAACAAAGTGGATAAGATTATTGTTGTCTCAGAACATTCCAAAACTTCAATGGACGTTTCTTACCCTTATCAGAACAAGGAAACGGGGGAAAGTGGGATCTTAAACCTGGAAACTCCTGTTGAGGTTATCGGCTATCCCGTTAAAGAAAAAAACGTAGTAGATTTGGGACTAGAGCTTGATACTGAGTTTAATTTTCTTGCTGTAGCTCAAATATCTCCTCGAAAAAATGTTGGACTTTTAGTAAAGCAGTTTATAGAGGAATTTCATGACAACAAAGACGTTGGGTTACTTTTAAAATTCCATACAGGGAATCATTCGATTCTTGATGATGCGATGACAACCAAGAAAGTTAAATCCTGGTGTGACAAGTATCCTGACCGCAAATGTCAAGTTTATTTGCTCCATGGTAATATGTCAGAAGATGAAATACATTCTCTGTACAAATTACCCAGTGTAAAATCTTATATTACTACAAGCCACGGGGAAGGTTATGGTTTACCTATCTTTGAAGCTGCTTATAGTGGACTACCTGTAGTTGCTCCAGCTTGGTCTGGGCAGGTAGATTTTTTATATGCTCCCGTAGAGAACGAAAAGTCTGGGAAGATCAAAAGAACACCCCTGTTTACAAAGATAAAATACGATCTTAAAGAAGTTCAAGACGCTGCTGTATGGAAAGGGGTAATAAATCCCGGTACTAAATGGTGTTATGCTGATGAGGACTCTTACAGAAAGTCTCTTAGGAACTCTTACGAGGCTATTAGTGCCAAGAAGCAGATGGCATCACAGCTTCAAGAACATCTTAAAGAAGAATTTTCAAAAGAAAATATCTATAAAAAATATGTGGATTCTGTTTTAGAGATGGACACTACAGATAATGAAATAGAAGATCTGTTTACTCAGCTAGATATCTGATGTATGTTTTTGTTTCAGATGCCTATGTAAAAGACTATACAGGAGGCGCAGAACTTTCAACACAGGGTTTGATGTCTGGGTGTTATAGTCCAATTGTAAGTTTATATTCATCACAAGTTACTCCCGAAATAATACATTCCCTAAAAGACTACCACTGGGTTTTCACTAATACTTCTCATATGCCTAAAAAGTGCTATTTGGAGGCGATAAAGACATTAAGCTACTCTGTAGTAGAATATGACTATAAGTTTTGCTCAATGAGGTCTATAGAAAAACATAAGAGCGTAGAAGGAGAGTGTCGTTGTGAGAGTAGCTCTTTTGGCAAACTGTTTGCTGTATTTTTAGCAAAAGCGTCAAGTGTTTTTTGGATGAGTAAATTACAGAGTGAAAAATATTTCTCCCGTTTTCCCGTATTAAGGACAAAATCAAATTATGTCTTAAGTTCCATTTTTAATGAAGAGTTACTAGAAAACTTAAAAACTCTCAGGTCCAATATCGAAACAAAGAAAGAGTCATACCTCATACTTGGATCACCTTCTTGGATTAAGGGGACCGAGGATGCCATAGAATACGCCCAGAATAATCACATACAATATGAAGTGGTACACGGATTAGAATATAACCAGATGTTAAAAAAGATATCCGAACATAAAGGATTAATTTTTTTACCAAAGGGCTCAGATACTTGCCCAAGGCTTGTTATCGAGGCTGCTCTTTTGGACTGTGACCTAATCTTAAATGACAATGTTCAACATAAAAATGAAGAATGGTTTAGGGATTTGGATATAGAAAGAATGACCAAATATCTGAATGGAAGATCTGAATATTTTTGGAGCGTTCTTAATGCTAATACAAAAGCCGACCTGGTTCCAAAACCGACAAACGTAAGTGAAGAAAACAAATACTTATTCATAGTTCCAGTATTCGAGTCTGAACAATGGATTGGTAAAACTATAGAGAGTATAAAGAACCAACATGTTAAATCATGGCGTTGTTTTATAGGTGATGATAAGTCTGGTGATAAGACAGGTTCCAAAGTTAAAGAGGCAATCGAAGAAGATAAAAGATTTGTTTTCCGGAAAAACACACAAAAAAAATATGCCTTAAAAAATATTAATGACTTGATAGAAGAAGCAAACCCTGACGATGAAGAAATTATTATTATCTTAGATGGGGATGACTGGCTAACTAATGAACATGTCTTAGATACATTGAACAAGTACTATGATGATGGCTCCTTAGTAACATATGGAAGCTTTATTGAGTATCCCACCGGAAGAATCGGACAAGAATCTACAAAATACTCAGCAGACGTTATTGAGAAAAATACATTTCGAAGTGATCTGTGGCGAGCCTCTCATTTAAAAACCTTGAAGTACAAAGTTTGGAAAAAGATAGAAAAGAAAGACTTCCTTAATTCAAGAGGAGAATATTTTCAATCGTCTTATGACCAAGCTATTATGTTACCTGCTCTAGAGATGTGTGGAAAAAAATCCGCATATGTTAAAGAGGTATTGTGTGTTTATAATATAGGAAACCCAAACGCCGTAAATAAAGTTTCTCAAACCAGACAACACGATAACATGCTAGAGATAAGATCCAAGGATAAATATGATCAACATTCATTTACATAATGTTGATCTAACCAGTAATTCTGGACCAAACACCTTTGGACAAAAATTATTTAGAGCTATGAAGGAAATGGGAGTTGATTTTAACTCATACAAAGACCCAGACATTACATTAGCGTTTATACAATCGATTAGGGCACCAAAAAACGGACCCTTGTTTCAAAGACTGGATGGGATCTACTTTAATATAGATCAGGATTATAATACTTTAAACAAACCAATACTTGAAACTTATAAAAAAGCAAACGGAGTTATTTTTCAGAGTAATTTCAATAAGCGTTTGATTACTAAGTTCTTTGGTGAACATGAGAATAGTACAATAATCCACAACGGATCAGAAGTTGATTTGATCGACAAGATACCAAAAAATGTCGCAAACATATCCGACAAATACGATAATATTTGGTGCTGTGCTGCTCATTGGAGACCTCACAAAAGATTAAATTCAAACATCCAATATTTTTTAGAAAAAGCAGGAGAAAATGATATACTCTTTGTCGCTGGATCAACCCCTGGTCAAACCTATAATGATCCTCGAATAAAGTATCTTGGAAATATAAAGTATGAAACTTTGTTAACAATACTAAAATCCTCCGATTACTTTTTACATTTAGCATGGCTTGATCATTGTCCTAATGTTGTAGTTGACGCCCGTGCATCTGGGTGTAGGGTTATTTGTACTTCATCAGGGGGGACAAAAGAAATAGCGGGGAAAAATGCGATTATAATAAAAGAAGAGGAATGGTCCCTTGAACCGGTTAAATTATACGAACCCCCGAAACTAGACTTTAACAAAATAGTTTCAAACGATTATGATAGTGACTATGATATGGAAAGTGTAGCAAGAAAATATCTAAACTTTATGTGGGAGAAAAAATGAGCAGCATCAAAATTTCAGAAATAGAAGACATTTCACAAGTAACCTCACCAGAAGAATATGTGAACATCTGGAAAGAGATCTCTTATGATGTTCAAAAACAAAAAGCTTTAAACCACAGGCTTTCAGAAGAAGCTACAACTGAGTGTTTCTTACAACTACAGAGAAGACCTTATTATCTAGCCTCCATCGCCGAGAGGTTAAATGTCAAAAATATTGCTGAGGTTGGAACAGCAGAAGGCCTTCAATTCTATACGTTTGCTTATAGTCTACAGAAGACCGACGGACATGTCTGGAGTTGTGATATTAAAGATGTAAGGGATCTACATTATAAAGATAAATTTAATAATACGACGTTTGTAAAAGGGGATAGTAAAGCTCTAGCAGAACAAATTAAGAACCAAGGAAAAAAAATAGATTTGTTTTATATTGATGGAGCCCATGATTATGGAGATGTTGTCAAGGATGTCGTAAATCTGAAAGAAGTTCAATCTGAAAATCCTGTTTGGGTTTTTGACGACTATGACGAAAGGTTTGGCTGCTACCAAGATATTAAAAGATTGCTTAAAAAATCTGATGACTTTCTGGTGTATCATGTAGGTAACGCCGCTAGTGGTAATCCCAATCATCAAGTAATCATTCGTAAAAGATTCTAAAAATGAAAATAGTGTTTGTAAGTAGCGACCATAACTGTGCCGTAGGGTCGTATAGGATATGGGTTCGAGATCTCAATAAGTACTTCAACGAAGCGGGTATTGACTCCCAGATTACTGCTGTTACAGAAGAAGTAGAAAAAGCAGATGTCATCATTGTTTCAAAAAATGACTCACATCTGATAAAGCCCCTCAAGGAGAAATATACTGACAAAGTTTATGGAGCCATAAATTTAGCATCCGATAACGATCATGTGGGTCAAGATTTTATTATTGTGGGATCTATAGAAGAAAAAATAAGTTTATCTCATCATCCGAATGTATTTTATTTCCCCCTGATTGAGGATATGTTCAGGGATATTCCGCTTAAGAATCACTCAAACAAGAAGAACTTGATTTTTGGCTATCATGGAAGCCACACTCATTTGTGTAAATTTTCTCCTCACCTAACAACTGCCCTGGAAGAGTTTAGCGAGACAAATCCCATAACTTTAAAGATTATAACCTCTCCTGGGCTTAAATCCTGGACAGTAGGGATGCCAAAAATTCCCAATATCACTCTAGAATATTGGAATTATGACACCATAGAAGAGAATCTACGAGAGTGCGATATTGGTCTAGTTCCTAACGTAACCTCCATGACCCCCGAGCAGTTTAATGAGACGGTTACAGATCCTGATCTCGGGCTATACTCAACCGATTATACAATTAGATTTAAAAACAAGTCCAATGCTGGAAGAGCGTTTGTATTCCATCAAATGGGAATTCCCGTTGTAGCAGATATAACACCCAGTAATTTTCACTTGCTCGGCGACGAACAATGTGGGTACTTGTCCCATTATAAACATAGTTGGTTGAAAGCGTTTGAAAACTTGAAAGATGCTTCTCATCGAGCCCAGATCGCCCAAGCAGCCAAGCTTAAATTCGATCAGGAATATGACCCTATACAATGGTCCCAAAAGGTGTATAATGAAATTAGAAGGATAAAAAAATGAACCACAACACCAGCAGAGGGGTCCTGTACATCGCATTTAACGAGCCTTTCATCCGTGAGGCACTAATCTCTGCCGAATCGGTTAAAAAGCGATGTCCAGACTTGCCGATCACTTTTTTTAGCGATAGGTTAGTTGATTCAGAATTTGTAGATGAGTGTCGAGTTATAAGCGTAAATCATATAAGAGCCAAAGTAGATTATGTAGATCAGACCCCCTATAATGAAACTATCTTTTTGGATACTGATACAGTTGTTAACCACGACATCACTGAACTATTTGGAATACTAGAGAAGTTTGATTTTGCCATCTGTCATGATCTGGCTCGTAAAAGAGAGAGCATTTCGGCAAAGATTCCCGAATATGCTTCAATCCCTTATGCATTTCCGGAAGTAAACCCTGGTGTTATGGTTTTCAAGAAGAGTCAACCAGTGATGGATTTTTTCCAGTCATGGAGAGATCTATTCTATCATTATTTTTCCCGATGGCCTTATGAGCAACCTACGTTTAGAACTGCTCTTTGGCACTCCCATATGAGGTATTATATACTCCCCGTAGAATATAATATTCGCAGCAAAGGTAATCGAGACAAGCAAGACAAGTTTAAACATGAATTTGGCAACGACCACCTTAAGCCGAGAATTTATCATATGCACGCAGACCCCAAGATCAACCAGGGTCAATACAATATTAAATCTTTAGATGAAGCGTTACTTTTTTGTAAGAAAAATTTTATGGAGTACTAAAATGAAAACCTATCAACTTTCGCCACATTCTGATCAAGAATATTCCCAATACTTGAACCGCCAAAGTTCTCATAAAGGTAATGCCCACAGATCTGTAACTACATACGGCAATGTAGTTATTACCAAAGGGATGGGTAAAGCAATAACGGAAGTTTTTGGAGATAAAATCCAAAATATATTAGCTGTCGGCTGTCGAAGTCAGGTTGAAATTAACTTTTTACAAAATTTTGCCCAAGAGGTTAAGGGGGTAGATTTATATACTTCTTTTGATACGCCTCAAATTATAGCGTCCGATATGCACTTAATAGGGGATATATTTAAAGAAAAAGAATTTGAAATCATTTATAGTTCTCATAGTCTGGAACACTCGGCACGACCCGATGACCTTTTAGTGGCTATGAAAAAAGTCTCGAAAAAGGGAGGTGTTTTCATAGTTCCCCCAACGGCGGAAACTGACCCTGGTCCTACTATAGGGCACCCTCTTTGGGTATGGTGTTTACACCCAGATAGGTTTACTGTCCCTAATATCCAAATTTTTATTGATGAAATGTGTGGGAAAGGGTTCGCCACAGTCAAATATTGTGAGATTATAGACTCTTCAAATTATTCTTTTTGTTTAGAGTGGTAGACTCCCAGACTGCCGAGAAGCCACTTGAACATTATAAAGAAAACTACATGATTTTTTAAGGGATAAGACGTGAGAATTTTAGGAATACAAACTGGCCACGACTCTAACATATGTCTGTTGGAAGATGGAAAAATTATAACTCATCTAGAGATAGAGCGAGTTAGTCGAGTTAAACAAGACAGAATTTGGAAAAAAAACAACCTTGGTACTTACATCAACATGATTTTTAAAAAGTGTGGCGTAAAGTGGGATGATATTGACAAAATCGCTTTAATTGGCGCAGTCCACGGTAGAAAAAACCCAAGGTTAGTTTCAGAGTTTAGTTTTATTCCGGAATCCCGGCATAAAGATATACACATTGTTGATCATCATGTTGCCCATGCTGCTGCTTCTTTCTATTTTTCCCCATATGAAAAAAGTAGTATATTTTCTCTAGATGGCGGTGGTAACGATGGAGGCGGTTTATTAGCTTATGGAAACGGAAATAGCATTAAAGTAGATAAAGTTTTAGGAACAGATTTTCCTGGCGATGGACCCGTTGGGCAAATATGGCATAAATCTATGTTGCTTTTTTCAGATACCCCAAATGGACCGATTGGAACAGAAGGGGTGTTGATGGGTGCTAGTTCATATGGTACTCCTATTGAAAGCTTATCGAAAGTGCTTTATCATTATTTCTCCAACATGACCGAGGCGTGGAAAAATTTTCAACCCAATATTCTTAGATTACTCAACGAAAAAGAATCTCAAATTTGGCATGAAGGAAAAACGTTTGATCCTAATAACGAACAAGATTATTTTGATTACTGCGCTAGTTTACAACTAGCGACAGAAAAATATTTGGAACAAAAGTGTAAAGAGATAAAAGCACTACATCCTCACGAAAACAAAGTATGTATTACTGGTGGTGTTCTTTTAAATTGTTTGGCTGTAGGTCGAATTATGCCCAAATACTTTGATAAAATATTTGCTGGACCTGCCATTACTGATGGCGGTTTGGGTATGGGTGCGGCTCTGTATTATTATCATCATATTCTTAATAATCCCCGAAGCCTTCCCGCTGATTATATGTCTCCATACTTAGGGTTTGAAAGAGAGGAGGGGGATATATTGAAGGCTATTCAATCATGTGGTGTAAAAATAACTTATGAAAAGATCAACAGCATTGAATCTGTTGTGGGTCATATAATCGATGGTAAAATTGTAGCCCTCTATCAAGGTCGCAGCGAGGTCGGACGTCGTGCCCTGGGAAACCGAAGTATTCTTGCGGATCCTCGATCAAAAGAGATGAAAAAAAACATAAACAAAAAAGTAAAACACAGGCACTGGTATAGACCATTCGCCCCTTCAATTTTAGAGGAACACGTTGGTGAAGTTTTTTGTGATGAATATGACAGTCCGTATATGTCAATAGCTTTAAAAATTAGAGATGAATGGGTAGATAAGGTTCCTGCCGTTACTCATAATAATCAAACAGCCCGCCTTCAAACAGTGTCAGAAAAAATAAATCCCCATTATCACAAATTAATATCAGCATTTTATCAGAAAACTGGTGTTCCTCTTTTGCTAAACACTTCATTTAATGATAATGAGCCAATTGTTGAAACTCCTGAAGATGCTTTGGCATGTTTTCTGAATACAGAAATAGATTATCTCTACATTGGGGATTTCTTGGTAAAAAAATCCTAAACTTTATTTTATAAGAAGTTATTTTAAATGAATAAATCAGATAAAGACTTGCTTCGGTTTTTAAGAGATTATCCTGTTTTCTCTAAATGGAGTGATGATAAAAATATTAGACAGTTGCCCCGTCATCGGCATGAGGATAGATTAAAGCAGCAGTTTTTTGTTGAAGAGTATTTGAAAAAACTTAAACTTTCCAACGAGTACAAGGATAAGAATGTAAAATCTATTTTATTTGCTCATTTCTCACCTTTTGAATACGAAATGGAAGCACTTGGGCTACCATGTTATGCTAGAAAAATGCTTCCAACTGCGAAGATTGATTTTACCTATGATAAAGGTGCTAAAGACGTTTATAGGTTTTCTCTTGGCGAAAAGTCGTTTAATAAGATAGATCAGTTAGATAATCAATATGATGTTATCATTTCTCGATCCAGTGCCTTAAAGAATATGATGTCTCGGGAGCATGATTCACAGGTAGTAAAAAATAGTTCACTTCGAGTGAACATTAAAACCATGTCACTACAGTCAAATATGGTCTTAGCAGATTCCTATTTTGATGAAGAAGATATGTGCCCACCTCCCGACCCAGACTACCTAGACAGGGCTTTTCAAATACTTAGTAACCAAAAGAAAGAAAATTTAGTCGTTGTTAGCGGAACTTTATGGTATGTAAAAAACCAACTAAAAATGTTTTCTCAAATGAACGCAGATATAATTAAAGATTTCAAAGTAGTAATTATAGGCGGAGAAAGAGATCCGGTTTTTGCTAATAAAATTCGTACAATATGTGAATCAAAAGGTATAGATTACTATATGATTGGGACGGTACGCAAAGACCTAGGTCACCAAATTAAATCGCTTTGTAAAATTTCTCTTATCCCTATGGATATGAGAAAATATGGTCAACCTAAAGGATACCCCAGAACTCTTGGAGAGAGTATTGGTTCTCGGTGTGTTACTTTGTGTAATAAGCCAGTTACAGTGCCATCTTACTATAAGAATTCATGTTTAATATATGATGAAGACAAAGATGATGATTTCAATAATCAACTAGAAAAATGTGTTGAAATAGTAAAGAATCCTGATTATATTAAAATGTTTGATTGGGGATCGTATTCAATGGAAGATCATTGTGACTATGTATTGAAAAAATGCTTAAAAATGATCCCATAAGAGTACTTCTTTTTACAAAGGATAACTTAGACTATCTTCCATTTATAAGCAGTTTACAAAAGACCTGTACAGTGAAGATAATATATCCTAGTCAGCATCCTCGCATCAAAGAGGGTTTATTTGAAGATTTTAAAAAAGAGTGTGCTGCTTTTTCAGCCGACATTTTAGTATCTTTTTATTACAATAGGGTTATACAAACCACCATCCTAAATCAGCACAATTTAGCAGTAAACTTCCATGGATCATTGTTGCCTAATTATGCTGGCAGTCATGCCTTGAACTGGCAAATATTAAATGGAGAGAAAATTAGTGGAGTAACAATACATGAACTCACCAGCGAAATAGATGCCGGAAAAATATTCTTACAAAAACAATTTGAGATAGGCTTCGAGGAAGATGCCAATGACATATTGAAGAGAGGAATTAAAACATCTTGTAATATGTGGGTAGATTTCGTCAAGAAATATCAAAATAACATCCTACACCCCATAGCTCAAGATAAGGAAAAGTCCAAATTCAAGTGTTCAAAGAGGTCCGCTGAGGACGCCGAGATAACCCAAAAGATGGATTCAAGAGACATTTACAATCTGTCGAGAGCCTTGCCACCTCCTTGGCCTCGACCTTATTATACAGAGAATGAAAAGAGGGTTATACTCCCTTATCCTTTCAGTCTCTCCGACGCTGAAAAAGTACATAGAAAAATAAAAGGATGACTTTATGAACGTTGGTGTGTTTGGTTACAATTTCAAGCACTGGAAAACTCAAGTAGGAATCCAGAACTTAATTTTAGGCGGTTATAAGCCAAAAGTTGTTTTTGCTGCTGATCCAGTTCCATTAAAATTTTATAAATCAAAAATTAGGATTTCTCCAAAAGACTTATTTTTATGGGAGCCAAAAGATTTATGTGAACAATACAACATACCATTTCATGTTGTGAAGCATAATTCTGAAGAGACAAACCTATTAGTTGAAAAGTACAATCTAGACATAGGTATCATCCTAGGTGCTAGAATTTTAAAACCTATAGCATTTGAAAATTTTAAGATAGGGGTCATTAATATGCATCCTGGAATTTTACCAGAAAATAGAGGACTTGATAATGTTAAGTGGGCTATTGTCAAAGATATGCCCCAGGGAGTGACATCCCACTTGATTGATTCTACAATAGATAGAGGTCAAATGGTAGCTCAAGAAAAGATTAAGATTTATTATGATGACTCTTTGGTGGATATTCATGTTAGGGTCCAAAATTTGGAACAAAAGATTATGATAGACTCTATTAAAATACTGGAAAAACAGGATGACAGATTCTTGACTTTGGGAAAGGGAGTTTACCATAAATCATTACCTCCAGAAAAAGAGAAGTATTTGTTAGAATATTTTGAAACATATAAGAAAAGGAGAAGTGATGCCAGCGATAGTTAGAAAAATATTTGAGGAAGAGTTTACTAAACGGTTTAAAGTCGAGCAGTCGATAGCGGTCAATAATGGAACCAGTGCTTTGATCGCCCCGCTGTGGTCAATGGACCTTCAGCCGGACGATGAAGTTATTACAACACCTTTTACATTTATAGCTACTTCTAATGCTATTCTTATAGCCGGCGCAAAACCTGTTTTTGTAGACATAGATCCGATAACTAAGTTGATAGATGCTGATAAAATTGAGCAAGCTATAACGCCAAAAACTAAGGCTATCATACCTGTACATTTATATGGACGGGTCTGTAATATGCCAAAGATAATGGAAATAGCTAAAAGAAATAATTTAATAGTGATCGAAGACACAGCGCAAGCACTGGGGGCAAGATGTAATTTTTGTGCTCCACCAGGACAGCAGAAGTGTTTTCCGTGTAAGGACTCAGATGGAAAGTTGGCAGGGACTATGGGTGATATTGGATGTTTCAGCTTTTATAAGACCAAAAACTTCTCAACGTTTGAGGGTGGTATGATAACAGTAAACGAAGGATCTCAGTTAGATGGTGACAAGATACGTTCTATCTGTGACCAAGGTCAAGTTGGAAAATACAATCACGAATATATTGGTTTCAATTTTAGATTAGCTGAACCTCTATGTCTTCTTGGGTTGGAAAAATTAAAAATTCACGAAAAAGCTTATCTTTCTGAGCTTGGGATGCGAGATGAGTCTCATGGACACTATCCTAATGTGGTATATGAGCAGCCAGCATATAAGAGACTTGGAATAACTGGCAACTGCCCAAATGCCGAAAAAGCTGCTAGAGATATTCGGAATATGAAAAAATGATTGGCTCCATACACCAGCCAAACTTTCTTCCTTGGGTACCCTATTTTGTTAAGATGGCTGTTGGGGACCTACACGTCCACTTAAATCATGTGCAATATTCTAAGAATGGGTGGACAAATAGGTGTTGTATTTTTCTAGATCCCGAAAATAAAAAATACATAACAATTCCTGTAATAAAGAAAGATAGTTCATTGCCTATTTCTGAGGTTAGAGTGTCTCAAAATTGGAAACCCACCCTAAGAAAGGCAAGGACTACTTTATCTCACAAATGGTCTAAAAGAGATGGACTTGAGCATTCTTTAGAGATTTTAAACAAAGTGGAAGACCTCTGTTCAGAAACAGAAAACCTATGTTCTATAAATGTTCAGATCATAGACCAAATCTGTAGTTTTTTAAACATTGACACAAGAGTAGTAGACTCATCAAGTGTTTTAAATGTCGATAAAAAAAGCGGAGAAGACCTTGTGGAGCATTTATGTGATTCTTTAAAGATCACAAGTTATATTAGTGGAACAGGGGCTAAGAATTATATGAGTCATCGAGTCTTGGAGAAAATTAATTATAAACCCATTGGGATAGATCAGATCAACCTAGAAGATAATAAATCTGGAATTCTAGATTTCATATCCATTTATGGCAGCCATGCGCCAGAACAATTTCGTTTAATATGCGAAAAATATAAAGAGACACTAACATGACAAATCACTGTAATTTTACTCTAGGACATTATGAAGAGTGTTTAGTACAGGCAAAAAAAGCCGGTTATACCTTTGTTACGATGTCCGAAGCTTTCGAAGAGAAGAATAGCTCCAAAATCCTAATGATGAGGCACGATGTCGATCACCAATTGGATTTAGCTAGAAACATGGCATCCTTAGAACACAAAAATGGCGCTGTTTCAACGTATTTTTTTAGGATCTCAGCGAGAAATTATAACTTGTTTTCCTGGGAGGGAATATCCACAGTTAAAGAGATATTAAGTATGGGTCACGAAGTTGGTTTGCATTATGAAAAGTATATCAATGACAATCAAGTATTCCAACAGTACATGGAATATAATCTCGATTTATTAAGGCTGTTGTTCGGGGATGATACCTTTAGGGGTATATGTCCTCATGAACCAAGTAGAAATAGCAAGACAGACTCTAGCGTACTAGACAACCTTAAAGAAAGTAAGGGAGTTTTGTACGATGCTTATGACAGTAAGATATTTGAAGAATATAAGTATATTTCTGATAGCAGTTGTAATTGGAGAGAAGGATGTTTACATACTCATCTAGGTAAGCACAACAAATTATATGTGTTAACACATCCAGTGTGGTGGTATAGAATAAACCCTGGAGAATGTTATTAATGAACAATGTTCTGTTAATCGGCGTAGGTAAAATGGGTGCTTTACATAAAAAGTACCTACAGAAGATTGGGCAAGAGTATAAGTGGTATGACCCTTGTGCTCCAGAAGGAGGAATCCCTAACAGGGTTCACAGTCTTGATAACCTCCAGCAGTTTACGCATATTATCATAGCATCACCAACAGAAACTCACGAAGAGTATTTGCTCCGCTTGATAAATGATGAGTACCAAGGTAAAATTTTAGTAGAGAAGCCGGGGGTTACAACTTTTGATAACCTGAGATTATTAAACAACAGCAAAGTGTCTGTCGGGATGGTTGAGCGGTTTAACCCAGCATTCAAGACACTATATCAAAGCTGGAACAAGAAAGAGACTATTAGTATTGATTTTATCAGATGCTCGGCACGCCCAGTATCTAGAATGGATGTTTCTAGTTTCGTAGATGTAGGAATTCACGATCTAGATCTTTTCTGTCAACTATATTCACCAAGTGATATAAGTAGTAGTTACATACTCAACAATGAGAACACTTTTTGTTTAACTTTCAAAATGATTACCGGTGAAATTGTTCGTTTTATTTGGAGCAATGAAACTTTTCACAAAGAAAGAAAAATCTGTATCAGACAGAAAGATTGTAATTTGGTGGCTGATCTATCTGCCCAATCTGTATTTAAATATTCAATATCTGAGAAATACAAAAATTCAACGGAAGAAAAATATGTAGAAAAAACTTCCCCTCTCCGAGAAGAGCTTTTATATTTTTTACAGGAAAACCCACCTGTTAACGCTTATGAATCTCATAAGTTATTTATAGGTTTACTAAAGGAAATACAAAATGACTAGATGTCTTGTAACTGGATTTAGAGGATATATTGGAAATCATCTCTACAATACATTAAAAGAAGAAGGGCACGAGGTCCTTGGTATAGATTCGATAGACGAAGGTTCAGGAGACATTAAGAATGTTTTATCCCCCGAGGGAAGAGGTAAATATCTTGAGTTTGGTCCGGAAGTAATTTTTCACTTAGCGTGTTGGCCCAGGGTAGGGTTTAGTGTCGAGAACCCACTCTCAACCATGATTAATAATGTTATTTCTTCGTCGGTAGTGTTAGACTTTGCTAAAGAGGCAAACGTTAAGAGGGTTGTCTATTCTAGCTCGTCTTCCGTAGTTGGAAACGGTGACGGACCAGAGAGTCCCTATGCTCTACAAAAACTTACTTCTGAAATAGAGACAACTCTATACTCTAAACTTTTTGGCATTGATACTGTGTGTTTAAGATATTTTAACGTATATTCTCGGGATCAAAACGCCGGTGGCGCCTATGCTACAGCAGTAGCTAATTGGATGGAATATATACGACAAGGAAAAAATCCATTTATAACGGGGACCGGGAATCAGCGACGGGACATGTTAAATGTAAAAGATGTTGTGTCGGCTAATATGTTTGCCATGTCTTATAAAGATAAATTTAACGGCTCTGTTTACGATATAGGGACAGGAACAAACATTTCTTTAAATGAAATGAAAAACATTGTACAAAATCATTTTTCTGATGTAAGATTTGATTACATCGAGGATCGACCTGGTGATGTTTTTGAGACCCAAGCTAATACACAGCCATTAGCTAACCTGGGGTGGAACGCCGAGATAGGCATTGAGAATGGAGTTAGCGAATGTTTCAAAATACTGAAAGAGAAAATAGGCAATGAATAGTATTGGTGTAGTTGGGCAAGGTTTCGTAGGTACAGCAGTTAGAGAGGGGTTTCAAGATATCCTAGATGTTTACACGTTTGATATTAATAAAGATACAAATTGTAAATCATTAGAAGATCTTTGTAGTAAGGCAAAGGTAGTTTTTGTGTGTGTGCCAACCCCGATGAAAAGGGATGGAAGCTGTAGTACTGATGTGGTTGAGCAAGTAATTATGGACCTGGACAACCTATCAGATGGGCACATCGCCGTAATTAAATCAACCATACCCCCCGGAACTACAAAATCTTTTGCAAAAAAGTATAAAAATATTTCTATTATTTTTAATCCTGAGTTTTTAACTGAGGCAAACTTTGTAGAAGATTTTAAAAACCAAGATCGAATAATCATCGGCGGACCAAGACCGGCAAGTACAATTATTAAAAATCTTTATAGGAAAAAATTCCCCTCTACTCCAATATTAAAAACAGGATCCACTACCGCTGAGATGGTTAAATACTTTTGTAATTGTTTTTTAGCCACCAAAGTTTCGTTTTCAAATGAAATGAGGCAAGTGTGCGAAAATAAAAATATTGATTACGACAAAGTGGTGGAGTATTCTCTCTATGATAAAAGGATAGGAAACACACACCTCTCAGCCCCAGGTCCTGATGGTAAATATGGGTTTGGAGGCTCGTGCTTCCCTAAAGATGTCAATGCTATGTTGAGTGTTATGAAATCTTTAGATATTCAGCCTTATGTGCTACAGGGTGTATGGGATAAAAATTTAGAAGTTAGACCCGAACGAGACTGGGAAAGTCTTTTGGGTAGAGCAGTATTAGATGAAAAAGGAGAAACAAAATGAAATTATCTAATCAGGCAGTAGGGGCGCTCCTCATGACGCTTCAGAAATGCTTAGCAGAACAAACTGATATTACAGATTTACTAAAAGATTGGAATCTTGAAGTACACGATGAAACATCAGAACTTGTTGTGTTAAATCCGCCTACATTTGGAACTTCTTCCTCACCTGAGGAAAAAAGAGTTTTTGAAACTGAATAATGCCTCGATACGCCTACAAATGTAAGAACTGTACAGTAAGTTTTGAAAGTACTCATTCTTACCGAGACACTCTTGTAGATTGTGTAAAGTGTAAAGTTTCAGGCTCTCTCATTAAAATTATGTCTCCTATAAAAATCAACAATCAATTTAAGGCATCAACTGCTCAAAAAGCAGGAGAGGTTGTTGAAGAACATATAGAAGATAATAAGAATATTTTATTGGGATTAAAGGGTAATCTCAAGAAGAGGGTTTACAAAAAATGATGTGGTGGATTATATTTTTTGCTAGTATTGTTCTGAATGTTTTTTGTGTATGGTATATTCGAGAACTTTTAAAAAGATTTAAATACCACTCTGAGATCTCTAGTAACCTATTGACAGTAGTAGTGAATTACGAAGAGCATTTAAATACAATTTATGGCATGGAAGCATATTACGGGGATGGTACCTTGGAGGGTCTTTTGCGTCATACAAAAGATATGAGGGGTGAAATAGAGGAGTACAGTCAAATATTTACGTTGTTCGAAGGAAAGGAACTAAATGAGCCGCAAGAAGAATAAGAAATATTATTTTACAAAAGATACCGAACAAGCAATTGTAAAATATTGTTCTACTATGGACAATTCGGTGCGGACAAAGTTATATGTTGATGAGATTCAACCTGCTTTCAACGAGTTGGTAGATAAAATTGTCTATACCTATAAATTTACCAATTTACAAAACATAGATCACTTGAGGGATGAGTGTAAAATCTGGCTCACTACTATCTTAGGAAAGTTTAATCCAAACCAGGGGACTAAAGCTTTTTCATATTTTTCAGTAGTTACAAAAAATTGGTTCACTCATAAGGCAAAGAAACAAGCTGTCAAAAACAGGCGAGAAATAAACTATGATCTTATGTTGCGTGAAGTTGAAGCGATTGAGCAGGACAATAGTAAAGATATCCTTGAAGAACAAGAAGAAAAAGAATTCTGGATGATGCTTTTAAAGGAAGTTGAAGGCTGGGATCGCTTAACACTCAAAGAGAATGAGAAAAAAGTTTTAGACGCAGTTTTAACACTAATGACAAACATAGAACAGATAGAGATCTTCAATAAGAAAGCAATTTACCTATATATGAGAGAGATCACGGGTCTTAATACCAAACAGATAGTAAGCAGCTTAAATAAGATGCGTCAGAAGTATAAGATATTTAAAGCTAAATGGGACAACGGAGAAATCCACTAACGATCTATTTATAATATAAACAGGGGGACGAATACTTGCGAAAAGACTTAGAATCATTGATTGAGCAAGCTCTTGATAATATAAAAAACGACCGCCAAGAGACAGAAATTTTACTGACTGAATTAAAAGAGTATATGTCAGTCCCAGGAAACCAAGATAGGTACTCCGATTCTGGTCCAATTGCCGCTAAATACGTGGAGACACTTCAAAGAAGTAATGAACAATTGGTTAAACTAGCTACACTTGTTTATAAGAAGGAAACAACTAATAAAGATGGTTCTTTGAGTGAAGTGGACAAGAAAGAACTTTTTGATCTTATTAAAGGTGAGTAATCATGGCTCAGAATAGATCTAACCAAAGAAAAAAACTCAACCCCGAACGCTCATATTCTAAGCCAGCATATACGCCCGGTTTATCCAGTAACGCTCATGCTTCTAAATTAGCCCAGGCAAAAACTCATGTAGAGACGATTCACCAAGGCACTCAAGAATTTAGAGCTAGAGTTATTGATGCCCAATCAGCGAGTTCTCCTTGGTATTCCGTCTTTCTCTCCGCCAAGACTAAGGCGTATACGGTAAAAGTAGATTTAAGAGCCTTATTTCCGCATTTATTATCTCCCAACGACCTGCCTCCTGGAATAAAAAACGTATCTGGGATTAAAGATACGATGCCAGGAGAGTTTGAAGGCTTGGGTGACGAACAGCCCGAGGTCGGTGATTATGTGGTTATCACATTATACGACAGGCATAACCCAGCACTTGGTGGCAGAGTGGTGGAGGTTATAAAGACAGGGGTTGCCGGATTAGATAGCGACAGCACCAATGGAACAAACAAGAAAACCTCAAAGGGGGTTTTTAAAAATCCCTGCGACGACACAAAGCCCAGCCCAAACATATCCGAGTGGACCCTTGAGAGAACTGCTGCTGCTGTAGATACAGCCGCTGACGCAACTGTTGATATTTTAACGACCGCAGCACAGTTTTGGGGCATTATGTCTAAAACTCCTAAAAAGACACCATCCTCTTATACTGACTCTCGCCCTAAGACCACCACAGTAGCCAAGGCAACAACACCCCAACCAGGTCAGCAAGTTAGGCAAGATGCTTTGGAGTCTCCTACTCCACTGCCTCAACTGGAGATCCCTGGCTGTGGTCCTAAATTTACAATCTCCGAGAGCGCAAAACGATCTCTTAGTGATGAACAATTGTGTACAAGGGCGGGGATTCCATGCGAAGTTTTGGCAGCGGTGCGTCATGTGGAGAGCCGTGGAAACCCTGGGGCACTAAGATTTGAACCTCATCTTTGGCACCGCCGCCGCCCTGACCTAAGAGATAGAGTCCCTTATACCCCCAATCCCTCCAAAGGTTTTTCTACTACTTCATCTGAGACAGGAAAAATAGCATTTGCTAGAGCCTTTGAGCTTGATCCAGCCATGGCTATAAAGTGTACATCTTTTGGACTATATCAGGTTATGGGCTGGGCTCTCTTGGACGCATATGATGGAAACCCAGAAAAAGCCTGGGAAGGATTTAGGAAGAATCCATCGGAAGCTTCAGATTTGATGCTGATTGCCTGGATGAACAAAAACCCACGAGCAAAAAAAGCAGCGAACAGTAGTCCTCCTAATTTTACAGCATTTGCTAAAATTTATAATGGACCTAATTTTGCTGTCAATGCTTATGATGTAAAAATGTATAATTTTTGGCGGAATAATAGATGACACGAAAACGCCGCAAAAATATAGCTGATAATGTAAGTGAAAAAAAGCTTGCGCAACTTCAAGCTCAATCTTCTCCTACTTCTTATAATAGTGGGTTTTATAATCAAAATATAGTTGAACCAAATCCTTTATACAATAGTACTCCTGTTGAAAAAGTTTTTCAAGGAAACAATAATACTTTTATTATTATGGGTCGAGACCGACCACGAGGAAAGAGCAGCGGCTATGGCGGAAATGGGCATACTCATGCAGCCTGTATTGATATAATAGCCGGCATGACTGGTATTATGTCTCGTGAGGTAGAGGATGGTATAGCTGTAGTTACAGATAAAAGTCCCGAATTAGATGCGGCTCGCATCTATATAAGCCAAAAGACAAACATTGACGAAAACTTTTCTCTTGTAGATGGAAATATCGGAAATATGAGAGGGAGTTCGGGTATAGCCATAAAGGCAGATGGAGTTAGGATAATCGGTCGTGAAGGGATAAAGCTTGTAACAGGAGGAAATGTATACAACTCGCCGGGGTTTAACATCAGTGATTCAGTTCAGGGCATCGATCTCATTGCTGGCAACGATGACTCAAAGCAGGAACCCCTTGTTAAAGGAGACTCTCTCCAGATTGCTCTTTATGAAATGGCTGAGCTAATTTCGGATACTCACGCTTTATTAACAGATTTCATGGTTCAGTATCTGGCATTAATAACTCCTATGGCTGCTGGAAGTATTGATCCGGCATCCAAGGGCGCAGCCGCAGCACAGGCGGTCCCATTGGGCATCTTGACTGCTAAGATGCAAAACCACGAAAAGAACTTATTTAATTGGACGAACAATTATTTATTTCCATGGGGAGAGGGATATATCAATAGTGACTATAACACCACTAACTGATAAACAGAAAAATGGCTTTAAATAATAGACAAAAAGATATTGTAAACCCATATTATAAAGAGTATGATTATAATTGGACTAGCACTAGGAATCAGTGGGTATTAGCAGGTATTCATGACACTTATCTTAATTTTGGTTTTTTCCCGGAAGTAGGGTTAGAGATTTCTTTTGAGCCAGGAATTATACCAGAGGGCGACTCTGTTACTATAGAGGATATACAAGCCTATGTTTCAGTATATCCGCAAAATGCTGAAGTTATTAACAACTCCTTGGTTATGGTGTCAGATGCTGAAGCAATAAAAAAACTTGATTTAATATCTACAAAACTTTTAAATTCAGGATTAGAAAAATTCTATACTTCTCCAACATCAAAAGAATCTCAAAACCCGGAAAATCAGGCTGCCATTACTGGTTCTAGTGGGGTTCAGCACTTGATAGATGATGATTTGAACCGAGCAGACGTCCCATTCAATGTATCGGATCAAGACTTATTAAAACAAAATACATCTCAGTTAATATCCATCCCTTATACTTTTTCTGTTACTCGCCGAAGAAAAATTAGAGATTCTTTTGGAAACCCTACCACATCACTGCTTGAGCCAATAATTTCTACTGTAGAAGACCAGAGTGTTATACCTTTCAGGGGACAGCCGGATACTATTGATCTTTATAACTGGTACAATAATGTTCTTCCTGGAGCCGCATCTCAGGCTTATTACTATAACCCTAACGACGAAAAATACTATTTTGTCAAAAGAACAAATGCTCGGAGTAAACAGGCATATGATCTAGGTTTGTCCGAAAATAATCAAGAGACTCAAAATAATATATCTACTGCTAAAGAAAAAGGTATTGAGGAAATATTAAAATTAGTAGGAAAATTTTCTGCCCAAAACCTTGGTTTATTTCCTCGTGATGAAGCAGGGGTCAGGACTTACCTAGATAAAAGACCCTCTTCTAGGTGGGTATATGCTGTTACTATTCCAAAGTCCCTAATTGATGGAGACCTATTAGAGGATGTGGCTCAAAACGAGTCAACTCAGGATATAGACTTTGAGCCATATCAAAAAGCAGAACTTTTAATAAACCCTGATAAGAACACTAGTCTACGACATAGTACGTTTACTTTAAGCGGACTACAGGAATCTATCCGAGGCACTCTCAGGGTTCTAAAAGACTATGAAAATATTATGATCGCTGAACAAATAACCCCAGATGTCGTTTCGGGTTTTGACATTGAGAGAGAGATATTAAAATTAGAAACTTTTTATGACAGCTTGAGTTCATTTTTCTTGTATAGTGATATAACAACAGATGATGATTTATCAAATAGAATTGAATTTGTTTTCCGTGAAGATATGAGAATAGCATATGTCGTACTTGATGGAACTTTATATTCAAAAGGGTTTGGTGCTACTTTTCTTTTACCCACTTCTCTAGTTGATCAAGATGCTCCTCTAACTTCTTACAAAGCAGTTGATGTTTTTGCTACATTTGGAAATCGCACTTTTGGTTTTGTTTTTAACAGTTTGCTAATTGATAATGTGATAGGGATCCAGAATCAGACAGAGAGACCTTTGTGGGATGAGTTCTTGAGCACTTATGTTATTCCTAGGGTCAAAATCTCTCCAACTACACAGCAAAGAAAAAGGGACAAGAAAGATTTTAGAATCAATAAGCCACCTAATATTTTTCAAAAAATAGATCAATTAACTGATAATCCACCGCCAGGAGATTTATCTCGCATGTCGGTATCCCAAAAAGATCTTTACTATTCTGTGACAAGTGCCATGGGATCATGTGACAGTGTTCAGTCCACATTGTTGAAAGAAGCTTTTACTATTTATAGGCTCATCAACGGAAGAGCCCCAGTCTGGAGTCTTACAAAATATGCTGCGTTGTTGGCACGTGACGAACTCATAAAAGAAAAAATAAACCAAGAAAGATTAAACGACGTTATTGGCTACGCCGAAAATCCTTCTCGTATAGCGAGGGATGCTGAAAACTGGGTCAACAGCGAAATATCATGTATCACGGATCTTATAGGCACTGCTATTGAGGAGCAAATACTCAAACCCGCCGGTTCTCCAAAAGAGATTAATAAACTAATAACAAGAGGAATTGTAAACCCGCCATTAAGATTTAGTTTTAAAAAGGGGTTTAACAGCAATCTTTGGTCTCTCTGGAAAAAGCAAATCCAACTCATGCTTATTGCTTTTATAAAACAACTAATTCTAGGCGTACTTAAGGATGTTTTCAAAGCTGCTTTAGGGTGCGGACCAGAAGACCCATTTAACACTGCCGCTGGACTAGCAGATTCTAGAAAAGGCATAAACTATGGACGCATCATGCTCAATGATCTTATTCGAGGTATTGATGTTGTGGAAATCGCTTCTGATTTAAGTCTTACCAATAAGCAGGTTTCTTATAACGAGAATAAAGATCGTAGAATAACTACTTCGCCTCCTCACCAAGACCAACTTTTACAATTACATCGGGATGTTTCCACTATAGTAACCCCTACAGAGTTAGGAAGACTTCTAGATGGCACAGCCTCAGAGGTTCTTATTAACACCCTCGACGAGATGATAAATGCCGGAGAGGTAGATACCCAGGCACTATTTGGGGAAAGATCAGAGATAGAGTGGGATGATAAGATAGTGGTAAGCATGTACCAAGAATCATTAAGTCCTCGAACTGGAGCCGAATCTCCATACGATGAACCAGATGTCAGGTATGCTATTTTAGGATTTAATAAAGATAATATAGTAAATTATTTTAGAGAAATCGGAAACCAATTATCCGAAGGCGCTAGAGAGGCTTTATATGGCGAAGATCCAATAACTGCTATTCAATCATATTGTGATGACCGAGAGGCTACCCCTCCAGATTTGCGTTGGGAGTTTGATTTATCAGACATTCAAAAGCAAGAACAAGCACAAGAAGCTGTCAACTCCAAGAGATTAGAGCTTATTAGTCTGTGTGCCATGATGGAAGGAAAGTTTAATTTCCAACTTGAGCTTGAAGACTTTCTGGGCAGTATTCCTAATGCGGGTATTTATGACGCTATTCTTCGGTGGATTGCTGCCTTAAGCAATGCAGCCATGGAAGGACTTATGAACTTGTTTACTGAGGATCCCGTAGTTGAGCAGCCTAGATCACCTGTATTGCTGCGGACTCCAATGGGACAATCACTACTTCAGCAACAGAAAGAATTTGGACTTTGGGCTAGACCGTTCCCCCGAGCCGTAAGAAATATGCCAGACCTTAACGAAGAGGTACCTTTCCCAACACGAGACTATTTTACAGTAAATGTGTATAATCCACCTGGGTGGAATTTATTAGAAGACGGTGTAAATTTCACGGAATACGGCGGTAGGGCATATTTAGACATGCCCGACATTTCCTTGATTCTGGGAGAGGAGGGGTATAGATTTGAAAAGGTGACGAACTTCGGACAGACAAGAGAAACACTGGCTGAGTCTCTCTTGTCTGCTCGAAATAACCCTGATGGGCATTCTTTGATTTTTGACCGCTTAAAAGCAAAAAAACTACCATCATTGCCAGCAAATTTGTATAATTCAACTTTAGCAAGTTACCAAAATAACGACACAGACCGAAGAATTGTACCTGCTGGGAATACGACAGAAAATGTCTATGGGATAATTTCAGATTTCTATTTTACACCTTTAGCAAGAACAAGACTTCCTGCGGCTATTAGGTCTTTTATTACTCCATATTTTAAAGCTAATGACGATGATTGTATTACGACCCAAGATGAAGCCATAGCCAAGGCATTTATGACTAGTATAGAAGCCAGGGTTTCTAAATTCTTTTTAAATGTCGGACCTTTATTTAGAACTTATTTTTATTGGAATACGGTAGATACGATCAATGCTATTTCCACCTACATGTTCAACAAAATAAGTAATGATTTGAAAGAAAAGGGATTGTATGGAGCGTATATTCAAAACGTAGACAAGGTATTGGAAGTGTTTGGGCTGCTTAATGAACAAGCATATTCCCGAGCAACATCAGGACTTGGATCTTATAATAATGAAAAGATATTATATACTGATGATTTAAACGCAACAGAAAAACTTTATGAAGTAATAAAGCAATCAATATTTTTAGTGATCAATCGTCAGGCAGACACAGATTTTCCTCAAGTAGCTGAAAATTTTTATGATAATCAAGAAGCATATCGTGGGATGGGATCAGAACTCTTATCTCAGTTAAAAGAAGATATTATAGCCCAAATACAAAACCAGCCGACTGTAGGACCAAGAGGTCTTGTACCATCTGAGCCTACCGTGTTTCCCGATCTGGCTACAGAAGAACAAATTGAATATATAATTGGGAACGATCAAAATAATTTTGACGCCATTATGGCACACACACCACAAGATTGGTATAGGCACGATGTTCAGTATTATTTGCCGGTTCCTCTTTTTACCGCTATGCATATCATATATTTTGATCACCAGGTGGACTTGACTACTCGATACCCCAAATACGAATTTGAGACAAACTCTCGGATTGGAATAGCTGATGATGCTTTTTTAACAGCCATAAACCCCACGTCCCTCCCGCAATTCTCAGTTCCTTATACAGGATTCCCAATAACGGCTCTTGGTGAAACTTATTATTCTATGGAACAATTAGAAGCAAGGGTTGAGTCTGAGATTATAAAATGTCAAATAGCCAATCAAGATCTAGCACAACTAGATGAAATACTAGACGCCATAGCAGACCAGAGAAGAATAATAAGAAATAAAATTCAAGAAGGAGATTCCTTGTTTGATGAAATTTCACGAGAAGCCGGCGTTGCAGATGACGCCGGACTATTATTCGCTAATTTTAGTCTCTTGGTGATACCAGGCATCGGTGGTGTAGCCGCTGCCGCTATGGCACTTGCTTGGCCTGTGCTTTTTGCTAATGCTGCTATAGACCCAGACTACCAGGGCACCAGCGGTAACGCAAGATATGTTCAAGGATGGTGGAATTGGATAAAGAGGACAGTTCTATACGGCGGAGATTTAAACAACCCAGAAGAAACAGGGCTTGACCTCAATCATATATTAACTACATCATATAATGACAACTTCTTAGATTATCCAGTGGTCAAGTGGGACCGTCCTGGCTTAGATGAGCGAATGGAAATAGGAACAGCAGCTTTTATATCTAGCCTGGGCGAAGCGGTTGAAGTCCAAGAGAAAATGGTAATTTTGGCAGGGTCAGTGTACGATGTAGCTCAAGAATACCAAAAATATTTAAATCTAGTACGAAAGTTGATAGAAAAAGACTTTGCCCAAATCTCGGCGGATAACTGGATAGACACTCATCTGGACTTGGGGATTGATCCTCCTTATGAATTTGAAATAGAGGTTGACGGACGGAACTACGACACCCTTGTTCCTTATGATGAGGAAAATTTAGAAAACAATGCCAAAGCAAAACTTCCTAATCGTAATCTTTATATAGTACAGTGCCAAGAAGCAGAACTAGTTACGGAGATGTTGGAAAATATTAAAGAACAGCAAAGAATATTTGCTGAAGCAAGAAGCACCTGACAACAGGAGAGAAAACATGAGCAAGATGCAAGGAATAGCAGTTAAATTACCACTTTCATATAGTAATGAGGATGGACCGTATACTCTAAATAAAAGTCTTGGAGAAAATATAAAACAAAATTTTAGAAATCTTATCCTAACTGTCCCTGGTGAAAGGATTATGCTACCAGAGTTTGGCGTAGGCTTATATCAGATGCTTTTTGAGCCCATGGCAGGCAAAACTTACCAAGAAATCACAACAAGAATATATAATCAGACAGAAAGATATATGCCATTTATTGATATACTAGCTATAAGATTTTCTACCGCAGAAACAGATTATCTTTTGGATGCTAACGAAGTAGGGGTTTCCATCGAATATAATATAGGGAGCCTCAACTTACAAGACAGCCTAAAAATTACTTCCGCAGGGGACTAATTACAGATAATAATTCGTTGGAATTCTAAAATATGACCAAAAGACCTATAAACTACACTAGTCGTGACTTTGAAACTATAAAAAATGACTTGGTTAATTATGCCAAGCGATACTACCCAACGACGTTTAAAGATTTCAATGAAGCATCCTTTGGGTCTCTGATGTTGGATATGGTAGCATATGTTGGAGACCAATTATCATTCTATACCGATTATCAAGCCAACGAGAGCTTTTTGGATAGTGCTATTGAATTCTCAAACATCTCTAGACTATCACAACAACTGGGATATAAAAACCCTGGAGCCGCAGTTTCAACAGGTATTTGTTCTTTCTATGTAACTGTCCCAGCTAATGCTACTTCTCGTGGACCTGATTTGTCTTATTTTCCGATCCTACAAAGAGGAAGTATTTTAACCTCTAACGGTGGTGCCAGCTACACCTTAGTAGAAAATGTAGATTTTGCTAAGAGTTCTAATGAGGTCACCGTAGCCACAGTTGATACCGCCACTGGTGTCCCGTTAACCTTTGCTGTGAAGGCATATGGAAAAGTAATTTCTGGCAGAAGATTTCAGACAAATGTTGCTGTAGGGGATTATCAGAGGTTTCGGAGAGTTTTTGTTGAGGCAGAAAATATCTCAGAAATATTATCAGTTAAAGATTCTCAAGGAAATGAATATTATGAGGTCAATTATTTAACAGAAGATATCGTATATAAGGAGCAACCCAACTTTGATTCTGATATGAATACAACTCCTTATGTTTTGACTGCTATGCCTGTACCTCGTCGATTCACGGTAGAACACGGCGTGGATGGATCTACTACTTTACAATTTGGTTATGGCTCCGCTGACAATCTTAATGGAGATATTATCGCAGACCCATCTGATGTAGTTTTAAGAACAACTGGTCGGTCGTATATTGCTGATGAGACTTTTGACCCATCAAATTTGATTTCATCTGATAAGTTTGGAGTTGTCCCCGTTAACACTACTTTGACAATCGAGTATACTTCTAATGACTCTGAAAACGTCAATGCTCCTGTGGGGACTGTCGTGACACCTTCTTTCCCACGTTTTAGTTTTCAAAACCAAGGGCAGCTTGACCCGGTACAAGTCTCTGTTGTACAGGATTCATTAGAGGTAGATAACGAGGACCCCATACTAGGCGATAGCAGTACTCTTACAGGAGATGAGATTAGAACACGGGCATATGCTACTTTTGCCACTCAGAACCGAGCCGTAACTCGGAGTGATTATATTAATCTGTGTTATCGTATGCCCTCGAAGTTTGGAAAATTAAAGAGAGTAAATGTGATACAAGATCCAAGTTCTTTTAAAAGGAATCTTAATATCTATACCCTATGTGAGGATGTTTCTGGGAACTTTATAGCTCCTAACGCCACTCTTCGCAACAACTTAAAGGTGTGGTTAAATCGCTATCGCATGGTTAATGACACAATTGATATTTTGGATGGAAAGGTTATTAACCTTGGTATTAATTTTGAAATCTTAGCTGACCTAGATGTTAATCGATATAAAGTTCTACAGGATTGTGTTGAGTATTTAAAAAATAATTATTTGAACGTCAAGAGAGATATTGGTGAACCAGTGTACATCTCTGAAATCTATAAGCTTTTAAATGATGTCCCAGGAGTTACCGATACTACCAACGTGGAATTTGAAAACAAGTCCGGTGGAATATATAGTGATTTTGTCTTTGATGTTCAATCAAACCTTTCGGACGATGGAAGATTTGTTACTATTCCCCACGATGCGGTAGCAGAAATACTTATTCCTGATGTAGATGTTAAGGGAGTTGTGAAATAATGGCTATAAAAAGATATTATGCTACTATTGACAATACTATAACTAACGCATACAAGAGTAATCTTCTGACTCGTGGTACGGGCTCTAATATGGGCGCTTCTGATATTTTAGAAGCTTTTGTTATTCACGGGCAAACCTCTGCCTCCATTAATGCTACTAACGCAGAACAGTCAAGGGTCTTGCTTCAATTTCCAGTCGATAAGATTATGAGTGACATCACTGCTGGAATTGTACCCTCTTCGAGCGTTACTTATACTTTGAAAATGTTTAATGCCCCTCATGCGGGAACGACACCTTTAAGCTACAGTTTAGACGTCGCAATAGCCAAGACGGAGTGGACTGAGGGTCGTGGGCTGGACATGGACAATTACAGTGATATCGGTGCTTCTAACTGGGGGCAAAGAAAAGTAAACACTAGTTGGACAACCGCCGGAGGCGATTATTACAGAGATAGTGATTTTACTAATGTCCCAAGATCAGGAAGCTACTTTTTTCCGGGGGGTGTTGAAGATCTATCCATTAATGTTGATTTTGCTATGGATCGATGGCGAGGCGGAGCAGTAAATAATTATGGATTCTTAATAAAAAACAGTGACAAGGTTATTTCTGGATCATTGGGAACTTTTTACACCAAGAAATTCTTCGGACGCACCAGTGAGTATTTCCTTAAACGTCCTTACCTTCAGGCTGAGTGGGATAGTAGTCGTCAAGATGATCGAGGAAACTTTGCTGTTAGCAGCAGCTTGCTGACTGCTGCTGATAATATTAACACACTTTATCTTTATAATGTGGTTAATGGAGAGTTGAAAAACATTCCTTATTTGGCAAAAAACTACCTAAGAGTAGCCGTTTATTCAGCACTATCTGGTGCTGCCATTCCTGGTTTAATCGTTGATAGTAAAAATAATACTGTTACTTATGTTACTGGTGGCTTGTTAAATGAATATGGTAACGATATAAAGGGAATTTATACCGCTTCTTTTGCCTGTACGGGTACACAAACTGTACTATACGATGTGTGGTTTACTGGCTCAACTGGACCTGATTTCAGTTCAAATTTGATACAATATGCTACCGGCTCTTTTGAGCCTAAGGTGCCGCAAACATCACAGCTTATTTACGAGGATAAAAAAGTAACAGCCATCACAAACTTAGAATCATCTTATCGCCAAGGACAACAACCCAGGTTAAGAATTTTTGTAAGAAACTATGACTGGAACCCGAACATATATAATGTAGCTGTAGGTACTGTCAAGCCTCAGATTATAGAAAATGCGTATTATCGAGTATACAGGACCATTGATAACGGAGATGTCATACCTTTTGGAACAGGCAGTACCAATAGCACTAAGATGTCTTATGATGTTAGCGGTAATTATTTTGATTTAGATACCTCTTACTTGGATCGAGGGTATACTTATGGTATACAGTGTGCCTACAAATCAAACGGTCAGTATAAAGTTCAGCCCGAAATATTTAAATTTAGGATAAGTGAAGAAGTGTCATGACCATAAAGAGGTTATTTGAAAAGAATAAACAAACTACTATTGTAAGTAAATATCTGAAAAAAAGTGATATTAGCAGCCCTGGTCCAGGGATGGAATCTGCCGGACATCTTTCGGAAAGTTTCCGGAAAAGAGAAACTTTTATCCCGCCGGTCGATTATTCACGACCCGAAAACTTTGCAAAGTTTGGGTCAGCCGAAAAATATTACAAAGATTCTTTTGAATACATTCAGGGCTACTATCCTTATGATGGGTCCGCTTTTGAAAAAGAAAAATTCTATAATGATTTAAATCTTTTTGAGAAATATATCTTCAACGAACAATATCCAGGTTCAACAGGGTTTGTTACTATTGGAGCAAACTCGGCTGCTGAATCTGTCTCTTCGGGTGTAAATGGATATGCCGTATCGTCAAACCCTGAGTATATTAATGTTAAGGGTGGTCCCCAAAAGTCTACCGTCTACAGTGTAGGTCAGGATAGGACAAACAATTTAGAGTTTGGGGGACCTAGCGGATCAACAGTTGAGTTCTTTTTCAAGAAAGAATCCATTACCAATACTGCCGTCTCTTCAGATCGACAAGTTGTTTTTGATCTCTGGAATGGAATCACTGCTAGCTCAGATTCTTATGGTCGTTTTCAGATTTATATATCTGCTAGTAATGGAGGAGCCCAAGATAGGTTTTATTTAACTATCCAATCTGGTTCGTCGTCCCCGGCACCTTACTTTGCGACGCCTGTTCCAACTACCGGTGGGCTGGACTTATCAAGTGGCAGTTGGCACCACTATGCCTTCTCTTTCGATACGAGTTTAAAGCAGCCAAAGCTTGATTTTTATGTTGATGGTGTATGTTTCCAAAAAAATATTCTTGCTGCTGATGAAATAGGGTTGGTCACAGGATCATTGAGGGCGAACCTCGGTGCACTCGTTACTTCATCTACCACTTATGCCCCTACTGATCAGTTTGGCGCACCTTCTGATCAAATTGGACAAGGTAAGCTGTCGGCTTCATTAGATGAATTTAGATTCTGGAAAAAATCTCGCACGGCAGAGGACATTGGTAGGTATTGGTTTACAGATGTTGACGGTGGTGCTAACAAATACGACGCTAACGTTTCCTTAGGATTGTATTATAAATTCAACGAAGGTATTACCGGAACTGGAAGCATAGACAGTGTGACACTGGATTATTCTGGAAGAATTTCTAATGGGCTGTTTACGGGATATAATAGCACTTTAACTAGAAATACAGCCTCAGCCATAAATCAAATGGAACTAAAATCAAAATTAGAGTTCAAAGATCCGGCAGTTCGACCAACTACTCAATATAATGCTAATAAAAATTCTTTGATAAGTTTAGGAAATTATTATGACATAAATAATTCGGCAGGACTCATAAACACATTTCCAAAATGGATTAAGGAACAAGACGAGGAAAACTCTCAAGAGCTATCAGACTTAGTACAAGTGATATCAAATTATTTTGATGTACTACATGCTCAAATTGGAGCAGTCTCCAAGCTTCGCAACAACACCTATTCTAGCGGAAGTCAGACCGGCAGCCTTGATGAATTTCCATACAATGACCGACTTATAGAAACATTGGGGACAGAAGCGCCAGAGTTATTTGAAAATATTGGCACCTTGGGTCAATTTTTAGAGCGAGGCGAACAAATAAATTTTGATCAGGCTCTGTTTTCAATTAAGAATTCAATTTATAAAAACATCTATAATAATTTAGTTTACATTTACAAGTCCAAGGGAACTGAAAAGGCTATTCGTAATTTCATCCGATGTCTGGGTGTCGGAGAAAATATTGTAGCTGTAAATATTTATCCGAACAATGAAGACTTTATTCTTCGAAGTAATTATCTTGACGGGGTGAGTAACAAAAAATATGTTGATTTCTCGGGATTAAGGAACCAACAAGATGCTTTCGGTACTGTTTACCAATATTATGACGCCTCCAGACCTGAATCTTCATTTGGTCTGATTTCTGGCTCATCCCCAACAGGAAGTCACGAAACAACTTTTAATGAGTTTGCCTTTACACTTGAGGGAGAGGCAGTATTCCCAGATAAAAGTACGAAAAATACTCTACCACATGTTGTTCCGGTGGTTGAAACATCTTCATTGTTTGGGTTCCACACACCTCAGTATAACTCCCCATCTTCTACAGCACTTCAGTGGGCAACACAATATATGGACTTTGGTCTCAGAGTGCAGGCAATCAGATCTCCAAGCACATATGCTGAAATCTACTCCCCACTCGGCGACGTAAAAGATGTTTATTTTGCCGTATTGGACAGAAACAATAGTGTTATCCTTACTAGTAGTATTTTCCGAAACGTTTACGAAAACGAAAAATGGAACTTAGCACTAAGTGTTAGGGCACCGAAGTACCCATTTGCCCAAAGAGTTCTTGGAACTGATATTAGTGATGGATCCGCTACTGCATCAAGTTCTTACACTGTGGAATTGTGTGGATACAATTATAATACTGGACTGTTGAGGAATAGCTTTACAGAACAAAAACAAGTGAGTTATATTTCAGGCTCTCAATATCTTAATCTTGCTAAGAGAATTTATGCTGGATCTGAAAGAACAGATTTTACAGGATCTTCTCTTGTATCAAGCGATGTAAGAGTTTCTAGCGTAAGATACTGGACAGATTATCTTCCAACTGGAACAGTAGATCTTCACGCTAAAGAGACTGATAGTTTCGGAAGGTTAAATCCATACAGGAACGCCTACAAGTTCCAAAACAATGCTCCAGGAGTGTTTGTTCCAGAAATTCAGACGTTATCTTTGAATTGGGATTTTAATAATGTAACGGGAAGCGACGCATCTGGTAGGTTCTGGGTAGATGATTTCTCTTCTGGATCCAATGCTACAAATTATCTAAGCAATTATCAAGGAGATAACTTTTCGAAATTAAATCTTCGACAGCATACTGCCCGAGGTGACTTCTTTCAAGCTAGTTCAACACCAGCACTAAAACAATATACATACTCTCAGAAGCTTCAAGTCCCTGAATATGGCGTAAGTAGCGATATGGTCAACATTGTTGTTGCGGATGATGAGGTTTTTAATCGCAGTCAAAGACCTATATCTTATTTCTATGCGGTAGAGAAGAGTCTTTATAGAAATTTATCCGAAAGGATGTTACAGCTTTTTTCCTCTATGGAAGAAATGAACAACCTGATTGGCGAACCAGTCTACAAATACCGTCAGGATTATAAATCTCTAGAGAAAATGAGAGAGATATTTTTTAGGAATTCAGATACTAAGATTATTGACTTTGAAAAATATGTAAAGTTTTATAAATGGATAGATTCTTCCATGTCTGAGATGATTGAGCAATTGTTCCCAGCATCTGCTCGATTTGCTAAAAATATCAGAACGGTTGTAGAGAATCATGTACTTGAAAGACCAAAAATTCGCTTTGGTTATCCCGGAGAGTTCCAGAGGAATGTTCCCAGTCCCATGGGCACAATAGAAAACAATGATGGGAGTGTATGTATAGATGTTCCTGGGTGGAAATATTCTCACGCTCCTTTGGCTAGTGTTGCTGGAGTACAGGATCAGTCTCAAAATTGCTGGTGGTGGAGAACTAAAGCTGAAAGAAGCAACGTCAACATATCCTCGGCTGCGACTGGGGTTAACACCGATAAGACTTCAATTTTAAGAGCAGTACAGACTCTTCATACCTCAAGTAATGTTTATTGCTTTAGTGCTGATTTTAAAACCCCTATTGTAGGGGGAATAAATCAATATCCAAACAAAATAAGAAATGTTAAAGATATTGTTTATACTGAATTCACTTTTGATCAAGAGGTTTGCGACGATCCCTTGACTCCCCCAGAACTTCAGAAAAAACCAGTTTCTTTCAAGGCTTCTGACGGGTATCAAAATTATAAGGGACAAATTTTATCTCCCTTTACGGCTCTATCTTCTTCAGCTACTACTGGAGATGTAGATGATTATAAGGCTGCTTTAGTGTCTGAGGGCATTACCAATGTTGAACTTACAAATCTTCACGAAGATAGTATTCATCCTGTAGAGCACAGCGTTCCAATGCAAGGTCCGTTTACTCAACAACATGTTGGTGGCATCCAAGCACGTCATGCAAATCCGATGAGAAAATTTGTATCTACATTCCCCCGTCTTGAATCACATACACTGACACTTAGCACGAACCAAATCGCCTTAAATCGTATCACCACCGGTATTATACCCAAGGGTAATTATCTTCGGGGAATGGCTTCAAAGTCGCCTGTAAATATATCGAACATCAGAACCTTTACAGGGTCTATACAAGCTTGGGAAGGTGCGCTCCCAGTTGGAAACTTTTCTGAAAATTATGAAGTTATTGAGGGCGGCGACCGCACTTTAGCAAATGTTGATTTTATTTATCAAACCTCAGATTATTCTTTGAACCAGTCGGCACTTCCAACTACGGCTTCTGCGATGCCTACCATATTTGTTACACCGCCGTCGTCGAGGACATTACTGACAGCCTCTCCTTCAGGTTCTGGTATTTTTGGAGCTTTTATATACTCTTCGCCTCGACAGAAGACCGGTCGCCGTATAACTAAAAGCATCATTGCTAACCAATTTGCGAGTCCCGGAAGCAGACAAGATTCAAGTCAGCAAACCCGTGATATCCCAACAGATCAGTTTTCTCCGAACAATGCGCTTCCTTTCAGAAATGAAGCAGTGAGACGAGTAGGAAATCTAACAAACCGATCTCTAGGACAGTCACTTGGCGGAGGCGCTGGAATTAATGGATATCTTAAAATTTATACTGGGTGGGGAGGATTTCAGCAAAACTTAGTCAACTCTGTCCTGGGAAGCTCTACTAGCGAATTTAATAATGCTACTACACTCTATGGTGCTGACGCCTTAAGTCACTTTAATAACGGTGGTCAGTCTCCCATAGTTTCGTTGCCAATTAGTCAGCCCAATATTATAAATGCTAATCGTGGTAGCGGTTTTTATAGATTCTCTGCGAAATTTCCCATGGGTGGCGGCGGTCTTGCCGCTCTCCACAAAACACAACGAAATACTACTTTACGCCGAGAGATATTGATGTGGAGTGGATCCCCGGCAGCCGACCCGTGGCTTTATAAGACAGGTTCCGTGCGGGATAATGGGTTTGTTACTCGTCCTATACCAGCCTCAGATAACATGCTTTGGCTGTGGTCTATCTCTGGAAGTAATAACCCAAGTTATCAGCAGTACATTTTATCGGGAACCATTCTTCCTGAAAATCTAACAGTTTATACTAGTAGTTTAGGTTCTCTTTCCAACATTCCTAGCAGTGCTTTTACTGGATCTTCAGATTCAGTTCAATATTTGTGGGCAAACCAGCCTTTTTACTCTATATTTTCTCAACTTAGGTCTGG
>MDTC01193221.1_pt1 | contig 34660 bp, 40 predicted proteins | sample 811181 | NCBI WGS metagenome assembly MDTC01 (sample SAMN05326644, study PRJNA326480) | marine metagenome | isolation source: seawater | place: Pacific Ocean: North | collected 2011
TCCTTTAAAATTATCATTGTAAATATTTTTTAAATCAATATAATTATACAATTTTGAAGTTTTTAAATCTTTATCCATATCATCAAAGGCACTAAAAATTAAATAAGGTATATTTTTACTTTTACAAAAATTTTGAAGATTTATTATATTAATAATCGTTTTGTATATCAATCCGTCAGAACATTTATCTACATCTATAAACTCTTCTGCAGTTACCCTCTTATCTTCCCAATGATTTGGACTATATTCATTCCAAGTTTCATATCTCAATACCGAAGATAAACCTATAACAACAAATAAATCTTTTTTCCCCAAAGATTCTAAATACTCGATAGAGTTGATGGTGGTTCTAAAAATTCTATCATTACTTATTCCTGACTTACCACAATTCCAAGTTTCCCAACCAAGTTTCTCTCCTAATACCTTTGGCCATACTTGACTATCATAAAACTTATACCACTTATCCTTTTGAGTGTTTACATTTACTCTACCAAAATTAGGTATTATATCATACCAATCTAAAGTTTTTTTTGCTTTCCAATTTAAAGTTTGTGCTGGTGAATCACCTTGTGTCCAACTATCTCCATTTGTCAATAATATCATTCTTCTTCCTTACATGCAAAACTATCTTCTATTATCCATATTGATTTTGAATTTAATTCATTTGTTTTCCAATCTTCATGTTCACAATTGATAATAGCAACTTTATTATTTTTAGTTTTAGTTATTGCAATATCATTTCTAACAAGATATAAAAATTCAAAAACCTCTCTATCCATGTTTCGAACTACATCTTTATCAATCCAAATTGCATAACCTTTATAGTCATTTGTTTTAACTATTTTACTAAAATCATTTTTTATCTCAATGTATTTATCATTTAAATCAAATCTATACTCATCAAAAAGATTATTTTTTAGAACATCTACATCGAGGTCTCTTAACTTACCAAAAAATTGTTCAATTTTACCATATAATATTTCTTCACTTTCATTGTGAAACTTTGGCCTGTGTGCATACATATAATCATGGATGGCAACTAAATCAACTGGACTGTGTACTCCGTGTCGGTCTTTAAAGTTTTTATCTAATAATTTATTTCTATTTTTAAGTAAATAAGATTCTACCCTACCTTTCTCTTCGTGATTAGAATATACGGTCAATGGTGCATTTGTTAAAATATTAGATATATTGTAATTATCAGAAAGGGCGTCTGACTGAAATGTTTCTGTTTTTAAAAATTTTTGTTTTTGATTACGAGCAATTCTATCTCTGGCAATCTTTTTAATCTCAAATAATTTTAAAACATTACATTCGGTTTGTGTATGATATTTCATATTATTTTTGTATGAATCATCGGGATCGTTACTTGTAAAGTTATACATTAATTCAACATCAGTTTTAAAATTTGGCGTAAAATAATCAGTCAAATTATCTATTTTTTTTATTTCTATTACATTATCACTATATTTAAATTTCATATCATCAAAATATTTTTTGTTTATATATAAAAATAATTTCTTTGCATTACTTCTTAAAAATGTATGAGCAGCTCCCCTTGTACCACCTGGATGACACACCATTTCAAAATTTCTACATGAAACATAATTATCTAAATCAAAAACTGCATTTTTAATTTTAGGTTTTATAGAAAAATGTATTGGATTATTACTTACACCATTAAACTCTACTAATTGTTGTGTTAAATATCTTCTCTGTCTTAAAGTATAAGGATTATCTTTGTTTAATGCATACTCTAATATTCTAAAAAAATGATTTTTTTCGTTTCGTATTGTATTAAAAAGTCCATATTCTTCACACAACCATTTATATCTTAGTTTAGAATTATCATCTGAATTCCAAATACTTTCTGTTAAATTACTTGAAGTATTGTTAATCGTACTAAATGCATTTTGACTTTCTGCATTAAAAATTTGCCAAGGGAAATCTGTAACATAAAATAATTTATGATTATCAAAGAATTTTTCTAAAAAAGGAATTGAATCAGTATTTATTATTCTATCTGCCATTTACTAACCTCTTAACGAACAATTTCTTATGAATATCAGGCTGTATCGTCAATCTACACCAATTTTTTCTATCATCGTGTGGAATGCTACAATACTTAACTAAAACTTTATAATGATTAAAAGTTCTAATTGTATCTATATTATCAACATCGTTATTAAAATGTATCCAATTACAATCAGAATCTATAACATCAAAATCATCACTTAATAAAGATATGATTTTATTTTTTTCTTTTTTAACATTGTTAATATAATCATCTACAATAGAATAGTTATCAATTAAAAATTCACAATACTTCATTGATACACCTGATATTTCATACATCTGTCTAAACTTAGATACCAATTCAATATTTTCTTTATTTGAAAAAACCATTCCAACTCTACAACCTGCTGCACCAAACCCTTTACTAAAGGTTCTTGTAATAAATAGATTAGAATAGTTTTTTAACTCATTTATTACGCTATTGTAATCACTAAACTCTATATATGCCTCATCAATTAATACAGATACATTCTGTTCTAATATTTTTTGTATTTCATCAAATGATTTATAATCACCTATAGGACTATTTGGGTTTGCAAGTATGACTAAATCCGTGTCAGGTGTTATGCTGGATAATATTTTTTCTGTTGATATTGTGTAGTCTTTTTCATAAGGTATTTCAATATAATCACATCGGTATAATTCACTATATACTTTATACATAGGAAATGATGGAGTTGAAGTTATCACCTTACCACCATCGGTAAATGATTCGAATATTGATTTTATACCCACATCAGAACCTGCACATAAAAAAACCTCATCACTATTTACTTTGTAAAAGTTACATAATTTTTCTTTAAATTTTTGTGTATTTGGATAGTAAAAAAAATCTTCTTGATTAATACTTTGTAAAAATTTTTGAAATCCAGGTATATATGTGGTTCTTTCACTTTGATTTAAAACATAATCATATTGGGATTTATCATCAGTATCAAATTTTCTTTCTATTCGTGATAACCATTGTTTCTTATTCATAAATTACATCTTCCAAAATTTCTTTTTTAATCTTTGTGTTGTTATTAGGATTCCACAACTTTCTATACACTTCAACTCCGATACCTGACCTATGGTAATTTACCATATGTGAAAACTCTGAACAATAATCTTCCAACGCATTTGCGTCAACAATCATACCACTATCGGTTGCCTGAACGAACTTACGTCCATTCTCATAATTCATTATGTAAAAGAAATCACCAGAATGAACCTCACCATCATTATGATAAATCATATCTTGGTTTAAATTCTTTAATATTATTTTTGACATATACATAATGTCTGTCCTTAAAAATAAGTATAAGTCATATTTTTTATCATGGTCGATTAATTCCCATGCCCTTTTGTGAGTTATTACTCGTGAAGGCATCGGTTTTTTCACATAGGGTTTTTCAAATCTTGATGCAATAGGATTGTATAAATTTTTAATTTTATCAATAATATCATCATCGGTATACCAACAATTCATGTATATGTCGAACTCACAATCTTCGTTACAATCAATAATATTTTTATTTAAATATTTATGGCATGGTGCTATATATCGATAATCTTTCAACACTTTATCAACAAAAATACCACCTACAAGTGCTATACATACTTTCATACTTTACTAATAGTGTATTTCAATTGACTATACCATTTACCATCTAACTGACTAATTGATTTCAATATATTTTTTGTTAGTTCATCATGTGATTTGATTTTTTTTAATAAATTAACCATTGTTGGTCTGATAATATGAGTAGAAACCTTTGTAGGAAATGCCCGAACAGGTATATCCGAGTAATGTAAATACTTTGCCGGTGCTGTATGTACAAAATATTTCGTATTATTTAAAGTTTCTTTATAAAATTCTTCAATAAACTGAGTGACTTGTTTAAATCCACCAAAGAAAAATAAATCAGAAAAATCAAATTTTCTATCCATTGAAGGTTTAGTATAAAAACAATTTACATCTAAATTATCAAACAAAGAATCATCGTATCTTTCAAACTGATCTAATCTTTTTACCAAAATTATATCATATTTTTTTCCGACTTTTTTACAAATATTTAAACATTCACGCATACTTTCATAAATCTTGTCTGTGGCCTTACCCATTCTATTTTTATCTTTACGAATTGATATTACAGATTTAGGTAAATATTTTTTAATCTTATCCTCAGTAACTATATGTTCTTCGTCATATGTACCAAGTTCACATTTTTCCCTACTATAATCCCAAGTCGATATATAATAATCAGGCCTGAGACTTTGTAATTTATCTTTATATAGGTTGACCGCCTGTTCAAATTGCCTATATTCACCGTATAGAAATACTGCCATCTTCACTTAATTATATTCCACTCTACATTTTTCATTTAAAAAAATCTTCTGAATTTCTTGCTTTATCATCTATAAATAGGTCAGCATCATGTTTTTTAAAAGAAAGTTCGTGATACTTGCATCCCCACAATTTTAATTGTTCTTCTGTTATTACCCTATAATATGTTTCACCTCTACCACTCATTAATCCACGGGCAGTCATATAAACGATTGTATGTCCGTCACCATACAACTTGTTAATTTGTTCAATTCTATCCGTATACGGTTCTCTACCAATAACCTCTCCCTCTTCTTTGCAGATTGTTCCGTCTATATCAAATACATATTTCATTTAACTTTTTTTCCTTTATCCATGAGCTTTTCGGACCATTTCTCTCCGTTTTCATACCAATTAGTCCATAATCCAGTTCGTTTTCCAACCTTGTAAGTTCCTTCTTTTTTCTTCTGTCCATTTTTATACCAAGAAGTAAATAATCCATCAAGTTTACCATTTTTGTAAGTTCTTTTTCGATAAGGTTTTTCATACCATATTCCATTTCCATCTTTTATAATTATTTTACCATTTCTATCCCAAACATTTAATAAAAAATATTCACCATCTTTCCAAGTTCCTTCTTCCATTTTTTGTCTATCAGTATTATAAGACCACCACTTAGTTTGCAATCCATCTTGTTTACCATCTTTCCAATTCCATTCACATTTTAAATCACCATCCTCAACCCAACCTCTTGATACTCCGTGTTTTTTTCCATCTTTGTAATACCATTCATATCTAAGTGGTAATCCATTATTAGTCAATGTGGCATTTCCATCCTCAGTCCAATATGCTCTAAATAATCCATTTTCAGGATGATTTACCTTTAACCACTTACTTGCAAATTCACCGTTTATAAAACTCATTGAGACTCCTTTTTTTCTAATTTAACATTGAAACCCAAATTCTTACATACAATTCCTTGATTAATCATATTTATTAAAAATATTTTTTCACTTGAAAATGAATTTGAATACATTTTTTTTGTAAAAATGTCTTTAGTGTTTTTCATATCATTCAGAATATCTAAATTCTTCTCGACATCATCTTTAAAGGTTTTCCAATTATTAATATATTGCTTTGGATAATTTAACCAATGGAATCTTACAGAATTCAAATCTGATTTCAAAATTGTATCATAATCTAATTTTAAATATTCAGCATCTCTATTTATATAAAAAATAATATCCTTGTATAAATCAGTTTTAAACATAGTTTCCGGAGTACCATACCACATCCAATCTTTGAATATATATAAAGTATCCTTTTTAATTGACTTGTCTTTTAAAAACCCCTTTAATGTATCTATATCATGAACTAAATCGGTTCTCGTTCTTACTATTACATCATACCCATTCAAATTGGTTTTTAATAATTTTGAATACCTAAACCATTGCACTATTCTATGCATATTAGATGAAGAATTTTCAAGATATTTTTTATATCTTCTCTTATCCTCACCCTTGAAGGATTCAAAAGACCATCTAATTGGATAGTATCTACTCATCTTATATCGCACATCATTCAAATATTTCTCATCAGAATGTATAAATACATCACAATCTTCATATAAATTTTTTACATTGTGAATCTCCCTCAACTCACCAGGTATTAGAACTGCAACTTTCATCTTTCAATCAACTCAAATTCTTTGTATAAATCACTTGGTAAATTTTGTATGTTTTTCTTAAAATATTCAAATTTACTGACATCATATTTTTTACCATAAAATTTTTCATTTTTAATATCAATATAAAACATATAAAATATTTCACTATCATCATATCGGTGGTGTGCAAAATTATTTGGTTGTATGTAACAATACCAATTTTCTTTTAATATACTCATACCCTTTCTACCTTTAGACTTATCAAATGGAATTTTGACAAAAATAGGTAAGGTTTCCCAACCAAGCACTGAACCATAAAATAAATTGTGTGATGAGCCAACAAATAAAGAGTAGGGCCTGTCTATGACAGTTATGGTTAATCTCCCATATTTTTTAAAAGAACCATATAAATCCACGAATGAATTTGAAATCCAAGTATATTCCTCATCTTCAATTTCAGGATATTTTTCATTATACTCCTTGACCAACCCAAGGTAATCTTTCTTTGTCCAACCACTCTTTCTGTCATGAAAGGCATGATAATTCATCGTATCAATAAAACTCATTAAAACATCATAGTCAAATTTACCATAAGTTGTATTTTTGACATCTTTAGAAAACCACCAAATTGGAAAATCTAAATATACAATATGTTCTTCTACTGAAATACTTCTTGATTCTGATTGTGTTACAAAAGTAGAGTATGGTGGATCACCTTTGTTCATCCAACTATATTTATTTTGATAATCGGCTATCCCCCAAATCATACCTTTTGGATTATCATACCACCTAACTATAGGTCTTTCAAATTTTGTTTTAGTTTGCCAAAGATAACCACTTTCAACTCTCCAATCATCAAATTTAGTTTTCAAATATTCTAAATTTTTAAAATCACAATACGAATAATAACCCATAGTGGTTATATCAAATGGTTTAAAAATAAAAAATGGACTACTTCTATCTGGTTTATTCATACTGTTTTTCATAAATATTGACTCTCACCTATATATTCTGTTTTCCATTCTTTAAAATTGTCACGATTTATTTTCTTTAAATCGTACCTTACAGTTGGAGTCAAATAAAAAAATAATTTTTTATTGTTTCTATCCACATCAATCATTAAGAATGAATATTCACCATCTATTTTTTTAAAATCAGCGTGTGCTGAAAAAATAAAATATCTATCATTGTTTTCCATAGGGATGGGTAATATAATTGGTACATCTGATTGTGCGTAGGCTGGCATAATAAGTCTGTGTAATCCCTGTGGTGCTATAAAATGTCCTCCGTTGGCGGCAAAAGAAGGAAATAACAATCCCTTTCGTTTTACCGAACTATATGCATGAATTGGAAACTCAAAATTCCAATCAGAGTATAACTCATCATACTTATCTATTATTTCATTTACCTTCTCGGTGTCATTCCAAGTATGTGCATGTTGTTTTTTAAGTTCCCCACTATTGGTTTCAACCTCTTTAATAAACTTTTTAATAATATCAATTCCATTTTTTGGTAATACTTCTCTATAAAACTTTTCGTTTAAACTTACTAAATTTTCACTTATAACTTGATGTGGTATTTCTAAATAAATTTTTGTTCTTGATTGTTTTTTATTCTCAACGGCCTCAAAATATTTTTTCCAATCCCAAGTACCAAAACCTGGTGTAACCTTTCCGTCTCGTAATTGAAAATTTATTCTATCATCTATTGTATGGTGGACATCGTAATTTCTTCTATAAGGTATATTACCATATGTGTTATTTGGAAGAAATTTTATAATCTGTTTACCAGCATCATTCAAATTCACACTTTTGTGATTAAATTTTTGATGTAATTTTTTAACTTCAGTATGTTTAAATTGATTACTATCTATTTTTAAAAAGTAATGACCATTCTCTTGCTGTTCCTTACATTCATCAAAACTCTCAATAGTTTTCTTTTGCCTATTAAGTACTTCGTGTATATCTAATAAATCAAATGGTTCTAAATCATCAAAATATGGTTTCCAATATTTTACTCCAAACCATTTCCCCAATGTTCCTCGTGGTCTTTCAAAAACCCGCCTCATACCTCACACACCAAATCATCTTTTATAAAAAACTTTAATTTCTTATTTTTAATATCAACATTCATTCGTAGTGATTCTCTACCAAAAAATCTTGGCGTGGTTACATCATAAACTATATCTGTATTTAAATCCATATTAGGATATTGTAAGAATATGGGAACATCACTTTTAGTTTTTGCCAATAAAACACTTCTATGAGTACCTCTTTTTAACATAGAGTATTTGTCATTATAACATACTGGATAGATAATACCCTCTTTCTTAATATTTCTATATAATGCAACATCAAAATCTATTCTCCACTTAAATTCATTATGTGTTTCAAAATAATCTTTAAATGATGACTTCGTTGAGTATCTCTTATCAAAATCATCTCGAATAGATTTCCAATTCTTTTCATCCCACTCCATTTCTGTAGTCTCAACTTCATCAATAAACTTTCTAACAATAGTAACATCAGGATTATCGTGCATACAAGTCATATAAGTATTAATGAGTTCATACGGTAATTCAAAATAAATAAAATGTGACCATTCTTTTTTATATCCTTGCATATCCATAGAGATAACATCAGCCTTTGTCTTGACCAATTTTTCACCATCAGGTGCAACATTAAAATAAACAGGATCATATCCATCCCAAAAACCACCTTCTTCTATTTCATCTACATCGGAATTGATTGGTTGTTCATTCCACCCCCCAAGTCTCTCAGTACCATTATCGTTCAACAAATTATGATTTTTCAAATACAAAGAAACGACATCATCGTATGATAAAATATCAAATGAGTTTAGGTGGTTGAATGTATCAAAATAATAATTAACTTTCATTTTTAACCCACTTAAAACCTTCTTTCCATGTCCAAGCAGAAGAGCTGATTAACTTTTGGGATTTCCAAGTTTCTTTTTTCATCTTTCTTCCATTACCGGCTTCCCGATCTGTCCAACCCTCACCAAAATCATCATTCCAAGTAATACATTCCCCATTTCGAAGATTATCCTTCATATTTCTCTCAAACTTTTTTTGTCCATTTTCATACCAATATGTCCATTTACCATTCAACATACCATCTTTATAAGTTCTCGTCTGCTTCAACATTCCATTAGGCCACCAACCTTTAGATATCCCATCTGCTCGTTTTCCATCCTTGTAATGCCATTCATATCTTATCCCCTCACCCTCATTCGGATTCAATGTTAGTCCACCTATATTGTGAGAATTGGGAATGATATCTTTCCAATAGGCTCTAAATACCCCATTTTGAGGATGATGAGAGTCAACCCATTTTGTAGATGCGTCGTGTGCACCTCCTACCTTTAAGAATGCCATTTTATTCTCCTATATATTTTTGTGTGATTTTTTTTAAAAAAAATCCGATCCTAATAAATTATATTTACCAAGTCTCTCTTCTATTAATTCAAACGTTGTAATATCTCCCTCATCATCCCACTCCACCTCATAATTTCTTTTAAAATTTCTTTCAAGAAATCGAGAATTATTAGTTCTACCGTCAACGATAATGAATGTACCAGGAAGAAATGTCGACTCCATGAGCAACAAATCGGCCCCCATAACAGTCCTTTCTGTACAATTAAAATTTAAACCATTTATATTTCCCTTAACATCTTTTGCAAGTGGGCCGTCAAGGTAGATAAAATCGGGAACAATATTTGGTAGATTTTTATAAAAATGACATAGCTGTCCATTAAATGTGCTTGCCTCAACATCACTTTGTTGAAAATGTACGCGGTCAATTAAATGATTAGGAAACTTTTTTTTTGTATTTTTGATCCAGTGATTTGATGCATCTACAGAAAACAGCTGAAACATAAATCGGTTTCGTATTTCAGGCTTATTTTGCAGTTCTCCCCACTCTTTCTCATTCTTTTCTAAAGCATCAGCGATAATAATCGTTGAATAACCCACACCAAATTCCAAAATAGTAAATGGTTTTCTCTTTCTAATTAATTTATGTAATCGAATCAAATCATTGGTTTCTGGTGGAATTGGAATATCCAGTTTTCCACTTGTAGAATCAAAAACACCTTTTTTATACTCAATATTTTCTTGAAAATTAATGAGCTTATCCAATTCATTAAATTTAACGTATTCCTTATGCTTTTGAAATTGTTCTTGTCTATTCATTTCTTCTCATTAATCCTTTTTTTTTGGCGTCGTGGGTGAAATATTTCTGAATATGTTTTGTTATGCAAATTTGTTTTCATACAAATTAAACCAGGTAAAGTATGATGTCCTGCATAAAAACTCTGTGATGTTTGTAAATAACAATGCAAAAATCCATTACAAAATAAGTTAATGGATTCTTCCGTACCCATAGCAAGTAAGTCACTACAAACCCTTGCATATGAACCCGTTTCACCACCTAACCGATTACTTGTACCATCTGTAAAAATTGTAAAAATAGATTGTGAAAACTTTTCCCAATTTAAAGAAAGTTGTTTTGTTTGTTTTAATCCGTTTCTATTATAATAAACATCAGGTCTTGTTAAAATTATAAAATCATAATCAATGTTATTTTGTTTTTGGTATAATCGTCTAAATCTACCTCCCCAATATTGTAAGTAAGAATATGGCAATAAACTAATTGGTTGTTGATTACGAGACCAATTACCATCTAATTTTGAATTCTCTATAACAATATCTTTGTTAATAGGAATTAAATTACTTGTTGTAAAAATATCATACTCAAGTTCTTTAGTATACTCATCTTCCCAACCACATATGTGCAAATCAACATCAAATCCCTCTTTTTCTAATGAAGCCTTAAATCCTACCCAATCATTGTATGATTTGTGCCAATACCTGATTTGACCTGATAATTGTATTGCTATCTTATTCATAATATGATTGTTCTATGTGTATATTTAACAGATTCAGCAATGAAAAAAATTTATGTTTATCATCGTCATTTTTCATATATGTCAAACTACCCCACACTCTATTGGTTACATTGGATATCATATCAAAAGTTAATGAATTTGAATACCAATTCCACTTATTTGGTAATCTTAATGACAGGTTACGAGTGTAGATATTTTGTTTTTTGAATGGTTTTTCTTTGATTTGAATTTCATCAAGAGAATAAATCATATACCTATCCAATGACTTTATCTTTGGTAGTTTCAAATTATCTTTAAGAAAAAAAACTCCATCGTATAATCTTTTGTTTATTATTTCGTTTTCGGATTTTATCATTCCAACATTGTTAATAATATCAATCCAGTGGAGTTTCTCATCATAATACATGATATTGTCAACTATTTGTTCTGTATCATATTTATCGTCTATATTTGGTTGTATTATTAAGTTATTCATTTTTCTCTACAAAATTATATAATTGATGTGATAGTTTTTCATGTTGTATCGGTGATGGATGTGAACCACAGAAGTATTTTCCATATGGTGGTAAATGACTTTTGGTGTCGTATCCTTTTTTATCTACATAGTGTTTTTCGGTTAGAAAATCAAACCACGCATCGTGTTTCTTATCAAAGGAGAAATAACCTTTTATTTGTTTTAATTTATCCGTATGGTCTCCCATAGAATTAAAAAATATTATATCATTAAGTCCTTTTGACTTACAAAAAGATAAAAGAAGTTTTATATTCCTTTGTAGTCTGTCTTTAAGCTCAACTTCATTATAAATATACTTGAAATAAAAATCGAAATAATTCATAATATTTTCTTTTTTAGGTAATTTACTAAAGTAATCATTAATAACTTCATATAATTCTTCAGACTCCAACCTACCTTTTAAATTGTTTGGCATGATTTGAAGATAATCGTTTACTGTATTATCCCATAATTCCATTCTACTTAATTCCGTAAGGCCTATTATACAAAGTGTATTATTCAACTTGTCTTGGTTATTCTCAACCCAATCAAAAGTAGTTCGTATTATCCTATCATTTGAACAACCAGCTTCTGAAATATTAATCTCCTCACATTTCAACTTATCCGATAATAATTTAGAAAATCTTTTTTTGTCACCACACCATACACCAGGTTCGGATTGAATCCGTGAACCTTTTACAATACTACATCCATTTACGAGCAAATATTTATAATTTTTCATAAATACTCCTGACTATTTCTAAATCTTCCTCCGTATCTACATCCAACAATTCAATCTCATCGAAATCGACAATATAAGGATGTGGATTATTTTTTACCGATGGAAAATAATTATGTTCTTCTAACATATAATCTTTTTTGAAACAAACCAAACTATGAGTTGCTGCATATAAATAAGGCCCATCAGTAGTTGAAAGTCTATCTTTACCAAAAAAATTTACTGGATTATTGTCATTGTCCCAAAAGAAATTTCTTACTTGATGAACACTCATCGCACTTTCATACTCACAACTCTTGAACCAATCAATCATTTTTTGAAGTTTCTCTACTTTTAAAAAGGGTTGACAAGGATTGAACATGACAATGTAATCAGATTTTACCCTTTCAAGATGTTGAAAGAAAACTCCAAGAGGTGCATTTCCTTTTTTGACTGAATCATATTCTCGTTCTAATATTTCCACACCGTCTACAACCCTATCCTTTAATTCTTGTTCGTATACTGCTAAGTATTTTTCCTCTACATTTTTAAGCTTAGAAATATTTTGTAAGGCAATATCAATTAAAGTATTACCGCCACCTAAATCTCTCAAATGTTTATTTGGACATCTTGTACTTTCTAATCTTGCATGCATGACTACTGCTAATGTTTTCATAATTCTAACCAATATTTACTTTTTTTAATTCCATTCCAAAAAGGTTGACTAATATAACCATAGTAAGAACTCCACTCTTTTGTTAATATTTTAAATTTTCTCATACCCCACATCTTATCCGTTAGGTATTTTAGTATTATTTTCTTCACGGCAGTATTATGTCCAACATTGTAATATGGAACTTCGGTATCTGAATAACCTAAGAATTCTGTTAGATGGGGAGTCAATTTTTTCAAATCAAAAAATTTTACCTTACACCCATTCCAATCATCATTTGGAAGTATTTCTTCTAAAAAAATTTTCATTGTAGGATTTTTAAAATATTCAAATCTTGGATGATATGTAAAATCTTTATGTAAAAACAATTCAACATCTTGTTCTGTTATAGAATTGACATCATCGTTGCTTCTGATAAGTAAATGTTTACTAATATATTCCAATAGTTCACTTTTAGCCCTTTCGATTTCGTCTCTGATAGGAAAATAAACTACTACATTTTCATCATAATGATTTACAAATTCTTCTACTGCGTTCTTTCCATATTCATCTGGATTTTCATTATGTAGTTCCCAATTATTATTGTGTATAGAAACTTGTTTAAGTGCCTGACTTGCATTTTTTGCAAGACCAAGTATTCTAACATTGTCTCTTTTTATATATCGTGTGCTCACATAACTCCTTTACAAAAAACCTTAAAGTCTAACTGATAATAATTATTCCAATTATTATTTTTATCATAATTTTTATGCAAACTTTCTAAATCCAAATCATTCCAATCATCTATTAAAACAATTGGAAATATCTTAGAAAAATATTTAGTTAAAATACTTCGTTCACAAATAGGAATTACCTTTAGATAAAAACACTCCCACATTCTATGACAATCAATTCCATTTCCCTTTGGACTTACAGAATATTTGTAGGTGCTTAATGTTTTTAGGTAATTTTCATAATTCACATTTGGTAAAAACTCAATACCTTTTTTAATCATAGAATTATAACAATAAACCCTATTATTTTCTTCTCTCAACCCACCTTCTTTTTGAAAATTAAAGTGGATAAATTTGTCCTTTTGAATATCTTCTTTTAAAATCTTATCCCAAACACTCAAATCACCCCACTTCCAACAACTATTAGCAACTCCGATAGGTAATGGTATAACATCATCATGCACAACATCCATATTTTGTGTATATATTTTTTTACAATTTGGTATATCTAAATACTCTAATTGTTTTTCGTAAAATCTTTGGTCTGAATTATGTAAAATTAATTTAAAGGGATTTTTAAATTGTTGTAATTTATCAAATAACTTTAAATCAATTAGTTTTTGTTTAGTTGCAGATACTAATCCACTATTACAATAAACCATTTCTTTATTGTCAAAATCAGTAAAATCAAAACTTTCAATATCCAAGTACTTTTCTGATTCAGTTGTACCCTTTAATTCCACTTCAGAATCTAATTCTTTACTAATATAATGATCACATAAAGATTGGAATTTTTCACCAGTAATTATATTCATTCTACACCCAAATAAGATAACATAGGTGTAAGTTCTTTATAGGAACAATTTTTGCAATGACTTGTAGGATTATTAGTTTTACATCCATTTTTTATTTTTTCATAATCACTGGTTAATCTAATCTCATCAATTGAGTTATCAAATAAGTTACCGAGAGATTTTGCTCCAGTATTCATACAACACATTTTGACATGACCTTCTACCGTAGTATATAATCCTTCTTTAACCCAAAAACAATCTTCATAATCCCATTTCGACTTTCCCATAATATTATCACCCCAACTATCTCTTAGATAATCTAAATCTTTTGGATTATAACCTGATGTCGCCATATCATTTGTAATACTTGAATTCTCATCCCATATTTGTGCAATGTTTAATCTTAACTTTCCTAAGTTATTTTCTTCTCGTAACTTATCTACCTTCTCGATATCATCTACATTGTATGCATTAACAACATAGTTTACAACTATATCACAATCATATCGATTAATTGTTTTAAAATCATCTAAAAACTTTAATAATTTACTCCATTTTGCTGGTGCTCTATCTCTTTCATAATGTTCTTTATATCCATCAATAGAAAAATACAACATATCAATATACTTCATACACTCTTGAAACTTTCTTCTAAACTCTAATCCCTCTTTGATATTATATTGACAATTTGTTGCAACAATAAGTTTTGAATTAGGAAATGTTTCCTTGAATATTCTACACACTTCATCAAATTGTGGATGTAACATTGGTTCACCCATCCCCATAAGTTTTGCTTCTTCTATTGGATGGTGTTTTATTCCGTCTAATAACTTACCCCAATCTTCTAAACTCATGTGTTTTAGTGGGCCAATCACATCCATTCGATTGCAAAAACTACAATCTAAATTACAATAATTTGTGGTTTCTAAATATGCGTATGTTATTGGTTTATTCATAAATATATTTGTACAATTGTTGTGCTAAAACTTTATTATCCTTAGAACTTGGATGTCCCCCATCGTAATTTCTATTAGAGTTCACCATAAAATCTCTCCAAGAATCGAATCCTCCTGGTTTGAAATGTTCCTTGTGAAATAAATTTCCTGTTTTGTTCAACCATAGATTATTTTTCTTACCAACCTTTCCAAAAAGAGATTGAAAAATTATCAATCGACCACCTTGTGATTTTATGTAAGTATTCAATAAATCACATTGTCTATTTAAATTATCCTTTAGTGGAAACTCACTCGTTATGTATTTTAAATTAAATTCAGCATATTCACTAAGTTCATTTGAACCACATCCTATTGCATCGGCGTAATGTTTGGGTGATTTACTATAAAGTTCACTACCATGAACATACTTTTCGTTAGTATTAGAGTACAAATCTTTTCTGTATAAATCGGTAAGTCCAATGATGAACAATGATTGATTTACTTTGTGTGGATTGTTTTGTATCCAATCGTAAGTGGTTCTGAATATCCTATCATTAGAACCCCCATTTTTCGATAAGTTTATTTCCTCACACTTTAATCTATCTGATAATAGTTTGGAAGCCCTATTCTGTAATACATTATCACATCCTGTACCTACCATAAAACTACAACCATTTACCACTAAGTATTTATACTCTTTCATTTAAATAATTCTCTAAGTATTCTGGCGTTCCCAATTCATATATTTCATCTACCATATAAATAGCTATTTTTTTACCATCTTTGATTGCCCAATTATAAACTGGTGCAACATAAAACTCTCCATTGGTTCTACTATTCTCTTCAATCATTTGTTCGGCATACTTTACAAAATCTCTACCCTCACTCCAATAATAATATCCAGCAGTTGCATCGTTTGAAATAACTTTCTTTTCTGCTACCTCGGTTACAAATCCATCATTACCACATTTAGCATAACTCCAATCCTCACTATCTCCTTTAAAACAAGGAATACCACCATCAAACTTTTGAAAGTTATCCCACATCTCTATATTGTAATCAATCATTTGGTCGGTGTTAAAACTCAACATTGGTGTATCGTTATCATAATATTGTCGTGCAGATAACATTGTTTGTGCAGCACCCTCAGTAACATCAGATAAACATACTACTTCCCAATTTTCATGTCCGATAATATCATCAAAGATACTAAAATCATATTTATCATAATCTTCTTGTAAACAAATTATTACAAATTCATACTGGTCATCAAACTCAATATTCAAATTCTCAATTACTCGTTGTATCATTGGTTTCCCATTTACATCTATAAATGGTTTTGAATCTGTATAACCATTTTCGGTAAATCTTGAACCTCTACCTGCCATTGGTACTACAATATTAAAGTTCTGTCTCATATAATGTTTCCTTCTTCATCCCAATTGACTGCCTTGGTCACCCTATTACCATCTTTAAAATATTCCTTACAGGACATTTGACCATTTTCATACCAAGAAATCCATTCTCCGTGTAACTCATCATTCTTATAATTTTTTAGATATCTGTAATTTCCATTGTCGTGCCACATCTCAAACAAACCATCAAGTTTACCGTCTTTCCAATTCCATTTGGACTTTATATTACCACTTGGCCACCAACCTTTGGATATACCATCCCTTTTCCCATCTTTGTAATACCATTCCCATCTAATACCTTCTCCTTCAGATGCAACCGTTGTTACTCCACCACTATGTGGTCCTTTCACGTCTATCCAATAAACTCTGAACAATCCGTTTTTCGGATGGACTTTATTAATCCAATCATCTGCAAATTCATATCTACCATATATTGTGCTCATTATTTTACTCCATATCTTAAATCTATATAACTACCCGATTCCAAATCTAATAAATCAGGTATAATTTTTACAACATCTTTTGCCACATCATCTGAACTTCTCGTGATTCCCTTGTCTCTACTTTCAATAAATTTACTCGTTTCAGGAAACTCCGTAATATCAACCTCATTACACAAATGTTTTTGCATTTTTGTATCGACTAATCCAGGAGCCAAGGAAGTAAAATGTGTTTCTAATATATCTTTTGAATATACCTTCATCATCATTCTTAAAGCTGCCTTACTAATTGAATAACCACCCCAACCTTTATAAGTATTTTGACTTGCTCCAGATGAAATACAAACAACTTGTTTAATATTAACTCCTATTTTGTATAGATTATCCAACAATAACTTATTAGAAAAAACATTTGTATTCATTATATTATCTAAATCATCCATACTGACATCATTAAACTTTTGTATATTACCTAAGATACCAGCATTTAATATAACTAAATCAAAGTATTTTTGACCTTCTAATAAATCTTCCAATACTTTACTATAAGTATCATCAGATAAAATACTTAAATCAAAAATCTTGTGCTTACAATCCGTGACCTCTGTTCTACTTAGACCATACACATTTTTACCCATGTTAAGGTATTGATTTTTCAATGATTTACCCAACCCAAAACTAACACCTGTAATCAAAACATTCAATTCAAAAACTCCTCTAATAAATTTTTATTAAAATTGTCTCTATCTAAACCTGAAATTGTTGCACAAAAACTGGCAAATTTTAACATAGACATATTATTTTCCTTTGCCTGTCCTGCATAGTGGTCTGTTATACCAAACCGACCCGTTACTAAATAATAAGGACTAACTGTTTTTTTAAAAATACTATCATAATATTTTAAAATAAAATCATTCAATAAAAAGACATTTTTATCATTCAAAACATTTTCTAATTTAAGATTACCAGCACCTTTTCCAAGTGACATAATTGAAGTATCACATATGTCTATGTATGGACTTTCAAGACACTTTACATAATTAAGATAAGATTTACCAGTATGATTATGTAGATGAAAGGCTGTCTTTTTATTAGACTCCTTTATCCTCTTAAACCTTTTTTCGTATCTATCTATATCCACATTTAAATCCAAATGACCATGTGTATCAGCAAAACCAATTATATCAAAATCATATTTCAAAACAATATCAAGTGTAGAATCAAGTTCATCATCTGTATAATTAGTTGTGTTAAACATATTAAATGCTACATCTAAACCAGTATATTCTTTTAACCTATGTGCGAATTTCACACCACCATTTATCATATCTTTTCTACAAGTCATTCTAATCAATTTAATTTCATTTTGACTATTTGTTGGATAGTCTTTTAAATCCTTACTACAATAAGAATAATCAATCATAATGGATACATTTTTTCTTCCACTTTCTTTAGTAACTTCTTTTATAGTATCCATATTTAAATTAAAAAATCTATTTTTACTTTTTACTGTTTGTTTCCAATAACCAAGTTCTATTAGGTCAACATCTAATTTAGATAACAACTCATAATACTCTTGGGCAAACTTCATAGGCCAGTCAAAATCACAAGTAAAACCACCATCTCTTAATGTAACATCAATTATGTTCATAAACCCTTTTAGCTAAATACCAATCCTCGGCATTATCAATCTCAATACTCTCTGGTACGGTTAGTGGATAAAAATACGGATTCTTACCAGTTCTATTATTATTTTCTTTAAATGTTTTTTTAGTGAAAATAAAAAATGCACCATTTCCCATAACTATTGGTTTTAAGTCTTGAGTTTTTTGTACAATATTTTCATCAAAATTAATTGGTTTTCCATCAAAGTATGTAAACTCTTGATGTTCAGTACACGCCTGTATCGTATCGTAACCTTTATTTAAATGATTAACTGCATCCAAAATAGTAGATAATTTTATAAAAGGTGATGTTACAAATGGTGTTACAATTATTTCACTATCATCATTCACATATTTATCTAAAAAATTTTCAGTCATTAACAAAACTGGACTCACCCCATAGTCTGAATCGTTCTCCAAATCAATAAATTTTTGATTTCTCTTGTAACAGGTAACTGAACTATTCCACAGCTCAGAATAAATAAAATCACTATCTGTGTCCACATATACATTTTCACCATCTAATTCATCTAATAAATGTTTATAAAGTGGCCTGTCCCCCAATTTGAGAAAATTTTTATTAGGTAATCTCTGTGACTCTTCCTTGATGATTATAAAAAACTTCATTCTTTTATAAAAGTACAGATAATAGTTCTCTCCTGTAAAGGATAAACTTGGTCACCAGAATCTAATTCTATAAAATGAATATCTTGCCACTTACCTAACATTAACTCACCATTATCTATCGGTATTGTTTCTGATGTATTGAAAAATAATGTCCTCATGTGAGAATAACCATTGATTCTTTCATCTTGTGGAACATCATTTCTCAATGAAATTATATCATGAAGGTATCTCCTATTTTCAGGTTTATCTTTTGGTAAATAATTATCTAACCAAAATCTGATGTCGGCATGATGTAGTATTTCATTTTCTAAAATTCTCAACGAGGTTGTGGTGTGTTTAGTATACACATTTACAATTCCACTTTCGCCCCATTCCTTGGCAAATTTAGCAACCTTATCAGTTAAAATTGTGAATAACTTATCTGTTTTTATTTTAATTATTTTTTTCATTTAGTATACCATTCCCTAAAGTATTTTTCCATCTTTATAAAATCTCCAACTTTCAATAAATCAAGATTTTCAGGACAACCAAGTTTAATAAGAGTTTCTTGATATCTCATAGCATTAGAATTGGTTGGTATAAAGTTGATTCCATACTCCCTACCATACTCGTTCATCAATACACCTGGTCCTAAAGTATTAAAGTTTAAACCACCATTTCTTATGTCGTGGCCTGATTTTCCATTTATAACTTTTTGTCTGTAAAAGTATAAATTAATCAACATATCCATCGTGTAAGAATTACTATAAAAGACACAATCATTTGGATTAAACATATGAAATTCACTTTCCATTAGACCACCATGAGTAGTATATACAATATTATCTTCGAGTAATTCATAATTAAATCCAATTCTTTGTATTCCATCACGAGTGGTTGGATTAAATGCAGCATCGGGTCTTGATTTTATAACAAGGTCATATTCAAAATCATTTTCAATTTCATATTGTCTTTTCATCATTACGGATTGTACAAAACTATAAAATAGGCAACTCCAATGGTCATCACCATAAAAATAACTTTGTGGTTTTTTATCGAAAATAGATTTTTTTACATCATAATGTTTAACAATTCTATTGAATTCATGTTTATTAACTTTTCTCCATTCATATGGCTGTGATACACCTTTTCTATCACCACTATAATTCCAAGTATGAATGAAATAATCAACCTGTTTTTTTGAACTATTCCAAAACCATTTTTGGTTATCCTTTGCTATCTCCCAATTACGAAGTTGTCCACTTAAACACACTGCTATCCTCATTATAAAACTTCCTTTAAGTCAAACTTTTCAACTGCACTAATTTCTTTATAATAATCACTATTAATTTTTTTCAAACCAATTCTATGTACTCTACTCAAGCCATACAAAGTATTGTCGGTTCTATAACCATTTCCGAATATCCATAAAACAAACGAACCACAATACCAAAGTTTATCTTCTAACACACAAGATGATGAGTGTCCACTATTTTTAAAATTATTTGTGTATAAAGAATTATCATCTAAAAGAAGTGAAAATATTTTATCAAAATCAATTTCACCATAATCAGAATTAACAATGAGATTACCACAAAACACTTCGTCATTTTCTATTTCTTCTTCTCTAATGGTTAGTGCAACATCTTCTAACCTTCCACTCCTAACAACAATATTTTTTGGGAGTTTATCATATTTAAAATCAGCACATAGAATTAGGTTATATTTACCATTAAAATAACTTTCGTTCATAATTGAAATCCTTTTCGTTTTCTGATTTATTTTGGTGTAATAATTTTGTTTTCGGTAATCCTATCTTTTCACATACATAATCAAAATCTTCTTGTAGTGTTTCATACTTACCATAAAAATCTATATAAGGTCTTTTATCAATCTGATTACTATACTTACCTTGTAAAAATTCTTTTTGTGATGGTAAATGTATCCATTCACCATAGTGGTCTAAAATAGTTTGTAAGTCACCTGTCTTATTCTCATCAACTTTAAAATTATAATGTTTTTCATATAACTCTTTCATGTTTTTCACGGCATACTCAAAATCATGTTTATATAAAAAATTTCGATATCGATATTGAGAATATAACCTATCAAGTGGATTTCGAATAAAAGTAAAAACAAAATACTCATTCCATATCTTTTCATCAAACTCATCATGATGAATTTTAAATCCTTCATAATTATTCGAATCTTCTCCTATTAATTTACAGAGTGTCCTACCAACCGAAATACCAGCACACTTTGGTATATGTATAAAAATAAATTTATGTTTGTGGTCTATCATCAAATAACCTATCGTGTAATTGTGTCTTTACATCGAAATTTGATATTAAATCAACATTGTGTTGTAAAACATCTTTCATATCAATAAATATCATTAACATTTCTTTATTAGATAATTTTGATATCTGCAAGGTTACATCCATTACCTTTTGTAACCTTGTCCACCCATCGTGTTCATCATCATAACTTTCATCCCACCATTTACCAAAAGTTTTAAAGCCCCTTTCTTTCATCTCTCTAAGTGATTGATAAGGTCCAAACTGAATAATTGGCTGTCCACAATACATAGGATTAAAGGTAGAACTATGTAAGTGACATGCATTTGGTTCAAATGGAAATGCCCCCATAACAACACTAATGAAAGAATTTTTATAATGTATCGGTTGAAATGGTAAATCTGCATCAAAAAAACCTTTTCCATGACCAGCAGGACCTTGGTTATCCTCGTCTGTTCTATCTATATTAAATGGAACTTTAGATTGTAAATCTTGAATATTATTTTGTGTTAAATATTTTTCAAATCCATTTGGATATCCACCATCATCTAATAAAGTAGGAAAACTCACAAGTGATTTATCAAATAATTTATAATAATTCATAAATAACATAAAAATATTTCTCTCAGACCTATTCGTTCTATTTATTTTTAGAAAATGTTTTATTTTATCTATTCTATCAGACTTATATTTTATCTCGTCATCTATTATAACTTTGGTAGGTAAATTCCTTGTCTGTATCAATCTTTTTACATCATGTACATTCCACATAAATGAAATTATTTTCATTTTTTCCATATAAGTTTCTTGATTTCTAAACCAAGTTTCATGTGTTTTTTCTGCTAAAAAATTATTAGTAACAAATACAACTCGATTGGGTGGCAAATCAAGTTCTTTCATGTTTTTATAAAATGGTTCTAAAAACCATTCTCCATCTATACGATTACCCTCAAGTGTATTATCAAATAGTAAATAACCTTTTTTGTTTTTAACTCCATCGATTACTTGCTTGGGTATTAGATTTATATGTTTTACCCAAAGTCTTTGATTGTGATGTGTATGGGCCAGATAAACAAATTCTTCCTCTCCGTCCCAATCTTCTAACCAAACTTCTTTATTTAAATGTAGTGCATAATGAAAGCTTGAATGACTAAATAATGGTCTACATATAGTTTTTCCTCTGTTGTCGAGTTCTGTTATTTCGGGCACATGAGAGTAGATATCTATAACTTCCTGTGTTGGATTACACATATCACTCTGATTTATTGCATCTTTTAATACAATCATTTTAAATCCTTGTAGAGTTCTTTTGCCCATAATCTATGAGCCTTTTCACTTGGGTGAAAGTCTTGAAATAAATCCTTATCAAGTTTATCATTATCACCCATTAAAAATCTTCTAAATGATATATCTTTAAAAATTTGTTTACGAACATTTAAAAACTCATCCACAATATTAGTTTCAGACTTTTTTAGGTTATCGACTAAATCATGATTATGAAACATATCAACTTCTTTTGATTGATAAAATGCATCAAAAAACATATGTTGTATTCCTTTACTTTTTAAAAAATAATGTAAGTATAAATTTTGGTTTATGTAACGATTTAAATATTCTTCTTCGTGCCAAAAGTATTTTAAATAAGTATCATAAAATTTTTCTACTTCTTTATTTGGTAAATTTTGAGAATATTGAGCAGGATACAAAGTTTCCCAACTTTCTAAAAAATCTCCATCCCATTCTCCCTTAAAGAAAAAATCCTTTCTTTCGGGTGATGACCAACCAATTATTACATATATTTCATTTGGTTGATAAGTTTTCAATAGGTCTATGACATCACCTACAACTCTTCTTACAATGGCATCATTAGAAGAACCAGCTACACTTTTATTCTCCACATCAACTCCTAAAAGTTTTCCTAACTTATGTGGCCAAACTCTTGGTAATCTATAAGGTCTATTATCAGGATGGTTTACATGCTCAAGTTGTTCACCAAAAATTTCAGGATCTACAATATCACCTGCAGTCCAACTATCTCCATCACAAAGTAATATTTTTTCTTTCATCTAAATACCCCTTTAAATCTTCAGGTGTTCCCAATCCCCACATCTTTTCAATTTCAAATATTTTTATTTTTTTACCATCTTGAATTGCTTCATTAAAGACAGGACATACATAAAACTCATTATTAGTTCTTATGTCTTTATCAATCATCTGTTCTGTATACTTTACATAATCAGAACCCTTTGTCCAATAGTATACACCAACAGTTGCTATATTAGATATAGGTTTCTTTTCTGCTACTTCACATACAAAACCATCTTCACCCAATTTAGCAAAACTCCACTTTGGGTGTGTGGCTTCAAATGTTAACATACCACCATCGACATTATCTGCCACCATAGAATACATGAATTCATTACTATCCCACTCAACAAATTGGTCTGAGTTTGCTATTACTAATGGTTCATCATTATCTATAAATTCTTTAGCAAGTAATGTGGTACATGCTGCACCTTCGGTAAGACCATCTACTTGAACTATTTCACAATTATTATTTGTTATCAATCCCAACAAATGTTTTAAGTTGTATTGTTTATAATGAGATTTCTGAACGATAAAAATATACTTGGCATCTATGTTTAAATTGTCCGTAACAACTTGTATCATTGGTTTCCCATCAACATCAATTAATGGTTTTGGAAAAGTATATCCTACCTGTTCAAATCTTGAACCAGCACCTGCCATTGGTATCAATACATTCATCCTTCCACCTTGCCATTTTGGTTTTACCTCATTATTAGATTCTTGTATATATTTTTTTATTTTATCGTATGTTACATCATTGGTATCCTTAACACCACACAATACTCCACCACTTGATATTGCACCTTTTCTGCCTATATGTGAATCCTCAACTATAAGTGTTTCATTTGGATTTACTTCTGATTTTATCATACATCTCAAATATATTTCTGAGTTTGGTTTTGGATTCGTTACATCTTGATTCGAATACATAAAATCAATATACTCGAAAAATCCTTTTCTGATTAATTGTAGTTTTGCTGTTTCTCTTATGGAGTTTGTTGCACATGATATTGTATATCCCTCTGATTTTAAACTTCTAAGAATTCCTCTGATTCTATCATCGACAGAAAACCCATCAATAATTTTTAAAGTCATCTGTTGTTTTAATTCCCAAACCTTATCGTGTAATTTATTTGGTAATCCTTTATTCCTTGTTAATAGATTTAATTTTTTTGTAGTAGAAAGTCCATCGTATGTGGATAAGTGTTCGGCTCGTTCAATGACATATTTTTCATCTATACTTTTTAATGCCCTATTTAGAGCATTATAATGTAACTCTCTTGCATCAACCAATACCCCATCCAAATCAAATATTATTAATTTTATCATATCCACCTCGTTACAAAATCTGTACAAACTCCATAACAATTTAAACTTTTATCAAGTTCTTTAGGTAAAACTGCTATCGAGTTGTCCGTTAATTGTTTGTTTGGGTAAGTCCAAATATATCCTTTACTTGTCAAAGTCACATCATCTTCTTGATGAAAAAAACAATGTATGTTATTGTTATCTAACATTTTATATAATCCTTCTATGTTTTTTGCGTGACACCAAAATTTATCATTTTGTAAAAATTGTCTATTAACCTTAAATTGTGGTTCATCGTGTCCTAACCAAAACCCATCATCTTTCCACCACACATCTATCTCTACATCATAACCCAATTCTAATGCTTGATTTATATATCGTGGTTTATTTTCCAACTCTCTTCTTGGTCCGTTTATATTTCCTCTATGTGATATTATTTTCACTACATCCACTCATCACTATATTTTATCAGATGATTACCATTGCCACTTTTATCAAAAACCTTAAATCGAGTTGTCTTTTTCATATCACTATGACTGACGAGAGTATCATTAAACTCTAATAAATTTTCTTTGAAAAAATCTGCTGAATGCCTTGGTGAGAGGTAGTGAGTAAAAAACCCTATTTTTTGTATTTTTCCACTAAAATACCACCTATGTTCTACGGGACAACTCTTGAGGGCATTACATGCACCTATCCACAATAAACAATTTGTATAATCAACAAGTTCACCCTCATACTCAATTACATGACTAATCCATCCAACATTACCACCCTCATCAACACGAAGTGATATTTTTTTATTTTTTTGGTCTATCGACAATACAACATCTATCCAACCATCTTTTTTATCCAAAGGAACTTTGTAAAATACCTGTTCTGGTTTAGCTATACCATCTTCCTCTACCCAAACATCAGCCTGTATAAAATAATCGTCTTTACTTGGGTGTCTAACCATGATACCTGTATGCATCCCATTAAAAGCAATTACACCACCAGCCTTTTCCGAATCTATATTATCCCAATCAACTTGAACTCTGCAACAAAATGAAAATGAATCTTCTGTTAATATCTTAGAAGGTTCGTACCTACTCAATCCATGCTTGTTTGTCAATGGTAAAATATATGTAGTCTCTCCATCAAATTTTAAACTCATAATTTTATCTCCAATGTTGATTCATAAAAATCTGCAAGTTCAGGATAAGTTGCCTTAAAGTTTGTATTTCTTCTTCTATCGTGTTCCTTAAAAAATTTACCAAAATTATACCTTTGTTTCATAAGTTTTTCTTCATCATTTGCAGAAATCATCCAATCATAAATTCTTTTTATCTTTTGAACCTCAACATCGGAATACCCAATATAGTCGGATTTAAATAATGGAACTCCTAAATAATCAGCATGTGCTGCCTGTTTTAAGATTGTATCAGACCACATTTTTGGTAATACTTGAACTGTTTGATGTTCAGGAAATCTTAAATAAGAAGAATCTAAAAAAGTAGCAGATGGCCAATACCTATCATTTGAACCATATTCTTCTTTTAATTGGTAAATACCATCAATTAGTTTTATATAACTTGGTACTGATAGTGCATTATATGTGCTCATAAAGGTTAAATTCACACGACTACATTCAGTCAATATTTTATTTACATTATCCCAAAACCTATTAAACTCAAGACCATTTCTTATATATTCTGCCTGTGAACCCCAAGCATCACAAGATGTAAAAATTGTAAACTCCTTTACGGCACCTTTATCTTCTATCTTTTGTATTCTTGTTATAAATGCGTCAACTAATTGATCAGGTACTCCTAAATTTGAATTGATTGATAAGCAAAGTTCCTTGTTAGGTTCTTCTTGGTCGAGGATGTAATCCATAACCTTCCAAGTATCCTTAGACAATAATGGTTCTCCACCAGTAATTCTAAATGTATGTAATTCTCTATACATATCAGGCCACCACTTCCAAAATGCTTCAACATATGGGTTTTCCTCTCTGTGTGGAATCGGCATTTTATCTTCATTAGTCATATATTCTATGGAATTAAAGTTATCTAAGGTTGGATACCCACCAAACTTATTAGTTTCTTCCATCCATGTCGATGAGAAAGACGGGCCACAATAACTACACTTAAAATTACACGCGTTTGAAAAGGCAACCTCAACATATTTTGGATTGAAGTTTTGTTGTGGATTCATTTTTTTGATATATTGAAGATGTGGATACGACCAATCAGAACGAGACTTGAGTATTCTATCGGAAAACCTATCGGAGTTATCTTCCACATTCCAACAATAATCACATTCAGATGGACGTTTCCCCTCCAACATATCTTTTCTTTGTTTCTTTTTGAATTCCGTATTGTGAAGTGCCGTAGGATTTACTTTTAATTCCTCTAATGGTATTTTGTGTGTTGATGGATGGTGACAGCTATGGGTGTGTCCCAAATGTAAGTGCATGGTAACTTGTGTCCATTTTGCAAGACAGAATCCACAACCAACATCATTTAGTTCCTTTTTGGTTTCTACATATATAGGATTATCAGTTGTAAAATCCGTAACCTCTTCTATACCTGTTTTTTCTTCAACCACTTCTATTTCATTATTTTCCATTAATACTCCACATGATTTGGAATTTCTTGTTCACACTTAAAATCTATTATTTCGTGTTCTGTTCCAAATAATTTTTCTCTTTTAACTACACTATAATTTAAATCTGTTAGTCCATCATCATCCGTATCTACAATTCCACCTTGAACTTCCTCTACAAATCTTTTCTCATTTATACTTGTGTCTTTTTGATGAACCCACTTTCCACCGACCATATCATTTCTTTTATGTGACTGAGAGAAGAATCTACCTGGTTTAGTTCTATGTGGTAAAGTGGTGTTGGGTATCTTACCAATTGATTCCCTTTCCACACTACCACCATTTAATATTCCGTGATTTCCATTACCACTCAAATCATATACAATATCATCTTTGACATTAGAAAAATTATAATACAATTTAGTGTTGGTGGGTATTGGATAGTCATCTTTATAATACTCTTTTATTTCATCATCATTTAGAGCTTTGTCGAATAAACATATTTGTGCAATATCACCTGCAAAGAAACTTGACTCTTCACTATTAGGATCATCAACTCCTATATAAAATGGGTTACCACCATATTTTTTCAATGGTGATTCAAATTCTAATGGTGATTGTGAACCATGACCAAATCTCGAATCAGATTCTTCTCCATTTAGAAAGAATCTAAGTCTATTATTATCAACATCTACCGTAACCATCAAATGTGTCCAAACATCAGGTGGTCTTTTAATCCACATATAAGAATGTTCGTTTTTTTGATTAAATAATCCAAAAGAATATGCATCTGAATTATCCCATCCCAATCCCATCTGAAAACTTGGTCGTCCAAAAATATATTGGTGAATAAATTTTCTATTTTCAATATCTCCAATCAAATACTTAGGAATATCAAACCTATCTTCTGCCCTTACCATTACGGACATTGTAAAATTTTGACTTGTAAGTTCTCGTATAGAATCAGTTGGATTAATTTTTACATAATTAGAAAGTCCATCTAATCTTAAAAAACTTCTTTCATTATCAGATTCATGATTCATAAAAGTTTCTTTTGCTAATTCTTTTTTCTTTACTCTGAATAATAAATCATCATCTTCCATGCCCCAATTAAAATAACCATTTGAATATCCGTTTATTTTTTCATAATGTTCTTTGGTAAATAAAATAGAACCACCGAAATATTCTTGATACTTTAATCCATAATCAAATTGTGCAACATGAACAGCCAAATGTTCTACATTATTTGGATAAGAATAATCACACGAGTCATCTTCGGGTAACATATCAATGTCATGAAAACAAAAGTAATCATAACCTTCTTTTTGTGCAACATCATATGCAACATTCTTAGATGTTCCCCTATTGAAACCACTAACCGAATCAGGATAGACTTGATTGGCAACAAATATCTTATACTCTATGTCTTTGTCTTTAAAAAACTCATCCATATGTGGAATAAATTTTTTAAGATGTTCTTCCCTTTTATAATGTGGGACACATATTGCTAATTTTTTACTCATAATATAACCATTTATTTAGTCCATTGTTGTTCCTTGATTTGGAGTTGTTGCTTGGTCAGGAAGCCTTGGTGATATAGTAGTCAAGTTACTTTCTTCAGCAAACTTTTTAAATATCTCTAACCTTTCCAACCTTTCCTCATATGTATTGGATGCACTTTCCCATTCTATCGCGTGTGGTGTTAAATCTCCACCACCACCTCTAGCAGACCTTATATGAAATGCTGACTTACCCCATTTGGTATTATCATCGGACATCATTTCCTTACTTAATATAAAAGTGCTCATACAATAAACTGCATCAATCCATTTTCTATACTTCTTCAAAAACTTCATGGTTTCTTCAAAATCTTCTTTAGTTTCGGTTGGATATCCAATGATTAAAAATAATACAACTTGTATTCCATTGGTCATGCAATTCTTAAATACTTCTGCGGCATAATCATTATCATACTCTCTAAACTTATATCCTTTTCTCATTTCTTTATTTATTCGTGCACTACCACTTTCAAAACCAAATGTCAAATGATGACAACCAGCCTTAAACATTTTTCTACATACACCATCGGTAAGATTTTTATCTATTCTAGCCCAACCACCCCATTGAAATGGTACATCCCATTCTCCATCACCATAATGGTCTACAATTTTTTCACATAACTCTTCAAGTATTGATTTACCACTTTCGGTTTCTGATTTCTTCACAACATCCGTATTGACATACGCACCCTTCCAAGACAAAAAGTTAAATTGTCCTCTTGGTAAATAACCACTCTTATCCAAGTAAAGTATTTCTTCGAGAATATTATGTGATGATCTTTTTCTAAAATCAGAAGCCTTCTTCCAATATAATTTTACACCACAGTAAATACAACTATAATTACAGCCCCTACTCAATACTATTGGTATTTCAGGCTGTTGATATAATGAAAAATCAATATCAGAATAGTCTGGTATAGCAACATTATCGAGGTCTTTTATAAAATCTCTCCACTTTGTATTTTTTACCTCACCATCTTCTCCTAAATAGTACAACCCATCAATTGATTTATAATTATATTCTTCCTTACAAATAGTTTCACATACTTCGGAAACCGTGATATCTCCCTCACCAAAAACTATGGCATCTACGATATTCATTTTAATCATCTCTTTTAACTTATGATTTGCATCATAGTGTGACGCGGTTGCTTCAGGACCTCCAATTAATATTTTAACATCAGGATTTTTAATTTTTAATGCAGTACATACTTCTAATGTAAACCAAATGTTGGTATTGAATATACAGAATCCAATTATACTTGGATTATTTTCAAGTAGCGTATCTCGATATTCATTTATTAAATCTTTTATCTGACCAATGGTATGAATCTTCTCATAATAATTTTGAGGATTATTCCAACTTGTTACATCTTGTAAAATTGTTCTATACCTTTCCTCAAATGGATCTAACCCCCTACCAAGTTCTTCTTTGTTTCGGTGCCAAAAATCTTGATTAAAATCAGTTACCTTTACGTTTGTAAATCCATTTTCTGTTAACGAGGATTTTAAGTAGCCAAGTGAAAGTGGAACAGAATACGAATATCCAAACGGAGTCCAACAAAAATTTATTTGTTTGTTTTTATATTCTTCTGTTTTCATAATAATAAGTATCTAAACCAAAATTTACATTCATGTTACTGATATAAACTCATGTTTGTCTAAAAATTCTTCTTGATGTTTTATTTCATACTTTAATGTATTTAATCCATCCTTTTGTGAATCTAATAATCCTTTTCTAACTTTATTAAAAAATCTTAATTGATTCTCTCTCGTCTCCCAATGAGTGAATTTTGTCTGTGACCAACCATTTTCTTCGTGTTCTAAACAAGTAAACTTACCATCTCTCCTATTTGGTATCAATGATAAATTACCCATTCTCAATTCTTTTTCTTTTTTAAGTGCACCATTTATTTTTGCGTGATTGTCATGTCCACTTTTATCTATTACCTTATCTCCAACTATGTTTTCAAAATTCCAATACCCAACTACATTATCAGATGATTTATAGGTTTCCTGTCCTTGTCTCCACCCATCAAATTGCTTTTTCTCCGTAACATTTATTGGGTAACCATCATTATAAAGATAAGAAACTTCATCTGGTGTTAAACAATTTGACCATAGTGACACTTGAGCTATATTTCCTTTGAAAAATCCTTCATCACCTGTTCTTGCATTTGGATTTGCACATCCAATATAATATGGAACACTTGGTGATTTCTTTATAACTCCGAAGTAATCTGTTGGTGATTCATTTGTCTCTACACCATTTACATACATTCTCAACCTCTTCAAAACGTGGTCTAATGTATATATAATATGAACCCACTCGTCTGACCTTCTATCTGATACTACCATAGATTGTTTTGAATCTGTATTCCATACAGCACCTTTGTATTGCATTCCACTTGTATAACATATACCAACATGATGTCCTGGTCGTGTAAAAACATGAAATTCATCGTAGTCTTTATTATCATTTAATTCCAAATCATCACCCGGTTCTACCCATGCCTCTACACTAAATGATGAATTAACAACCTTATTTAATGAAACAGAATTTTTAATCTCAAGATAATCTCTACCGTTAAATTCCATAGTATTTATAAATCTTGGTGACTTATCTTTAGAAGTTCCTGTCCATTGTTCTGATAACGGAACTCCTCTTTTTTTACAACGATAAAGTAAATCGTCATCCTCAAATCCCCAACCCCAATAATTGTTAGAGTATCCATTAATCCATTCAAAGTGTTCTTTGTTAAACAATGTAACTCCACTAAAGTATTCAGGATATACAAGACGATAGTTAAATTTACTTAGTCTTGATGCTAAATGTGTTGGTTTATCTACCCAAGAGTAGTCACATGAATCATCTTCAGGTAACATATCAATGTCATGGAAACAAAAATAATCAAATCCTTGTTCTTTTGCTATTGAATATCCAACGTTTAACAGAAAACCACGATTAAAGGGCCTGTTATTACCTTGTTCCACAATGAATATTTTAAAATTTAAATCTTGATTAGATAAAAACTTTTCCATATGTGGAACAAACTGAGCAAGGTGCTCTTCTCTATCCCTATACGGAACTATTATTGCTAGACTTGGGTTCACTACTTACCGAAAAGTTTACCAACCACAGACTTTTTTGGTTCAGGTTCTTGTGTTCCACCTAAAGTCTTTGCAATTTCACTTGCAATGTCTGCTGCAGATACCTGTGGTGGTGCAACTTGTGGAGACTGAACACCTGTTGGTGTTGGATTGGCCTCTACATAAGTCTTTACTATGTTGTATATTTCCCATAGTTTCCAATCTATTGCCTCAACCTTTTCTTCTAAATTAGTTAATGACTTAACCGTTATTGCACTAAGTTCATTACCTGTTCCTGAATCAAGAACATCTTCTTTTGTATCTTTTTTTGTTGCCATAACTGACTCCTTATATTACTACTTCTATTATTTCGTGTTTAGCCTGATAATCTTTTCGCTTAACTATACGAAATTTTGTTGATGATAAACCATCTGTATTTATATCAGCCATATCAATTGATACCTTTTTATTAAAGGTACTCCTATTAGACTTAATATCGTGATGATTACTTCTTGTTAAATTTTCTATATTTAAATAACCTTCTTCTGTTGAAATAAAACCATATGCACCATTTCTTCTATAAGGTAAATATCTCTCTCTTTCACTTTTCAATGATTTATTTGCAAACTCCACATTTTTACAGATAGCATGATTGTTATTACCGCTTACATCAAAGGTCATATTCGAATAACCACTCTTAAAATCCCAAACCCCAACTGGTAATTTAGAAGTTGAGTATTCACCTTTGGAGTTAATTATACCTCTGTCAAATATTAATTCTATTTCATAGTCTTTTAGTGCATCTGACCACAATCCAACTTCTGATATCTGACCTTTATAAAAGTTTTTCCAAACACTCAAATTAGGATCACCGGCACCAACATAGTAAGGTTTGTTTAAATATTCAACGAGTTGTCCCTCATAACTTTTTTTACCCACTTCCTTTCCATTTACAAATAAAGATAAGGTCTGTTCTTTATCATCTACTACCATACCAACATGATACCAAGAATTTGTTCTCAATGGAACTTGCAATACCACTGGTTCTTTTCCACTTTTTCCGTTAGGTCGAATCCAAACAACAGATTTTAACATTCCACCGTGGGTGTAAGATAATCCTGTATGATATCCAGGTCTCATAAAAATGCTATATTCACATCTATTGTTGTCCACATCAGCTCCATATGGTGGTTCTCCGTCAGGAAAAAACCAAGTAGATATTGTATAACTTTTATTAGTAGCTCTTTTTATTTTCGCGTTTGTGGCAGGTATTTCTATGTAAGATTTATACCCATCAAAAGTTCCGTAGGTTTTTGAAATCTGAGTTTCTAATTCAGTTCTTACCGATAAACCCTTTACTGCACATCTAAGTAATAAATCATAATCCTCATAACCTATACCCCAATATTGATTTGAATATCCATTTACAAGTTTAAAATCCTCTTTAGGAAATAGTGTTGCACCACCAAAATATTCATCATAGGGTAAATCATAATTTTGAAAATTTTGAACTTTAGATTGGTCTCCAAATTCTACTTTATTTCTCATACCGACTAATGAAATTGGTTTTTCTTCATAGGAATAATCACATTCATCAGATAGTGGAATTAAATCTGAATCATGAAAGCAAAAGTAATCAAACCTATCTTTATGTAACATATATCCTATATTAAATAACTTACCTTTGTTTATAGGTCGGTTAGATTTCTGTTTCATAAATACTAATTTGTAGTATAGATTTTCATCTTCTAATATTTTATATTTAAAGTGTTCCGTAAAATTGTCTATATGTTTTTCATCATACGGAAGTATAATTGCCAATCGTTTCATACTCTATATTCTAAAGCCTCCATCTTTACGGAATCCCATTTGGTATAATCATAAAAATTCTTTCCACATCTTTCTATCATAAATCTCTTATCCGTAATATCAATAGTTCCAAAATTATCTAATATATAATCAAACATTTTTTTATACTCTTCGTGAAATGTATAACTTTCTTTTTTACGAGAAACATCTTTCAATCTACTAATCACAGAAACATCCCATTTAAAATGATGAACTTGAATAAAACAATCATCAGTTGGATATCTCAAATCATTCATCCATCTGTCTCCATAAGTATCTTTACCATTTACCATAGCATAATGCTGTCCATTAGTAACTTGTATATCACCTTTCATCACTATGGTTTTATTAGGACAGGCGTTTGAAACTGGATATCTAAAAGAACCCACTAACGGAAATTCTTTCCAAATATCACTATCATCATTTATGAGTGGGAATTTTCCACCCTCTCCAA
>MDTC01038329.1_pt1 | contig 34654 bp, 31 predicted proteins | sample 811181 | NCBI WGS metagenome assembly MDTC01 (sample SAMN05326644, study PRJNA326480) | marine metagenome | isolation source: seawater | place: Pacific Ocean: North | collected 2011
AGAGAGGGATTCGAACCCCCGGAGGTGTGACCCTCAATGGTTTTCAAGACCACCGCATTCGACCACTCTGCCATCTCTCCTAATGGGCAGCAAATATAACATTGTTTTTTCTATAAAAGCAAAGAAGCCACTAAAATTGTGACTTCTTTTCAACGAAAAATATGCACTAAATCTTATTTAACTTCCTCGAAATCTACATCCTCTACATTATCTGCATCCTCAGTAGATTCATCAGCACTATTTTCAGCTTCTGGACCAGCTTCGGCTCCAGCTCCTCCTCCATTTTCAGCCTGAGCTTTATACATCTCTTCAGAGGCGTTCTTCCACGCTTCATTGATTTGGTCTAGAGCAGGTTGAATAGCTTCAACTTCTTTAGTCTCATAGGCCTTTTTCAAGGAATCCAAAGCTTCTTCAATCGGCTTTTTCTTATCATCAGATAATTTATCTCCAAATTCTTTGAGCTGCTTATCTGTTTCAAAGATCATCTGATCCGCCTTGTTGAGTGTATCCGCCATTTCCATAGCCCTCTTATCAGATTCTGCATTGGCTTCAGCTTCAGCTTTCATTTTCTCAATTTCTTCTTGAGTTAGTCCTGATGAGGCCTCAATACGAATGTCTTGAGATTTACCTGTTGCCTTGTCCGTTGCTGAGACTTTAATAATACCATTGGCGTCAATATCAAAAGTCACTTCAATTTGAGGTGTTCCTCTTTGTGCTGGTGGAATACCATCTAAATGAAATCTACCTATCGTTTTATTGTCTCCAGCCATAGGTCGCTCTCCTTGAATAACATGAATCTCAACGGAGGGTTGATTATCAGCAGCAGTCGAAAACACTTGAGACTTCTTGGTTGGAATCGTAGTATTAGATTCAATTAATTTAGTGGTAACTCCTCCCATGGTTTCAATTCCTAATGAAAGAGGTGTAACATCTAAGAGTAATACATCTTTTACATCACCTGTTAGTACACCACCTTGTATTGCAGCTCCAACAGCTACAACCTCGTCTGGGTTCACTCCTTTAGAAGGTGCTTTTCCAAAAAATTTTTCGACAGCAGATTGAACCGCTGGGATTCTTGTAGAACCTCCTACAAGAATAATTTCGTCGATATCACTTTTAGACAATCCTGCATTGGAAAGTGCTGTTTCACATGGACGAATAGTACGTTCTACTAAATCGTCAATGAGCTGCTCAAATTTTGCTCTTGAAAGTGTTCTTACCAAGTGCTTTGGTCCTGAAGCAGTCGCAGTTACGTATGGTAAGTTTATCTCTGTCTGTGCTGAAGCAGATAATTCAATTTTCGCTTTTTCAGCAGCCTCTCTTAAGCGCTGTAGAGCCATTGAATCGTTTCTTAAATCAATTCCTTCATCAGATTTGAACTCTTCTGCCAACCAGTCAATAATTTTTTGATCAACGTCATCACCTCCTAAGTGCGTATCTCCATCTGTAGCTAAAACTTCAAAAACACCGTCTCCTAATTCCAAAATCGATACATCGTGTGTTCCACCTCCAAAATCAAAAACAACAATTTTTTGATCCGTCATTTTTTTATCTAAGCCATAGGCCAAAGATGCTGCAGTAGGCTCATTTATAATTCGTTCCACAATGAGTCCAGCAATCTCTCCTGCCTCTTTAGTAGCTTGACGTTGTGCATCGTTAAAATAGGCTGGAACTGTAATTACAGCTCTACTTACATCTTGTCCAAGATAATCTTCAGCAGTTTTCTTCATTTTCTGAAGAATCATTGCAGAAAGTTCTTGCGGAGTGTATAGTCTTCCGTCTATATCCACTCTTGGAGTGTCATTATCACCCTTTAACACCTTATATGGTATTCTGTCTACTTCTTTCGAAGATTCAGAAAATTTATTACCCATAAAACGCTTTATCGAATAAATTGTTTTTTCTGGATTTGTTACTGCTTGACGCTTTGCAGAATCACCAACTTTTATTTCCCCGCCTTCAACAAAAGCGATCATAGATGGAGTTGTTCTTTTTCCCTCTGCATTGGGAATGACAACAGGGTCATTACCTTCCATTACAGAAACACATGAATTCGTAGTTCCTAAGTCAATACCTATTATTTTACTCATAGTATTTTAATTCTATTTTCTGAGAAACATATGTCAATCAGTATGCCATTGTGATAAAACTGACAAGCTGTCATTTTTTTGAGATTGGATTACAGAAATTAATGTAATTTCGACAGAAATTGAGGCGTATTTAATGAATTCAATAAGCGTTTTTGACATGTTTAAGGTTGGTGTAGGCCCATCAAGCTCTCACACCTTAGGTCCATGGAAGGCTGCTCAGCACTTTATAACACACCTTAGTAATGAGGCAAAATTAAGCGATGTAAAGAGCTTAGATGTAAGTTTATATGGCTCTTTGGCCTTAACAGGAAAAGGTCACGCTACAGACATTGCACTCTGTATGGGACTTGAGTCAAAAGATTACAAGAGGATTTCAACGGATTCTGTTTTGTCTTCATTTGAACGCATTAAAACGAAAAAACGGCTTCAAATCGCTTCAGAATTTAAGATAATCTTCGATATTGATCAAAATATTCATTTTGATTTTATTAGCATACCTCAACATGCCAACACATTAAAATTTGAAGTTACCCTAAACGGTAAAGGTTCTAAACGTATCGCAAAAACGTATTATTCTGTAGGTGGAGGTTTTGTAGAAGATGACAACGGTGTTATTGGTGGACCACAAAAGGAATTCAAACTCAAATATCCCATAAATTCAGCACAAAATTTAACCTCTTATTGCGCTGAATCATCTAAATCAATTTCACAAATCGTATTAGAGAATGAGTGCTGCATTACTAATGAAAAAAGGGTCTATGACCAATTAGATTTCATTTGGGATACCATGCTTACCTCAATTTTTGAAGGTTGTCATAGCCAAGGTATTCTTCCAGGAGGTATAAACGTTAAGCGAAGAGCTTTTGATATTCATCATAAGCTGATTAAAAATAGTAAATACAAGGATGTTTCAGATTGGATTGAAGCCATACGTGCTACCGAGGTAAAATTTCGCGAAATTCTACAATGGGTCAGTTGTTACGCACTTGCTGTTAACGAGGTCAATGCGGCATTAGGACGAGTAGTAACTGCTCCAACTAATGGAAGTGCTGGAGTTATACCTGCAGTGCTACTGTACTACCTTACCATTGAAAATCACGAAGCGGATATCAATCATATTAGAAAATTTCTCTTAGTCTCTGGAGAAATTGGCAGTATTTTCAAAAAAGGGGCAACTATTTCAGCCGCTATGGGCGGATGTCAAGCAGAAATTGGAGTCTCTTCAGCAATGGCTGCAGCAGGATTAACAGAGGTGATGGGTGGAAGTCCAGAGCAGGTTATGATGGCCGCCGAAATTGCCATGGAACACCATCTTGGATTGACCTGCGACCCTATTAAAGGACTAGTTCAAATACCTTGTATAGAGCGTAATTCAATGGGAGCTATTAAAGCTATCAATGCAGCTGAATTAGCCTTGGCCACAGATCCCGCTGATTCAAAAGTATCATTGGATGAAGTAATCCACACCTTATGGGAAACAGCCAAAGATATGAGTGTCAAATATAAGGAAACTTCTAAAGGTGGTTTGGCTATAAACGTAGCTTTTACAGACTGTTAAATGTTTAACGGTAACGCGTATCGATCAAAAAAACAATTTTCCACTCCTCATTTATTTTACTCAAAACAAACAGATTAACACCGGTATGTGATAACTTTTGGTCGATATAAAATTCATAGGGAGTCCAAACTTTTGCCATTAAACCCTCTTCTTTAACCTCGTAGGCTAAAACTTTCTCTTCAAATTTTCGATTAGATGGCATTGAACCAATGCTTTGAACGAATCGTTCGATTGCCACTGTCGAAATTTTTGTTTGACCAGTTGCGTCTTGGCTTATAGATTTCATAACAGCATCACTGACAAAATGATTGGCTAATTGCAAAGTGTCCTGTCTATGAAAATCCTCAAAAAAGGTTTTCACTAGATCTGATGGCTTTGATTGACCAAAGAGTGAACCAATTGAAAATATCATAAGTACTATTAGTGTTCTCTTCGTAAATTGCATTATTAAAATTCTAATATGTCTACTGCAAAAAAACAATATAAGAGAATAACAGTAAAATCATTGCAAGAAATGAAGTTGAATAAACAGAAGGTTGCAATGCTAACTTCATACGATTATTCTACTGCCAGATTAGTAGATGCCGCAGGAGTTGATGTTATTTTAGTCGGAGATTCTGCAAGCAATGTCTTCGCAGGTCACGAAACCACCTTGCCAATCACCCTAGACCATATGATCTATCACGCTTCAGCAGTTGTAAGAGCCGCAGAGAGAGCCCTTATTGTTGTCGATATACCCTTTGGCTCTTATCAAAGTGATTCCAAAGAAGCATTGAGGTCCGCCATTAGGATTATGAAAGAAAGTGGAGCCCACGCCATTAAAGTAGAAGGTGGCGCTGAAATAAAAGAATCTTTAAGCAGAATTATTCAAGCAGGTATTCCTGTTATGGGACATTTAGGCTTAACCCCTCAGTCAATTTATAAATTTGGTACTTATTCCGTTAGGGCTCGTGAAGAGGCCGAGGCCAAAAAATTACTTGAAGATGTAGCACTTCTCGAAAAAATAGGATGTTTTGCTATTGTATTAGAAAAAGTACCCGCGAAATTAGCTGAAATTGTAAGTTCTAACACTACAATACCAATCATCGGCATTGGAGCTGGTCCTAAAGTAGACGGCCAAGTACTAGTAGTCAACGATATGCTAGGTATGAATAAAGAATTTAGCCCTAGGTTCTTAAGAAGGTACCTCGATTTAGAAAACGACATTACGACAGCAGTACAACAGTACGTACGAGATACTAAGGACAACAGTTTTCCGTCTGAAAAAGAACAATACTAAAAGGTGGTCAAGGTTTTATACGAGGACAACCATCTAATTGCTATAAATAAACCATCCGGTATATTAGTTCAAGGTGATAGTACTGGAGATACTCCGTTAGTAGAAATCACTAAACAATTCATCAAGAAAAGGGATCATAAACCTAGAAATGTCTTTTTAGGAGTCATACACCGAATTGATCGACCTACATCAGGAGTAGTTTTGTTCGCAAAAACCTCAAAAGCGCTCAGTAGAATGAATAAGATGTTCGCCGACAAGCAGGTGCATAAGACCTACTGGGCCGTAGTCGAAGGTATAGTAAGCAAAGAGCAACAGCGTTTAGAAAATCATTTAATAAGAAATAACAAGCTGAATAAGTCCTTTGTTTCCGATCAAAAAGGAGATAGAACGAAGAAAGCTATAATGCACTATAAAGTGTTGTTGAGACTTAAATCATACAGTTTACTTAAAGTAAAACTTGAAACAGGTAGACATCATCAAATAAGGACACAGCTAGCTTATATAAAGCATTCTATAAAAGGTGACTTGAAGTATAGCTCTAGTAGGTCAAACCACGATCAAAGCATATCACTTTTAGCTAAAACCCTGAAATTTATACATCCTGTTTCAGACAAAGAAATTGAAATCAATGCAGAATTACCACACACAGATATCTGGAAGGTTATTCGGAAGGAATTAGCGGCTCAGTTGTAGGTATTTTTCCCTTATCACCTCTCCCACCGTCTTGTTCTGTAAATGAGCTTCAAGCCAAGACAAGACGTCTAAATATAAAAAAGCACGCTTCTCGTAAGGATGATATTCATACTGTTTTAAGTTATTGTATAATTTCAGAAATTCTGCCCTTAACTCCCCTGGGAAGATACCCCCTAGGTTTCTTAAAAATTTCAACATTTCATTTTGAACTGAATGTAAGTCATTCATTTTCACTAAAAATTTATACGTCTGCTTAAGTTGAACTTCAAGATGATAATCTTGCCCTGATTCATAATGAGCTATTAAAGAAAGTACCCTTGCAAAACACATAAGATCCTCTCTCATTTTTAATTTCTTGCTTTTAATAATGAGTTCAAGGTGCCTTATACAATTTCGGTGATCGCCATTACCAAAATACAAACAAGCTATCTTATAATGCAAAAGCATAACATGATGTTCATCGATAAGATTTTTATGTATTTCTATTCCTCTTAAAATGTCATTAACATGTCTAAGTCCATTTGAAAAGTCCCCTTCAATAAAGAAAGAATTAAGTTTATTGAGCTCAGTGTAGAGAAAAATCAGCGCTTTAAGATTGTCATTATTTGGAAAATCCGCCTGCGTAGTAGTTTGAACAAACTCATGCAGCACTTGTTTAAATTGAGTGTGGTATTTCAAAAAAAACAGTGATTCAAGTAAATAGTGATTTCCTTTTATGTAAAAAACGGGGTGAGAGTAAATCATTTCTGGAGAAGCCGAAAATAAAGAAACCCATTTAGAAGAAAACTTGTACGAGGATAAAAAATCTTGAGTCAAAAAACTGTACCATAAATGTGCTTTATACCACCATAATTTTTCTCTAAAATCCATATCGTTTACATCAAAAACAGGCAAATGTCTTTCAAAATAATTTTGAACACGCTTGAGGTCCTTGTCGCTGCGAACATATCCCACTTTAAGCATCATACCATAGAGATTAATCGACAAATTAGAAAGTGTAGAGGTCAAATGATTTAATTCAGACAGCCTAGTAGTCTGTTGAACTAATTCTTCTGCTCGTCTAGGTATACTTCGAGTTATGAACTGTGTTTCAATATGCTTTTCAAATTCTACGATTTCAAAAGCCATATTTTTCTCTTCATGTTCTAGCGCATTTGACTTTGCTTTATCCAATATCTTTAGGCTTTGACGATACAATCCCTTTTGATAAAGAATATTAGCAAAGTCCAATTGTTCTCTAATTTGAATTCGAGTATTTTGAACCGCTGGATTCAATCGCAAACTGACAAGAAGCTGTTTATACAAGTGGGCTTTTAAATTGGAAAGCTGAGATTTTTTAACAACACCACTCTCTAATATTTGTTTTTCATCGTACTCTTTTTGTTTCTCTAGAATAGAAAACAAACTGAGGAATTTAGAATCTGTATTTACACCCAATCGTCCTACGTACAATTTAAATTGTCTTTTTTCTGACTTTGAGAGCGATTTAATTAAAACAAACAAATTGTCCTTTGAGTTAATTGTCATCGTATTTATTCTGGAGTTAACTCACTGATAACAAGTGAATTTATATTTAATGTTTGACGTTTAGCGTTGTAAATTACAACATCCTTTTCAAAAATAATGAATCGAGTAAGATTACTTTCGCAAGCTACATATATCTTTACTTCATGAAAATAGATATGGTTCATATTTTTGACACCACATTAAGGGACGGAGAACAGGTTCCTGGATGCAAGTTAGACGAAAGCGAAAAGCTTATCATAGCGGAACGTTTGGACCTTTTAGGGGTTGACGTAATCGAAGCAGGTTTTCCAATCTCATCACCTGGAGATTTCAAAGCAGTAAATGAAATTGCCAAACTCGTCAAAAACGCCTCTGTTTGCGGCTTAACTAGAGCTGTAAAAAAGGATATTGAAGTAGCGGCTGAAGCGCTTAAACCAGCGCTTAAACCCAGAATTCACACAGGTATAGGGACTTCTGATTCACACATCTTACACAAATTTAAATCAGACCGTAAAACGATTATTGAACGAGCCAAGCAAGCAGTAGCATATGCTAAAAACTTTGTAGATGATGTTGAGTTCTATGCTGAGGATGCAGGTAGAACAGACAACTCTTTCTTAGCCCAAGTTTGTGAAGAGGTCATAAAAAGTGGGGCAACAGTATTAAATATACCTGACACTACTGGCTATTGCTTGCCAGAGCAATACGGAGATAAAATTAAATATCTTGTTGATAATGTAAAAAATATCGATAAAGCCATTATTTCTTGCCACTGTCACAACGACTTAGGATTAGCCACTGCCAATTCTATTGCTGGTGTTGTAAATGGAGCACGTCAAATAGAATGTACAATCAACGGTATTGGAGAACGCGCTGGTAACACTTCTTTAGAAGAAGTTGTTATGATTATGCGACAACATCCTGGTCTAAATTTAGACACTAGTATTGATAGTAAACTACTTTACGACACAAGTCAAATGGTCTCAGATAAAATGGGAATGCCTGTTCAGCCTAATAAGGCTATAGTAGGTTCTAATGCATTCGCGCACAGTTCTGGAATTCACCAAGACGGAGTTATTAAAAATCGAGAGACCTACGAAATAATTGACCCAAATGACGTTGGAGTAAACATTTCTTCAATCATTTTGACCGCACGATCTGGAAGAGCAGCTTTGGCCTATAGAGCAAAAGAAATAGGGTATGAATTGAGTAAAATTCAACTCGACAATGCCTACCAAACCTTCTTGTCACATGCTGATAAGAAAAAAGAAATTGTCAATGAGGATATTCACATAATTATGAAAGAAACAAACATTAATCCCTATCCAGTAATCTAAAATTTTATGGGAAAAACTCTTTTTGATAAAGTCTGGGATACACATATTGTGGATACAATTCAAGACGGTCCTCAGATTCTCTACATTGACAAACACTTAATTCATGAAGTTACCTCACCTCAGGCATTTGCAGAGCTAGAAGAAAAAGGAATTGACATGGCACGAACAGACAAAACAGTTGCCACTGCAGACCACAATGTCCCTACGATTAATCAGCATCTGTCTATTAAAGATGCCCTTTCAAGAAAGCAAGTAGATACACTCACCAAGAACTGTGAAAAATTTGGTGTTACGCTTTACGGATTAGGACACCCCTATCAAGGAATAATTCATGTGATGTCACCCGAATTAGGTATTACACAACCAGGAATGACAATGGTTTGTGGAGATAGTCATACTTCTACTCATGGAGCATTTGGCACCATTGCCTTTGGGATTGGAACATCTCAAGTTGCACAAGTTTTCGCTTCTCAATGTGTATTGATTAATAAGCCAAAAACCATGAGAATTACCGTAAACGGTAAATTAGGGCACAATGTTGGACCAAAAGACGTTATTCTTTATATTATAGCCCAGCTCGGTACTAATGCAGGGACTGGTTTTTTTGTAGAATACGCTGGTAATGTATTTGAAGACATGACCATGGAAGGCCGCATGACCGTTTGTAATATGAGTATTGAAATGGGTGCAAGAGGAGGAATGATTGCTCCTGACCAGACAACTTTCTCTTACGTGAAAAATCGAGAATTTGCCCCTAAAGGTGAGCCATGGGATCAAAAACTAGCCTATTGGAAAACCCTGCATTCTGAAAAGGACGCCACTTTTGACAAAGAAATTCACTTTGATGCAGCAGATATCGCTCCAATGATTACTTATGGAACGAATCCAGGAATGGGAATGGCATTAGATGCTAAAATTCCGGCAGCTAAAAACGAAACAGAAGTTAAAGCGTTAGAATACATGGGCTTTAATGCAGGAGAGGAATTGTTAGGTAAGACTATAAACTATGTCTTTATAGGTAGTTGCACAAATTCTAGGATTGAAGATTTTAGAACAGTCGCAAGCTACATCAAAGGTAAGCGCAAAGCAAATAATGTCAACGCCTTGGTTGTACCCGGTTCACAAAAAGTTGCAGCACAAATTCAGAATGAAGGTTTAAATCAAATTTTCGAAGAAGCTGGATTTGAGATAAGACAATCTGGCTGTTCAGCCTGTCTTGGAATGAATGAAGATAAAATTCCAGCAAATGAATATTGTGTTTCCACTTCAAATCGAAATTTTGAAGGAAGGCAAGGTCCTGGGGCAAGAACTTTACTTGCAAGCCCCTTGATTGCAGCAATGACAGCGGTAGAAGGAAAAATCACATCACTACACTAAAATTTAAATGGAAAAATTTACAAGACTTCAATCTAAAGCAGTACCTCTTCCTATTTCAGATGTCGATACAGATCAAATCATTCCAGCTAGGTTTCTAAAGGCAACCAATAAAATTGGTTTTGGTGAAAATTTATTTAGAGACTGGAGGTATTTAAACGATACTGAGCCAAACAAAGAGTTTGTTTTAAATAATCCGAAATACTCCGGTTCAATTTTAGTAGCAGGAGCAAATTTTGGTTGTGGTTCTTCAAGAGAACACGCAGCTTGGGCCCTGGAAGACTATGGTTTTAAGGTTGTTATATCAAGTTTTTTTGCGGATATATTCAAAGGGAATGCATTGAACAATGGAATACTTCCCATTCAAATTGACCAGCATGAGTTGAACTCTATTTTACAAAAACTAGAAGCAGACCCAGAAATTATCATCGAAGTGGACCTAGAGGCGCAAAAATGTACTGTCCCTGTTTTGGGAATTGAAAGTTCTTTTGAAATCGATCCTTATAAAAAGTATTGTTTGCTCAACGGTTTCGATGATATTGACTTTTTACTCAGTAAGAAAACTAAAATCAGTAAGTTCGAAAAAAAATTAGATAAATGAATTACAATATAGCAGTTTTAGGCGGAGACGGTATTGGTCCTGAAGTGACACAACAGGCTAAAAAAGTACTCGACAAAATTGCAGACAAATACCAACATCAATTTAATTATACCGAGGCCTTGATGGGTGCATGTGCGATTGATGAAATAGGAAATCCGCTTCCCTCAGAAACAGTAGAGATATGTTTGAACAGTGATGCTGTTTTATTTGGTGCAATTGGAGATCCAAAATACGACAATGACCCAAGTGCCAAGGTTCGTCCTGAACAAGGCCTTTTAGCCTTGAGAAAAGCACTTGAATTGTTTGCTAATATTCGTCCAGTAGAATGCTATCCAAGCCTTATCGATAAAGCTCCTCTAAAAGCCGAAATCATTAAAGGCACCGATTTTGTTATTTATAGAGAACTAACTGGAGGTATTTATTTTGGTGAAAAGCACCTCTCCGAAGATCAAAGTTTTGCCTCTGACTTATGTGGCTATCATCAGTATGAAATTGAACGTATAGCACATTTAGCCTTCAAAGCAGCACAAACAAGAAGAAATAAGGTGACACTTGTTGACAAAGCAAATGTCTTAGAGTCTTCAAGACTTTGGAGAAAAGTCGTTAAAGAAGTTGCATGTCATTACCCAGGAGTTATACTTGATTTTCTTTTTGTAGATAATGCTGCAATGCAAATGGTATTAAACCCATCACAATTTGATGTTGTTTTAACTGAAAATATGTTTGGTGATATTCTATCCGACGAAGGAAGTGTAATTGGTGGTTCAATTGGTTTACTAGCCTCTGCTTCTGTTGGAAACAAAGGTGCTCTTTTTGAGCCTATTCACGGGTCCTATCCACAAGCAAAGGGATTAGATATTGCCAATCCTATAGCATCAATTCTATCAGCGGCTATGTTACTAGAACATTTGAACTTACAGGAAGAAGCTTTATCTATTCGAAACTCAGTAATGCAATCACTTGAAGCAAAAGTGGTTACAAAAGATTTAGATGCAGACAGTACTTATGGTACGGAAGCTGTTGGAGCTCATATCCTCTCTTTGATTTAATAGCAAAAGATTTATTCAACTATCCTGCTTCTCAAGTACTGCAGTTCTATTTATATTTGCCCCATTAAATAACTTCTATGAAGATTTCTAATCAGTGGATTAAAGATTATCTCGAGTTTGACCTTAATGTCGATGAAACCTCTGAAATTTTGACCAATTTAGGTTTAGAAGTGGAAGGTGTTGAAACATACGAAAGTGTAAAAGGAGGTTTTGAAGGATTAGTGGTAGGTCATGTACTTTCTTGTAAACAGCACCCAAATGCAGATCGTCTAAAAGTCACTCGAGTTGATATAGGAGAAGACGAAATTTTGCAGATTGTGTGTGGTGCACCCAACATAGCACAAAACCAAAAAGTTGTAGTGGCCATGGTTAACGCTACATTACACACAAACTCTGGAGAATCCTTTAAAATAAAAAAGAGTAAAATAAGAGGAGAAATTAGTCAAGGAATGATTTGTGCAGAGGATGAAATTGGCTTAGGAGAAAATCATGATGGTATTTTGATTTTAGAGTCATCACTTGAGCCCGGTACTCCTTGCTCAGAAATATTTGATATAGTTAAAGATAATATTTATGAAATCGGATTAACTCCAAACCGATGCGATGCGATGAGTCATTATGGCGTGGCAAGAGACTTACGAGCCTATCTTGAAGTTAAGGGACACGAAAACAATTTCAATTTACCTTCGACTAATAAATTTCACGTAGAAAAAAGAGAACACAGCGTAGAAATTGACGTTTTAAATGCTGCAGCAGCTCCTAGATATTGTGGAATTGTGATTTCTGACTGTAAGGTTTCAGAATCACCAAACTGGTTAAAAAACAGACTTAAGGCAATTGGCCTTAAACCTATTAACAATATAGTCGACATCACTAATTATGTTTTGCATTCCATCGGACAACCACTTCATGCATTCGACTTCAATAAAATTAAAGGGCAAAAAGTTGTAGTTCGAAATGCTGTTGAAAATGAGAAATTTGTCACTTTAGACGGAGTTGAAAGAAAATTAAGTGCTGAGGATTTAATTATTTGCGATGCTGAAAAACCTATGTGTCTTGCGGGAATATTTGGAGGAGAACATTCAGGAGTCACTCAAAAAACTACTATAATATTTTTAGAAAGTGCCTTCTTTGACCCTGTTAATACTAGGAAATCAGCAAAGCGTCACGGTCTTAGTACCGATGCCTCGTTCAGATTTGAAAGAGGAATTGACATTGAATTAACTGAACACGCCCTAAAAAAGGCGGCAATTCTAATCGAAGAAATTGCCGGAGGTATTATTTCCTCAGAACTACAAGATTTGTTCCCGAAAAAGTTCGAAGCACCTAAGTTTTTTATGAGTTTTGATAAACTCAATAAAATTGCCGGAGTTCAAATTCCTGAGAAAGATATTCAACAGATTCTCACGGCATTAGAAATAAAGGTTTTGAGTGTAAATGAAGCTGGCTATGGACTTAGCATTCCTCTTTATCGATGGGATGTCACTCGAGATATCGATGTAATTGAAGAGGTGCTTCGGGTTTATGGATATCACAATATTCCAGTCGCACAAAAATTAAATAGCTCATTGGTACATCATACCAACCAAGGAAATTTAGCTTTTCAAGATAAAACAGCCTCTTTCCTATCATCTCTTGGTTTTTATGAAATAATGACCAATAGTCTGATTGCTGCAAAACACAACCTAAACAACGAAAAGGTCTCTATTTTAAATCCTCTGAGTCAAGATTTAAGTGCGATGAGAGATAACCTGATTCACTCTGGTCTACAAGTCATTAACCATAACGTAAATAGACAACAACAAAGCCTGAAGCTCTACGAATTTGGAAAAACGTATATTTTTAATAATGAGCAATACATAGAAAAAAATCAACTCTGCATATATCTTTCAGGACAAAAACAAAAAGCACATTGGGCAGTTGCATCCGAAGAAAATAGTGGTTTTTTTGACATTAAAGGTCTTACAATAACTCTTTTCGAGCGATTTGGAATAAATATTGGAGAAACCTATACAATTCAAAACGAGGTTTTTCAGTACGGGCTGGAATGTAAATACAAGAATCAAAAAATAGCTCAAATTGGATGTCTATCTTCGAAAATTTTAACTCAAAACAACACTTCTCAGCAGGTTTACGCTGCAATTATTGAATGGGATTACTTCTGCGAAATGGCTAGTCAATATGAAAAACCAAAATTTAATGAACTCAACAAATTTCCAAAAGTCAAAAGGGATTTAGCCCTCCTCATTGACAATAGTCTTCGATTTGATCAATTACAAGAAGTAGCACGACAAGCTGCTTCAAAACTATTGAAAGAAGTCTACCTGTTCGATGTTTACGAAGGAAAAGAATTGCCCGTAGGTAAAAAATCTTATGCATTGAGCTTTATTCTCGAAGACAGGCATAAAACCTTGACTGACAAACAAATTGACCATACTATGGGAAAAATCACCAAAGCGCTCGTTGATGCTTTTAATGTAGAATTGAGATAAATTTTGTCTTAAACAAATTTTTAGGTTCCATAATTTATTCTATACTTTTATTAAAAAATATAGAGGCATGTGGAATAAAACTAATATTGAAGAAGAATTGCAGCAGCTTCAATCTCGAAATCATCATGAGATATTCGACAATTTTATAGCTAACCAGAATTTGAGAACTTCAACCCCTGAAGAAGATTTAAATTCAAGGCTCGCCAAAGAAGGTCGATCAAACCCTTTTAACATCGATCTTTTGGATTCTTCTCGTGTATACACTATTGAAAACATAGAAAGGATATGTGTTTTATATCGTCTACGCTTTCTAAGTATCAAATATTTTAAGCCACAGCTACCCAAAGAGGCGGTCCAAAAAATGAGCAGACTGGAAGAAGAGCATCTCATACGCTTACAAGGATTAAAAGTAATGGCGCCATCTAAATTGTTTAAATTAGAAGATAAAGATGATCCATTATTGTTCGCTCCAATCGGAAATGGCTATTATTACTTAATACACAAATGGGGTAGTGATTTAAGTTGGTATAGAAAAGGCTTTGTATGGCCAATGAGAGGGCCTATTCACCTTTTAATTGCACTTGCCTTGTTATCTTTTATCTTGACAAGCCTTATTCCTAGCGGGTTATTTTCTAAAAATGAAGATTTTGCACAATGGTTTATACTCTACATGTTTATGTTTAAAGGTGTTGTTGGTATCACCGTCTTTTATGCCTTTGCCTTAGGAAAAAATTTCAATCCTTTTATTTGGAATTCGAAGTACTTTAATGCCTAGTTAGCAAGTATTGTACTTTTCATAATGAATAATACAGTCATGTATTAAGCGTACATTTTCTCTCTTAGTGCTTTGACTGCTTTATCACTCATATAGTCATCAAAATTCATGTAACGGTCGATTACACCATTTGGCGTTAACTCCATTATTCTATTGGCAACTGTCGACACAAATTCATGATCATGCGTAGTCAGCAATAGATTTCCTTTGAAGTTTTTGAGAGAGTTGTTAAATGCGGTAATACTCTCCAGATCAAGGTGGTTTGTAGGCTCATCTAACATTAAGACATTAGCGCGCTGCAACATCATTCTACTCAACATACACCTCACCTTTTCTCCTCCTGATAATACGGTAGATTTTTTTAGCGCCTCTTCTCCACTAAAAAGCATCTTACCTAAAAAACCTCTCAAGTTCACCTCTTCTTTCTCTTCATCGGTTTGAGCATATTGCCTAAGCCAATCCACCAAATTCATATTTTCATCATTGAAAAAAGGATCGTTATCTAAAGGTAAATAGGACTGTGTAGTTGTGACACCCCATCTAAAAGTTCCAGAAACAGGAGAATGTTGGTTTGAAATAATTTGATAAAAAGCGGAGCTTGCCCTAGAATCCTTAGAAATTATAGCCACTTTATCAGTTTTGACCATATTCAAATTGATGTTTGAGAAAAGTACATCTCCATCTTCAGAATGTGCCGCTAAATCTTGCACCTCGAGTATTTGATCTCCTACTTCTCTTTCTTTTTCGAAAATAATTGCCGGGTAGCGCCTTGAAGAAGGTTTAATATCATCAACCTTTAATTTATCCAGCATTTTCTTTCTAGATGTGGCCTGCTTACTCTTGGCCACGTTAGCACTAAATCGCTGTATAAACTCTTGAAGTTCCTTGGCTTTTTCTTCAGACTTTTTATTTTGTTGTGCCCTTTGTCTAGCCGCGAGTTGACTACTTTCATACCAAAACGTATAATTACCTGAAAAAAGATTGATTTTCCCGAAATCTATATCTGCAATATGCGTACAAACCGAATCTAAAAAGTGACGGTCGTGAGAAACGACAAGAACCGTATGTTCGTATTGGGCTAAAAAATCTTCTAACCATGATATGGTGTCGTAATCAAGATCATTGGTGGGCTCGTCCATTATAAGAAGGTCCGGATTACCAAACAAGGCTTGTGCCAGTAGAACGCGCACCTTTAATTTAGGATCTATGTCAGACATTTGGGTATAGTGAAGATTTTCTGAAATCCCCAGGTTAGATAATAATGCAGCCGCCTCACTTTCAGCATTCCATCCATTCATTTCTTCAAAAACGACCTGTAACTCCCCTATTCTATCTGCATTCTCATCACTGTAATCTGCATATAAGGCATCGATTTCCTTTTTAACTTCAAAAAGCGACTTATTACCCATGACCACGGATTCTAAAACCATATACTGGTCGTAGGCGTTGTGATTTTGTTCTAAAACGGACATTCTTTTACCTGGCTCCAGGTGTATAGATCCTGAAGTGGCCTCCATTGTTTTAGAAAGCACCTTCATAAAGGTTGACTTTCCAGCTCCATTGGCACCGATAATTCCATAACAATTACCGTGGGTGAAATTCACATTAACCTCATCAAATAAAACCCTTTTACCAAATTGAATTGATAAGTTAGAAACAGATAGCATGGTCGTTTTTTTTGTTGCGCAAAATTAACGAATTATAAGACTGTATTGAGTCGAATTCTTAAGAATTACCCTTAGCGTAGTCCGCTAAAAATTTTTCCAAACCACTATCTGTTAAAGGATGCTTTAGTAGGCCTTCAATTGCATTTAATGGTCCCGTCATAACATCTGCCCCTATCTTAGCGCACTCGACAATGTGCATCGTATGTCTTACAGAGGCTGCTAGAATTTGAGTTTCATACTCGTAGTTGTCATAAACGGTTCTAATATCTTCGATAAGAACCAATCCATCTGTGGAAATATCATCTAGTCTCCCTATAAAAGGAGAAACATATGTAGCTCCTGCTTTAGCTGCTAATAAGGCCTGACCTATAGAAAAGACTAAAGTGCAGTTTGTGCGTATTCCTTGTTCCGTAAAGTAAGCTATTGCCTTGAGACCCTCTTTGATCATTGGCACTTTAACGACGATTTGTGGATGCAAATCAGCTAAAGCCTCACCTTCCTTAATCATACCTTCAAAATCGGTAGAAACCACCTCTGCGGAAACATCTCCATCAACAATATCGCAGATCGCTTTATAATGCTTTAAAATATTGTCATGGCCTGTAATGCCTTCTTTGGCCATCAGAGAAGGATTCGTAGTCACTCCGTCTAATATACCTAAGGCCTGTGCCTCTTTAATTTGGTCTAGATTTGCAGTGTCGATAAAAAATTTCATAATAAGAACTTATTGTTTATAGTGATTTGACAGCATCGCTTCAAAGAGTTTTGAAGGAAGCATTCGTTTAAGATAAATTGATAGTTTTTGTAAAAAAGAGCCAACAGTATAATTCACTCTTATACCTGATATATTGACAATATTATAAATAACCTCTCCCACAATTTCGGGATTCATAGCCCCGTCAACATGATCGTCTATTTGATTGAGTTGATTATTGTAACGTTCGAAATAAGGAGAGTCTTTTGCAATAGGCGCATTGTACCTTCGACTCGCAATATCGGTTGCAAAATCACCGGGTGCTAGGGAACAGACCTCAATTCCAAACGGCTTTAATTCCATTCTCATTGATTCTGTTATGATATTTAATGCAGATTTAGAGGCCGAATAAAAACCTCTAAAAGGTAAGCCCATAAATCCAGCAATAGAGGTTATGTTCACAATGTAACCAGACCTTTGCGTCCTCATATATGGGATTACAGCTTGTGCGACAGCAACTGCTCCAAAAAAATTGGTGTCAAAAATATGCTTTGCCTCCTTTATAGGCATTTCTTCAACAGTACCATTAATTCCTCTACCTGCATTATTAATGAGCACATCTATTCTTCCTTCGTTCGCGATTAAGCTAGAGATACATGAATTAATAGTTTTCTGATCAGTGACATCCAAGGGAAGAAGAGGAATGATAGTGTCCGGATATTTGTGTGGATTTCTAGCGGTTCCATAAACTATAAATCCCTTTTGCTTTAAAGTCTGAGCAATTGACTTACCAATACCGGAAGAGGCTCCAGTTACCAAAACAACTTTTGTACTCATTTAATTTTTGATCACTTCAAAATTCATTTCAACCACACTTTTAAACAAAATAACTCTCTTCATTAATAAGGGTAATAATGCTGCAAATGTAAGTATACCGCAACACTTTGTCTCAAAAATAAAGTAGGCTGTTGAAAGCTTTTAAAAAGTTATTTGCCCTTTTCGTTAAATTCAATATCTCTCGCCTTTGAAAGTACAGAAGCTATAAGCCCGGCAGGTATTGTTATTACACCTAAACGAAGAACTAAAATGATAGAAGTAAATATTTTTCCTCCGTACGTAATAAGATAAATATCACCATGACCCATATTAATTAAGGGAACTACAACACAATAATAAAGAATGAATAACAGATTAAAATTTTTGAGCTTGAACTGGATTTTCGAAATAATAGATGCCAACAGCTCCAAAAAACAAAATAATGGTAGTAAAAATGAAAAAAAATAAATTCTTCGTGAACGAGATTGTAGGCAATCGTAAAATCTTCTCAATGCTATATTGTAGCCAATTAACTTCAAACTTCTAAAAATCCAAAAGACTCGAAAAACTCAAATAAACCGTAAATAAAACATTAGAAACAGTTAATACTGAAAAATAACCAGCAAACCAATTATCCCATAAAAGCTTTAAAATAAGTCAGGACCTTGTCTGATACCAATAATCGTAACAAATATTCCACTGTAAAAATTACGTTACAGATGAACTCGAAGGTTTCGAGGGTAGCTTCAAAACTAGCGCTTTAATTAGGAAGCGTCTCCACGACAAAGCTCAGTTATTAAAGAATAATTAGAATTTGAATGAGATAGTCGAACATTAGACCAGAACGGGTATCTCTGTTTTCGATGAGGTCTTTTAACTCGTTCTTTGCTGGGGGGGTTGAGTGGAAGTTCAATTTAGCTGTTATCGGGTTTAGAAACAAAGATTAAAAACCATCAAAAGAGGCAAGCTACCTACATCGCACCGCTACAACCGCTTACCCTTGCTGCGTTCCCACCCTGGGGGATTCTGCGGGAGCTGGTCGTGTAGGACTTGCCGCGGCAAATATAGTATGTTTACTTTTGTAATTGAAATTAATTCAAAGGAATCATGAAACTATTAATATACACTTTTAGTCTTGCTTTTTTGGCCTTACTTGCAGGTTGTGGAGCATCACAGGATAAAAAGTCTGCTTTTAAAATAAAAAGCAAAGTGAACTTCAATTCCATTCAACAAAATTCTTCTATTGAATTTAGAGTAGAATCGAATAAACAATATAAAATGGATAGTATTCATGTTTTTTTAAACCAAAAAAAATTAGCGTTCATAGAGAATCAATTACAAATTCCAGACGTTCAAATTGGTAATCACTCTTTAGACGTCAAAGTTTATGCCTCTAACGAATTACATGAATTGCGAAAAAAAATCAGAATATTATCCGATAAGCCCGCAAAACTATGGGATTATGAAGTTCTTGCCTCTTACGATCACGATACCAATAAATACACTCAAGGTATGGAATTTGTTGGTGATACTTTGTACGAAAGTACTGGACAGGTAGGTAATTCCTATATCTTCGCCTATAATCCATTTACAGGAGAATCCTTTCAAAAACAGGAACTTCAACCTCCTTTTTTTGGGGAAGGTATAACCCTATGGGATAATCGTTTAATTCAGTTAACATGGAAAGGCTCTAAAGGCTTTACGTACGATAAAAACACCCTTAAACCCACTGGAGATTTTAGTTATGATCAAAGCAAAGAAGGATGGGGATTGAGTCATGACCAAAACTATATTTATAAGAGTGATGGCACTGAAAAAATTTGGAAATTGTCTCCTGAAACTTTAGAAGAACAAAGCTTCATACAGTTGGGAACAAATAAATCACTCTTTAAAAACGCCAATGAACTTGAAATTGTAGGTGACAAAATTTTCGCTAATGTCTACTTAAAAGAAAGCGTGATGGTCATTGCGAAAAACACAGGTGTTATTGAGGGTATTCTCAATTTTGCAGAATTAAAAAAAGAAATCACTAAAGATGAAAATTGGGACGAAAATAATTCCGTACTAAACGGTATTGCCTATCATAATAGGCGAAAAAGCTTTTTTATAACTGGTAAAAACTGGAATAAAATCTTTGAAGTGCGTATTTATCCACCTTCGGAATAAAGGGTTTAGAATTATACCAAGTCTATATATTTAAACAAAGGTCTTGATTGCATGAGTTCGTTGACCTCAGCACGAACCGCGGCTATAGATAATTCGTCATTTGAACCGGTCAACACGCGATCTATTAGATTGGCAATAGTTTTCATATTTTCTTCAACTAAACCTCTTGTGGTAACAGCAGGCGTTCCCAAACGGATTCCAGAAGTAACAAATGGCGACTTATCATCAAACGGAACCATGTTTTTATTGGCTGTGATATCTGCTGATTCAAGTGCTTTTTCGGCATCTTTACCTGTGATATCCTTATTTCTTAAATCAATGAGAATCATATGGTTATCAGTTCCTCCAGAAATGATATGATATCCTTTTTCGATAAGAGCTTGACCTAGAGCATCTGCATTCTTTTTAACCTGAATCATATAATGCAAAAAGTGGTCCTCTAAAGCTTCTCCAAAGGCTACAGCTTTACCCGCGATAACATGCTCTAAAGGTCCTCCTTGATTTCCTGGGAATACCGCTAAATCTACTAGTGATGACATCTTACGAACAGTTCCATTTTTAAGTTTGATTCCCATTGGATTTTCAAAATCTTCTCCCATTAAAATCAAGCCTCCTCGAGGTCCTCTCAGCGTTTTATGAGTAGTTGTAGTCACGAAATGACAATGCGGAATTGGATCATTTAATATTCCTTTGGCAATCAAGCCAGAGGGATGAGATATATCCGCCATGAGCAAGGCGCCCACTCCGTCAGCAATCTGACGAAACTTTTCAAAATCCATGTCTCTTGAATAAGCCGAAGCTCCAGCAATAATTAATTTCGGCCTCTGTTTTTTAGCGATTTCTTCTATAGCATTATAATTCAAGAGACCAGACTCTTTCTCCACTCCATAAAATACAGGTTTGTATAAACGACCAGAAAAATTAACAGGGGATCCATGTGTGAGGTGACCTCCATGAGATAAGTCAAATCCCATAATAGTATCTCCAGGGTTTAAAGCCGCATGAAAAAGAGAGGCATTCGCTTGCGAACCAGAATGAGGTTGAACATTTGCGTATACCGCTCCAAAAAGTTGTTTCGCTCTTTCGATTGCAAGGTTTTCGACCTTATCTACCTCTTCACATCCACCGTAATATCTCTTGCCAGGATATCCTTCAGCATATTTGTTGGTCAATACAGAACCTGTCGCTTCCATTACCGCCTCAGAGGTAAAGTTTTCTGAAGCAATTAATTCAACACCTCTTAATTGTCTATTTTTCTCGCTCTCAATTAAAGAAAATAACTCTTGATCCCTATTCATGTTATTTATTTTCGACAAAAGTACATTCTAATTTGGTAGTAGATTAATTTTGTTTAGACCCTAAATTCACATTTTATCAACACAAAAGCTGCGTTATATTTAATTGTAAAATATGTCCATGTGAAGCGTGGTCTGTGACTTTCCCATTTTTAAGAACGAGCACCTGAGGTGATTGGTGTGGAATATCCAGTACACGTGATAATTCATTAGAAAGAGGGCGCTTGTCAAATACATTAATGAGCACAAAATCAAAAGAACAATCTACCCCTTCTAGCATTTCATTAAATTCTCGTAATACCCAAGTACTCGTTCCACATTTATGTGAGTGCTTGAACAAAACTTGAGGTCTTTGATAGGAAAGTTTAATGTACTCCTTATGAAGGTCATTTAAATGCTCCGATTCCTCTTTTTTCTTCTTAAAAAACCAACTCATAGTGTCAAAATGACTTACAATTTTATCAAAAACTGACAAAAAGTCTTCTTTTGAGTGTATTCTCAAAATGGAATTCTTTTTGATTTTACGGTTGTCAAAGACTTTTATGAATACACAATCTTTTACATCAAAAGTTCAACATATAATAGGTGAAGCACAAATCATAACCCAATCCTATGATCATAAACTCACCGAACCACAACACTTATTTTTAGCTCTGTATGAACAAGAATACGAAGTTCTTGAATTTTATCTCAAAAAAGAAATAATTGAACAATGCATTCAAGCTATTAGAGTTCATCTTCAATCAAGGGCACAATCTAATTCAGCAGAAATACAATTCTCTAACGAATCGATGCAAATCCTTCAAAAAGCCATGGCCAATGCTAGAAAAAAGAATAAGGATCAGGTAGACCTCCCTTCTTTTCTTATTGCGCTGCTGAACTATAGCCAAAGTTTAAAAACAATCTTGAACAAACTTGGAGTCGATTTTAACACACTAGAAAAAATGATGAAAGAAAAAGAAAACAATACCCATAAGACTGAAAAAAAACACACTCAACTTGAAAAATTTGCCAATAACTTAAATGCCCTTGCAGATTCGGGTAAATTAGATCCAATAATTGGTAGAGACGAAGAAATCAGGCGCGTTCTTCAGATCTTGTCTAGACGAACAAAAAACAACCCTGTTTTAGTAGGAGCTCCAGGAGTTGGCAAGACCGCAATTGCTGAAGGCCTCGCCCAGCGCATAATAAACGGTGATGTTCCAGAGAATTTGAAAAATAAAAAAGTTTATGCCCTTGATATAGGCGCTTTAATTGCTGGTGCAAAATATAAAGGAGAATTTGAAGAGCGACTAAAAGCCGTTATTAAAGAAGTCACTGAGCATTTGGGAGAAATTATCCTATTTATAGACGAAATACACACCTTAGTTGGCGCAGGAGGAGGTCAAGGCGCAATGGACGCCGCTAATATACTTAAACCCGCCCTGGCCCGAGGTGAATTAAGAACTGTTGGCGCTACTACCCTAGATGAATACCAAAAGTATTTTGAAAAGGACAAGGCTTTAGAACGCCGATTTCAAAAGGTAATAGTAGACCAACCCAATAGAGAAAGTGCAATTTCAATTCTTCGTGGTATTAAAGAAAAATATGAGACGCATCACGAGGTCAGAATAAAAGATGAAGCCGTAATCGCTGCCGTAGACTTGTCATCCAGATATATTTCAGACCGTTTTTTGCCAGACAAGGCTATTGATTTGATGGATGAGGCTGCCTCAAAAATTCGAATGGAAATCAATTCAAAACCTGAAGAACTCGACAATTTAGATCGAAAAATTACACAGATTGAAATTGAAATACAAGCACTTAAAAAGGAAAAAGATGAACAAAAAACGAAGTCACTCAGCACAGAACTAGCAAAAATACAAGAAAAAAGAGCATTATTATTTGCCAAGTGGAGCAGAGAACGCGACAAAATTGATCAAATTCAAAGCGCTAAGAAAGGACTGGAAAAATTGAGAGCTGAAGCAGAAAAAGCGGAACGAGAAGGCGATTACGAAAGAGTTGCAAAAATAAGATACGGAACCTCCAAAGAGTTGGAAGGTAAATTAAAAATTCTCCAACTCGATTTTGACCGTAATCAAGAACAAAACATCATCAAAGAAGAAGTTAACAGAGAAGACATCGCTGAAATCGTCTCGAAATGGACCGGTATTCCGGTACATAAATTAATGTCAAGTGAAATAGAAAAATTACTTCACCTTGAAGCGCACCTAAATCAAAAGTTAATTGGACAAAAAAATGCAGTCGAAGCCGTTTCTGAAGCAATAAGACGTAACAAAGCCGGTCTCAATCCAATAGATAAGCCAATAGGAACTTTTCTTTTTATAGGACCAACCGGTGTGGGCAAAACAGAATTGAGTAAAACACTAGCCTCTTATTTATTTAATGATAAAAATGCTACTACGCGTATCGATATGAGTGAATACCAGGAAAAGCATAGCGTAAGCCGTCTTATTGGAGCACCTCCAGGATACGTGGGTTACGATGAAGGTGGCCAGCTAACCGAGGCAGTAAGGCGAAGGCCCTATTCCATCATATTGTTAGACGAAATTGAAAAAGCACATCCTGACACCTTCAATATTTTACTTCAGGTTTTAGATGAAGGTCACCTCACAGACAGTCAGGGAAGATTCATTGATTTTAAAAACACTATTATTATTATGACCTCTAACATCGGTTCAAATTATTGGAGCGCCTTATCAGGTGAAAACCCGTTCAAGACAGAACAGATCGAAATGATTCAAAATAAAATTCAAGATGAATTAAAACAACACATGAAACCCGAGTTTTTAAATAGAATTGAAGAAATAACGTTATTTACGCCCTTAACACCTGAAGACATCTCAATGATTACAAGCCTTCAATTAGAAGAACTAGTTCACACCTTAAAAGAAAAGGGAATCGATATGCAATTTACAGAGGAGGTAGTCACTTTTCTGAGTGAACAGGGATATGATATACAATACGGAGCACGACCACTAAAGCGAATTATTCAAAGGGAAGTGATTAGTCCTCTTTCAAAAAAAATTCTTTCTGGCGATATAAAATCAAAAGGAGACTTAATTTTAGATAACTTTGATAACCGATTGGTATTTAGAACTCAAATCTCAAGTTAGTCCATGCAAATGAGTAAATCCTTAAAAACAAAACAGTTCATTTTAGAAACCGTGGCCCCACTTTTTAATAAATACGGATATCATGGTACAAGTTTAAGTGCAATTACCGAGGCAACGGGCTTAACAAAGGGAGCACTTTATGGTAATTTTGAAAACAAAGAAGAACTGGCCCTGTCCGCCTTTGAGTATTCCAAAAATATATTACTCAAGCATATTATTAATGCCTTGAAAGAAGGTGAAACTGCAATGTCTAGACTGTTTTCGCTAATCAATTTCTACAAATCGTACGATTTAATAATAGAAGAGTTAGGGGGTTGTCCTATTGTAAGTGCTGGGGTGGATGCTAAACATAACAACTTTACACTATCACAAGCGATTAAAGAAGTTTATCATTCCATCGAAGGGCATATCGCTCATGTAATTGAGCAAGGCCAAATCAAGGATGAATTCAAATTGAAATTGCCTGCCATGCAATACGCAAAGCAATTTTACACGATTTTAAATGGAGGTGTAGTTTCTAGTATTATAACTTCAGATGCAAAATACTTTAAGAATTCCGCTCAATATTTGGAATACCTTATTCAAATCGAATTCACAAAAAAATAAGCAGATCTTAATTAACAGCTTAGTAGTATTAATGGCCATTCAACAAGTAAATATTAAAAACAAGCGCGCGAGATTTGAATACGAGATACTTGACACATACGAATCTGGAATTGTACTTGCGGGAACTGAAATTAAATCTATTCGCCTCGGTAAAGCCAACATATCAAATAGTTTTTGTGAATTCAATCAAAACACTGAGCTTTTTGTAGTCAATATGCAGGTAGATGAATATTCTCACGGCAATCATTACAATCATCAGCCAAAAGCAGTAAGAAAGCTGCTACTACAAAAAAGGGAGCTCAGGAAATTGCACAAAGAAGTATCTCAAAAAGGAATAGCTATTATCCCTTTGCGCTTATACATAAACGAAAAAGGTTTAGCTAAACTGCAAATCGCACTAGCAAAAGGAAAAAAATTATACGATAAGAGAGAAACAATAAAAGATAGAGATAACAAAAGAACACTCGATCGTATTAAGAAAAAGGAAGTTTAGTTCAAACCTTCTTTATCTTCAAGTAAAGGCACAAAACGGAATTCACCATGAAGACTTTTACTAAATTTTGTAGCCGCCGTTTTAATATACTTGTGCATGAGCTGTGTATTTCCCTCTCCAACTGGAATGACCAATCTTCCTCCTAATCTTAGCTGCTTTAGTAAGGCTTGGGGAAGCTGAGGAGCACCGGCAGTAACGATAACTCCATCAAAAGGAGCTTGCCCAGCACAACCAATATATCCGTCTCCATAAATCATTTTTTTTGGTCTATAAGGCATTTGCTCAAAGAATAGCTTTGTTTTCTTGAACAATTCTAATTGCCGTTCAATAGTATATACCTTTGCCCCTAAGGCGATGAGCACAGCTGTTTGATAACCACATCCTGTACCAACTTCTAAAATTTTATCTCCAGTTTTTACATCCAATAACGAACTTTGGATGGCTACTGTGTAAGGCTGAGAAATGGTTTGATTTGCTCCAATGGGAAAAGCCTTATCTTGATATGCATGGGCCTCGAAACTACTGTCTAAATAAAGATGGCGTGGAACCTTAGCAATCGCTCTTAAAACATTCTCATCGGTAATCCCTTTAGTCTTAAGTTCTGCAACTAAATGATTACGCATTCCTTGATGTTTTAATTCGTCTTTTCTCAGCATTTCCTAAAATGTGTGCGACAAAATTAAACATTGTTAACTCTACTTATATGGCTATTTTTGCAGAAAAATAATTCTATGTTAAAAGCAGGTGTTTTTGGAGCAGGTCATTTAGGAAAGATTCATTTAAAATTATTAAAGGAATCTTCTAAATATGAGTTAGTTGGATTCTATGACAATAATGAAACACATGCCATTGAAGTTCAAGAAACCTTTGGATATAAATTTTATTCATCACAAGATGCACTTTTAAACGAAATTGATGTTGCTGTTATAGTAACTCCAACACTCACTCATTTTGACATTGCGAAAAAAGCACTTGAATTCAAAAAACACCTCTTTATAGAAAAACCGATAACACTAAATCTAGAGCAAGCCGAAGAATTGATGGCACTAGCCAAAGAAAATGGTGTTATAGGGGCTGTTGGACATGTTGAAAGATATAACCCCGCTTTAAAATCAGTCAAAGATATTATCAACAATCCGATGTTTATTGAGACACATCGACTCTCTGAATTCAATCCGAGAGGAACAGATGTATCTGTAGTAATGGATCTAATGATTCACGATATCGAAATCGTTTTGAGTATGATATCATCAAGTTTAACAGAAGTACATGCAAGCGGAGCCTGCGTGCTCTCTCAGTCTCCAGATATTGCGAATGCTAGATTAGTATTTGAAAATAAATCTGTTGTTAATTTGACCGCAAGCAGAATATCTTTAAAAAAGATGCGAAAAACCAGGGTTTTTCAAAAAGATGCGTATATCAGTATTGACTTTTTAGAAAAAGAAAGTGAGATCGTTAAAATTGATAGTCCAAAAGCCGAAGAGGCAATTGATCCCTATCAAATGACCTTGACTAATGCCGAAGGTGAAACAAAAATTTTACATTTCGAAAAACCACAAACAGAAATGAACAATGCCATACTCGATGAACTTGAAAATCTAGCCGAGGCGATTCATTTAAAGCGTTCACCCTTAGTAACTTTAGAGGATGGTACCAAGGCACTAAAAGTGGCTTTAGAAATTGTTTCGAAAATAAAAAGTCAATTGAACTATTTAGGAAACTAAATCCCGTCAAGTAATTTTATCTTTTTTCAAAAATGGGCATACACAAAAATTTAGCACAAATCTTTACTGAAATTCCTGAACAGGTTTCGTTAGTCGCTGTATCTAAAACGAAACCAGTTGATGCTTTAAAAGAAGCATATGAAAGTGGTCAGCGCATCTTTGGAGAAAATAAGGTGCAAGAGCTAATCGAGAAGCACACTCAATTACCCGATGATGTACAGTGGCATATGATAGGTCACCTGCAGCGTAACAAGGTTAAATATATTGCGCCTTTTATTTCTTTAATTCACTCGGTGGATAGTTTAAGGCTTCTCAAAGAAATAAATAAACAGGGAAGTAAATTAAACCTAAAAATAAATTGCCTTTTACAAATTCATATTGCGCTAGAAGAACACAAATTCGGCTTGTCCGCTAACGAATTAGATGAAATACTTTCGTCAAGTGATGCATTCGACTTTGTAAATATTAAAGGCTTAATGGGAATGGCTTCTTTTACCAATAACCAAGAACAATTAAAGTCGGAGTTCACATATTTGGCTCAACTCTTTAAAGAAAAAACAATAGATTTCAAAAATCTAGAAATTTTGTCCATGGGTATGAGTGGAGACCATCAGCTCGCCATTGATTGTGGGAGTAATATGATCAGAGTGGGTAGTCGTATATTCGGGGCAAGAAATGATCATCATTGAATCGTTATTTCGCCATATTAGATATCGAATCCACTGGAGGAGCCTATAATGAAGAAGGGATAACTGAAATTGCTATTCATAAATTTGACGGGGACCAGGTAATCGATTACTTTCAATCGCTCATCAATCCAGAAAGGGAAATACAGGAGTTTGTTGTAAAACTGACAGGAATTTCAAATAAAATGCTCAAAAATGCACCCAGATTTTACGAGGTAGCCAAACGCATCATTGAAATTACCAAAGACTGTGTTATAGTTGCTCATAATACGACTTTTGATTATCGAATTTTAAAGTTAGAGTTCGATAGACTTGGTTATGATTTTACAAAAGAGACCTTGTGTACTGTTGAATTATCGCAAAAGTTAATTCCAGAGGCCAATTCTCACAGTTTAGGCAAATTGGTAAAGGCATTAGGTATAGCAGTGAGCAATCGACATAGAGCTTCTGGAGACGCTCAAGCGACACTCGAATTGTTTAAAATTCTACTTCAAAAAGATATAACCCAGGAAATTTCAAAATCTCTAATCAAGAAAAACGAGCATTTTCATTTGAGCCAAAAGCAAATAGATCTTATAAATAATCTCAGTGAAAAAGCAGGCATCTTCTATTTATATGGCAAAGACGAGAATTTGCTCTACACTGGGCAAAGTAAAAATATCAAAACAACACTAAGTAAAAAGTTTGCGTCAAAGTCCAAAAAAGATGTGTCTTTACAAAAGAAAACAAAGCATATCATAGAACAACTCATTCCAAATGAGTTGTTTCGCAATATCAAATTTATTCATGAAACAAATGGTCGATTTAGTTTAAATGCAATAAAAATTACATCAGAAAACGACAAAATTCGACTACTAGACAAGCACGAGATATTTTTAGTCATAGAGAAAGAAAATACGTCTGCTCAGAATTATATTTATTTCATTGAAAATGGAGCACTGAGTTACTTCGGCGTATGTAAATTGAATTATCAAATAAGTAAAATTGATATTCTTAAGAAAAATTTGACTAAAATTGAGCAACATTTAGCTCTTTTTGGTCAATTAATCGAACAAAAGTTCAATCAAAATCCAGAAAAATACGAAATTCAACTCCTTGAAGATTAGAGATAAAATACACGAAATTATATTTGAGGCCGACACTCCTGTTGGTAAATTATTTGATATTATATTAATAATATTGATTCTCAGTAGTCTTGTTACTGTAATGTTAGAGAGTGTCGAAAGCATCAACGCACAATACCATGATGTTTTCAAAGTTATTGAGTGGAGCATCACTATTTTTTTTAGTATTGAATATATTTTGAGAGTTGTTTCAGTCAAAAAACCAAAAGCATACATCTTCAGCTTTTATGGCATTATTGACTTACTAGCTAGCCTTCCCCTGTATATTTCTCTATTCACAACGGGATATCACGCCTTGATTACCGTTCGGACCCTTAGGCTTTTACGAATCTTTAGAATTCTGAAAATTGTGCAATTCACGAGTGCAGCTTCTCATTTAAGGCAAGCTCTTAAAGCGAGCAGAATCAAAATTTTAGTCTTTATATATACGATATGCATTTTAGCCATACTATTAGGTACGTTAATGTATATCATAGAGCCAGAAAGTTCAGGTTTTAGCAGTATACCGAGATCAATCTATTGGACTATAGTAACACTAACCACAGTAGGTTACGGTGATATAGCACCTCAAACCCCGTTAGGACAATTCATCGCGACGATGGTAATGATTTTAGGCTACGGTATTATTGCTGTACCTACGGGAATTGTAACGGCCTCTCTTAATCAGAAATACACCAAACAAAATACCCAAGCCTGCAGAAACTGCAGTGTAGAAGGGCATGAAGATGATGCACAATTCTGCTTTAAATGCGGAGATGAATTATGAAAACACTTCTATGCATCTCTGGCCCTACTGCATCAGGTAAAACAAGCTTAGCTATTGATCTTGCCAAAACCTACCAAACAGAAATCATTTCTGTAGACAGTAGACAGTTTTATAAGGAAATGAGTATTGGTACAGCTGTTCCCAGTGAAAGCAAATTAAAAGAAGTTAAGCACCATCTTATACAACACAAATCTGTAAGTGAAGTTTACACACTCGGCGATTTTGTTCAAGAAGCGAGAACAATACTAGATTCTTTATTTGAAAAACATGAATTCGTAGTTGCTGTTGGAGGAAGCTCCTTATTTATGGATGCTTTAATTAACGGCATTGATGAGTTTCCAGATACAGAGCCCAGTATTCGTAATGATCTTAACATGCAACTTCAAAAAGAGGGACTTAAATCTCTACAAGATGAATTAAAGCGAACAGATCCTATATACTATCATAAAGTTGATAAAAACAATCCACATAGACTGATTAGAGCGCTTGAAGTATGTCGCAGTAGCAACAGTCCTTATTCAAGTTTTTTGAATAAGTCTTCAAATAAATTGTCCTATCGTGTTCTTCATTTTGGGATTGAATTAGAACGAGCTTTTTTATATGGTAGAATTAATGAACGTGTTGATTTAATGGTAAAGGGCGGACTTTTCGAAGAAGTTCAACATTTAGTTCAGCATAAAGAATTGAACGCATTAAATACTGTAGGTTATAAAGAAATATTTTCATTTTTTGACAACCAAATAAGCCGTAAAAATGCCATTAAAGAAATCAAAAAAAACAGTAGACGTTACGCGAAAAGACAATTAACCTGGTACCGTAAAAATGAAGATATTCATTGGATTGGTTTTGAGATGTCAAGAAGTCAACAACTCCAAAAAATAAAATCTAGAATAAAAAATTTCAGAGAAATCGTGATTTTAACCGGAGTTAGTGGGGTCGGCAAAACTTTTTTAGGACAAAAACTAGCCGAAATAACCGCAATTCCATTTTCAGATGCAGATGACTTTCACCCTGAAACAAATAAACAAAAAATGAAATCAGGAGTTCCACTTAATGATCAAGACAGATTACCATGGCTAAAACACATTAACGAACATATTAAAAAGAGTGAAATTAAGCATGGCATTATTCTCGCGTGTTCTGCTTTAAAAAATGAATACCGAACAGTTCTTCAAAAAGATGTGGAAAACAAAATAATATGGGTGTCATTAGAGGCCAATCCCAAACTAATTCATTCTCGCATTCAAAGACGCGAAAAACATTTTATGCCGGCAACTTTATTACAAAGCCAATTAGACACTTTTGAACGGCCTGAACACGCATTAAATTTAAACACAGAAAAGCCTGCTAAAGACCTGTGCGGTGCTGTTTTGATTAAATTATACGGCAAGTAAAAACTAATCGGGATTAACGACTAAACGAAACCCCTCTCCGTGGATATTGAGTATTTCAACCTTTTCATCTTTTTTAAGGTATTTACGAAGTTTTGCTATGTACACGTCCATACTTCTGGATGTGAAGTAATTATCATCACGCCATATTTGAGTTAAGGCGAGTTCTCTTGGCATCAAATCATTGAGATGAAGTGCGAGTAATTTTAACAACTCATTTTCTTTAGGTGATAACTTAATGGGCTCCTCACCAGAAAAACTTAAAAATCTCAATTTACTATTCAACTGAAAATTTCCAATTTCAAATTCAAACTGTTTGGATTGAACAGATTGAATATTCATTGACTTTCGCTCTAATATAGTTTTGATCTTTACCAGCAAAACCTCGGAATCAAAAGGCTTATTTAAATAATCATCTGCTCCTGCCTTATATCCCTCCAAAACATCTTCTTTCATTGTTTTAGCCGTTAAAAATATTATTGGAACATGTTGATTCTGTTGTCTAATTTCACGTGCGAGTGTAAAGCCATCTTTATAAGGCATCATGACATCTAATATACAGACGTCATATTCCTGTTTTTTAAACTTTTCAAATCCCTCCATACCATTTTTAGCCAGAACAACTTCAAAATTATTCATTCCTAAATAGTCTCTTAAAACAATTCCAAAATTAGGATCGTCCTCTACTAATAATATTTTTCTTTTTTCTTCCATAGGTATACGATTTAAGTCAAAGGGAATTTTACAAAAAACACACTACCCTTTCCTTTTTCACTTTCTACAAAAATTGAGCCATTGTGTAAATCAACAATATGTTTTACGTAAGAAAGGCCTAATCCATGACCCTTTACATTGTGCACATTGCCTGTATGTTCGCGGTAAAACTTTTGAAAAATTTTCTTTGAAACAGCTTTTGTCATACCCATCCCATGGTCTTCAATTCTAACAACCACAGAATGGTTTTCATTATAGGTTTGAATTCCTATATACAATTCTTGCTCAGAGTACTTAACTGCATTATCAAGAATATTAACAATGAGATTCGTCAAGTGATGTGCATTACCTTTTATGATGTCTTGTTCTGCTTTTAATTTTTTTTCAAGGAGACCTTTTCTGTGATCTATAAGCAGTTCGACATGAATAATAGCCTCTGAAATGATTTCATGAATGCTCAATTCTTCTTTTTCGACTTCGAACTGTCTTTTTTCCAATTTTGATATTTGAAGAACGTTTTCTACTTGAGCGTGCATTCTCTTATTTTCATCTCTAATCATTTGCAAATACCGATCAAGCTTTTCTTTATCTGAATAAATGATAGGATTTTTAATCGATTCCACCGCTAAGTTGATTGTCGCAATCGGTGTTTTAAATTCGTGAGTCATATTATTGATAAAATCACTCTTAATTTCAGAAATTCTCTTTTGAGTTAGTAATTGATAAATTGATATGACAAAAACAATAATTATGATTGTAGTGAAAATGACAGAAAGGGATACAAGGCTTGCAATTTCAGACAACAGAAATTCTTTTCGATCTGGAAAAAACAAAGCTAAGGTATAGTCTGTCATCCCTTCACTATCTTTAAATATTGGAGCCTTGTATAAATTTTCGCTTTTAAAATCAAATTGCTCACTTCTAACCAATGTTGGAAATTGCATACTTTCAACTCCAAATTCAAAGCTCGAATCAATACCCCTATTTTTCAATTCACTTTCAATGGCTTGATACAAATCTTCGACTTCAATTCTATTATGAATAGGAATAGTTTTAGCCGCTTCCATGAAAACATCATCATATTGCGCTTTCTCCATTTTAGTCAACCCTCCGATTTTCTCTAAAACCTCAACAGGCTCTAAATAGGTTTCATTGTTATCTAAAGAAGAACTCGCCTTAAAGATTCGCTTTGTTCTTGTAGAAGTGTAATTATAAATAGTCGATGTGTCGCGAATGAGCTGACCCTTATCGTCAAGAAAGGTAGATGGCATGTCATAGCCCTCTTTCAAAATACCATGAGAATAAAAAAGAATCTCCTCGTCTGTAAGGCTTCTATCGATAAAAAAGAAATTCTGAATTTGTTGTGATTGTGGATCTCCAATACTGTCGATCAAAAAAGCGAGTTTGTCGTAATATCTTTTTCGCTCCCTAGCTTCTACATTTTCAGCAGTTGAATTTAGAACATCAGATATAACATTGGAAAATTCTTCTGACTTAGAATTGAATGCCGTTTGCATCCAATACACTTGAACGATAACAATACCGGCAAGAGCTAAACACATCAAACCTAGGGTATACGAAAACCACTTCTTGTTCATATCTCAAATATACTTGTACAAATTAACTTCAACTCTTACTTTAACTTCGCCTTAAGAATTATTGAGCTATTGTCTGCGCTAATTTCATATTATAGCTTCACGATATCTCTCTTTTAAAAAAATAAACCGAATGCATTCCATATGCTGCAACAGCATACATTTCCCATCCTTGCCTACCTAATCTAGTTGCAAACTCCATAGAACCTACCGCTTCTGTTTTTCTAACTCCCCATAAATTCATAAGTCCGGCCTCTCTCCATGCTTTGTAATTATTTCTCATTACCTGAGTATATTCAAATTTTTTCATCTTTAATCTTTAAGTATTTTTAAATGGCAATGCTTACCATCGTATATTTTTTCTAGTATGTAGCTTTTTTTGACCTAATTAGGTTCAAGTGCCTCTAATTTTCCAAGATAGTGATTAACACCTTTAAAAGAGATTAAAGTCAACAACTCCAAAATCCGGATAATTCTTAATTATACCAACTATAATTTCTGTTTCTTACTCTTCCGAATAAATTGCACAACCGAGAAACATTGAGCATAATAATGGTAGTAATAACTTCTTCACATTCCTATGAAAATAAGGTAAGGATTATTGAAATATTTAGCACAAATCAGGAATTTGTCTAATTTTTATATCTTTAACTGAGTAAAGATGAGGAAGTTGCTAATATCTTTTAGTCTTACGTTGATTTTAAAGCACTCCTCTTCTTTTCAATTAAGATAGGGGCTATTATGGTTAAATATAGTAGCCCCTTTTTTATTTTCCCACAATACAGAATTTAATTTTACACTTTTTTTCGAATAAGCCAATTTCCAAAAACTGACATATTGTATGTAGATGTAGTTATTAGTATTTTCTTGGATCAAAGAGATTATATTTGATTGCAAGTATTTACTAACTAATTTTTTATTCTCAAGATTATGGTCAAAAAGATATTATTCAGTCTACTAGTTTTCCCATTTTTATTAAGTAGTCAAAAGAAAATAGAACCTGGCACGACCCAATTTAATTCAATTGATAGAATTGCCATTAAAGAT
>MDTC01262722.1_pt1 | contig 34652 bp, 28 predicted proteins | sample 811181 | NCBI WGS metagenome assembly MDTC01 (sample SAMN05326644, study PRJNA326480) | marine metagenome | isolation source: seawater | place: Pacific Ocean: North | collected 2011
AACGAACTCCCCATCCCCCAAAAGACCTTCCAACTCCACCAAAATGGTTTCCAAATGAACAAAACACCATGACAGTTCATCTGATGGATGCAGGAGCAAATCCCTTCAACATCCAGAGACACAATACTCCTGTTATATCCACAAGAGCCCTACACAGCCCTGTTTCGCAAGTCAAATAGATAGCTGCAACACGCCGAAGGCGTCAACAGGAGGGGAAGGCAAGCGAAGCGCGCCAGGGGATGCCCATGTATCCCCGTTAGAAAGGGCAAGTGGAAACTTGCCTCATCCCGTGCAGCGTGTCGGGTAGATAGCATCACACAAGTACGCAAAATCAGCACAACGTCTCACAATCGTTGTCGTCATGTGGACGTCATCCTCATCAGCTGGTATGTTCTGGTTGTGTCAGAGACCCCAAACCCCCTACAGGAGGCTCGCGTCGAATGCTCTCAGCCAACACACTCCATCTTTTACTTGTCCTCGCAGGGATTGGACAACTCGTTCTCATCGTAGGAAGCCTTGCGATCCCAACAGTGCTCAAGTGGCGTGAACAGATGACGGACTGGCCGATCTTGCTGCGTCAGATGTTTTGGAATTACGCGGCATACATATGGCTCACAAATCTGTCTTTTGGCCTGCTCTCCACCTTCCGTCCACAGTGGCTCCTCGATGGCTCTCCTCTCGGTGGTGTCGTCGCGGGATTCATCTTTGTGTATTGGGGTGTGCGTGTGCTCGTGCAATTTTTCTACTTCGACATCTCAGAGCTACCGAATGACTGGTTCCACACCCTCGCCAGATACGCACTTGATGCCCTCTTTATCGCATTGACATGTATCTATGGATATATCTTCGTCATGCAATGGTTAGGGCATTTGCCCCTCAAGTAAAGGAGTGGAGTGATGGAAGCCTATCTTCCGAAGACATGGATGCATGCCTATTTGATCCTGGCATGGCTCTTTTTGACGCTGCTGGTGGGATACTTTGTCACACAGTGGACCAAACGCATTCTGATGAGGAGCGTGGCCTGGTCGTGGGTCGCGCTGTCCTTTGTGGGTGCGCACTTGATGTGTGTCGATGAACCAGCGGGCTTCAGGATGCTCGCGATCTGTGGTGTGGTGTTATTCGCGATGAAGATCGTCGTCGCAGCCGAGATGAAGATAAACAAAGACCTCTCACTGACATGGACACAGTGGTTCTCTTGGGCAGGTTTTTGGCCCGGCATGAAGCCTTCTTTATTCGCAGAAGACAAGAATCCAGACCACAAAGAAGGCCGGGATTTGCTGCTTCGTGGTGTGCTCCGGTTGTCGACAGGTGTGTCGTTGTTGGTGTTGGCCCACTTTACGTGGGTGTGGACCACTTCGAAGGTGCTCGCGACGATCTTCGCGTTGCCAGGAATAAGTTTGGTGTTGCACTTTGGTATCTTCAATATTCTTGCAGGTGTGTGGAGATATATTGGGGTCAAGACGTATGTATTGTTCCCGGCACCATTGTATGCGACGAGTTTGACGGAGTTTTGGGGGCGACGTTGGAACCTCCCCTTCACAGAGATGACACAACGCGCTGTGTATTGGCCGTTATCTGGCGTCTTTGGCAAAAATATTGCAGCCGTCGCGGGGTTTGTATGTTCGGGTCTGTTGCACGAGTTGGCGATCAGTGTACCCGTTCAGTCGGGCTATGGATTGCCTTCGTTGTACTTTGTGCTACATGGAGGGCTGGTAATCGTCGAACGCTCCTACCTTTCAAAGGCCGAATGGTTTGTCACACGACCGTGGCTCGGTAGATTGTGGACGTTGTTGTGGTTGGCGGCGCCCATGCCCATGTTGTTCCACCCGGCCTTTTTACGCGGTGTGATCTGGCCAATCATCGGCGTCATATAGAATGTAAACCATCAAATGCCAAATTATGACATTCACGATGTGTAGCACAGATATAACTATAACTATCTCGCAAGGTATCGAGACAATACAACAGGGAACATCAAGGATTTTTCTATTTGTACGATCAGGTTCGTCCAAGAAAGAAGAGCGGAAGAAAAAAATTCGAAGAGGCATGACCTCGAAGCTCACAAAAACAGATCGCAGGACACAACAAGATCATGTATCATCCAGCTTGAACGGAAATCCCTGTCTGTGACAGGACACGTGACCTTGAGGCACGTGTCCTGAATGGGTTGGAACCATCAAAAACGAGAGGTTATGCTTTTATGAGACACAATCATACATACTTACTGCTCTTCTCTTTGGTTGCTTTTTTGCTGCTCCCACACACGGCCTTTGCCAAAGAAAGTCCCCATAAACCCATCGCATCTTTGCGTGTGTCTGTGATCAGTGGTATCCCAGATATACTCGGCGCATCACTCTCCTTGAAGATGTTCCACCCCTTCGAGCTAGAAGCAGGCGCCTCCTCACTCGTCCTTGGGTACAGTTTCTACGGAAAAGCCGGCGCCTCCTTGCAGATCTTTGACAACAGACTCCCCATTGGGACAGGTTGGAGCGTCCGGGGACTCTTGATGGGGGGATATCGATTTATCCAGGGAGAGATCTTTGGCAACGCGACCTCCCACGCGGTCATGTTGACCGCCGGGATCGAAGCCACCCTCTGGCTGTTCGCTCACTTTGGCTTGGAACTTCAACTCTCAGCTGGCGCTGGCTATATGCTCGATCGCCAGAACACCAGCAACCAAGATCTTGGTTTCTTCCCAGATCTCAGAGCCTCCCTTGGGATCGCCTTCTGAGAGAAATCATCCACCACCGCCATGATTGAGTGTCTTGAAAAGATACGCATCTCCCAAGTACACCCCCAACACCATCAACAGATACAAGACAACGAAGAGCACAAAGAGCCGCTTGCTTTGGCTCCATCCCACAGCCACAATCCCACCTGCAAAGAGCAGACTCACCCCTACGAATGGATAATACAACCACAACAACGCCCGCTCGTACTCCGTCTTGTGGCCATCAAAGAAGCCAACCCACCGAATGAGCAAAAAGTAGATCGCAACAGGCAACAAACAAGCCACCACCGCAAAAGCCACGGATAAAGGACGCATCCAATGATTATCTGTGTTTTCTTCAATCATCGAGAGCGGCTCCTTCTGGTGGATGGCTGCGTTTTTCTTTTTGGACCAGCCTGATCGTTGAGTCGCCAATCGTACTTGATAAACTGAATTGTAAAGCCTTCTTCTGGGAGCTGCTTTGTCTTGGGTCGATACATGTTGATGTAGGTGATGATCGCGTCGAAGGCTTCTGACGTGAGCTTCCTGACTTTCAAATGGTCGGTAAAGTCGCTGCGATACCATTTAAACAAAGACGTCAGATGGATCACACGTTCCTCCTCGTCAATACGGACATTTCGCGTCTCCAACAAAAACGCCTTCGTCTCGCGGGTCAGCTCTGCGTCCAATGTCTTCCCTCTGAAGGCTTTACGAGGCAGTTTAGGACAACCAAGAGACGCACAATTCAGGGCAAAGTGGATACGTGGCTCCTTGAAGACCTTTCTGAGCAGTTCTTGTTCGAGGACATGAGGGCTCATCTTTTGACCACCGTAGATAAATTTGCTGAGCGCAAAAAAAGAAGCCCGCCTAGCTTTGCTGTCGAGGTGCGTCCATTTGGGAAAACGCAAGGCGTTCTTGAGGATCGTCGCGTTGTATGCGTTGAGCCAGTATGCCAACTTGTCCTGCTTTGTCACAAAGAGTTTGGGGTGTGTGCGTGGACTGACCTTTCCCATCACATCGATATATGTGTCGATCCCAGAAGGATCTTTTCGTAGGGCTTTGTAATCGACCAAACCATCTTTATCGACGTACTTTTGCAGGACTTTGTCGAGCACTCCGGGGAGATCTTTTGCGAGCAGGAGCGCCTCTTTCATCGACAGCTTGTCGACCTTGACGACCTCCGAACACCCCATACACAGCGACAAACACACAAACATCCCTAACAAACAGTATCTTCGGATAGACAACTTCATCAAAACAACCTCACAGCGCATCCAATTGACATATCTTCCAAAGATACGAGAATAGGCACGAAAAGAAAAGAGCGTCTACAAGACCACACCACCAAGCACCGAAGGAGAAGAGAGTGGAAACATTTGAAACGTTGACCTTTGTCGTAGAGGGACATGTCGCGCTGATTGGCCTTAACAGACCAGAGAAACGAAACGCTTTCAACATCAAGATGCTGCACGAACTTGCGCAGGCCTACACCCGCCTAGAAGACGATGATCAGCTCTGGTGTGGTGTGTTGTTCGCCCACGGAGATCACTTTACAGCGGGCCTGGATCTCGCAGAAGTCGGTCCGGCAGTCTCCTCAGGGGCACCACTCTTTCCAGAAAACACAGTCGATCCACTCGGCTTATCAGGGCGTCCGCGGGATACACCTGTGATCTGTGCGATCCAAGGTTGGTCGTTGACCATTGGCATCGAGCTGGCGCTCGCGAGTGACATCAATCTCGCGGCAGAGGGCGCGAAGTTCTCACAAATGGAGATCAAACGAGGCATCATGCCCTTTGGTGGTGCGACCATGAGACTCCCACAACGTGCGGGGTGGGGAAACGCCATGAGATATCTACTCACAGGTGACACCTTTGGCCCCGAAGTCGCGAAAGAACTTGGTCTCATACAAGAGATCACGACGAAAGAAGACCTCCTCGGAAAAGCCCAAGAGCTCGCACAAAAAGTCGCTAAGCAAGCTCCTCTTGGTGTGCAAGCCACGATGCGATCTGCCAGAATGTCTGTCGAACAAGGTTTTGAGGCAGCGCGTGATGTCCTGATCGACGAGGCGAGAAAGTTGATGGAGTCCGAAGACGCTGCTGAAGGCTTGATGTCATTTGTAGAGCGTCGTGAAGCGAACTTCAAAGGTAAGTAACTCGCGGCGTCCAACAATACATACGGGGAATAGTCGATGAGAAGGGGTTGTTACAACAAGAGAGCGTAGACATCCACCATTTTTTTCTGAACAAATACAAGAAAGTGGACGTCTACTTAAAGTGTGGATGTGAATACGCATCTGCAAACTATGACACATCATGACCACAAAGACAGCTATGCTACACAACAAAGGTCATGTGAAAACGGGTGATTCCTTGACAGCAAAAGACACCCTGTCCATGATGATCATATGTGAATCAGCAACCTCAGTCGCAACGTAAGGAGAGGCGCATGTTCAAACAAACTCTCGCTTCTTGCATCATCGCCGGTGTTTTTAGCTTGTCTAGCGCCCCCGCTATGGCTGCAAAGAACACCAAACCATCCAACACCATTCAAATCTCACAAAAATCCAGGCAACTCATCAAGATCGCGAAAAAACAACTCACGAGCGAATTACGTGTCAGTCTTCGCAATCGTTGTTATTCGACGAAGCCTGCGATCAAACCCATCCTCGACACACACGACCTGATCAGCCTCAAAGAGCGAGAACGTCGCATTGTCGCGTTGGAGTTGAAGCTCAAGCGCATCGATGGCTACTTGGAGCTGCTCAAAAAAGCCTACAAGGGCAAAGAGTACGAACAAAAAGTGATGGAGGTCGGTTACATCGTCTCCGACGGGATGATGACCCTCAGCACCTTCTTTGCCACCAAATTTTTTGGTAGCACCCCGTGGCTTAGCATTGTTCTCCCTGTCGCACTCAAAGTGACGAGCCGCTCATTGTCATCAGACACCAAGAACATCGTGACACCCCAAAAGCTCTCTCTGCAAGCGAGCAAAGAGATGGACAGGATCGTGCAACTCGTACAATTCAAAAAGAATCCTGGACCTTACAACGGTGTCATCTGTTACCTGACCGCACCAAAGATGGCGAATGGCAAGGCATGTCGTCCGGATCATCCGTTCATCATTCAGCAAGCAAAGGCGATCGGTACTCTGTGGCAGAAAAGCCAAAAGGATCTCAACAGCAGGTATGCTTGGTGGCTCGCTCCGATGGTCGAATTCTTGACCAAACATGAGCTAAAAGTCATCCAAAATGAGAAGAACTTCATCCTCATCTCATCGGGATTGCTTCGCACCCAAAAGCAATTCCTCAAAAAGATGCTCGAAGTGCTCAAAAACGACTACAAAGCCCACGGCTGCAAGCACCTCGGTCCCTTCCTCAAATCATAACCGCTTTCGATATATACCGAACGATCCCCTCTTCCCCTTTTCCCAAAACAAACGTCTGAATTAGAGCCACTGACGCTGGAGATACGCGAGTTCGCCAGAGTTTGCGAGGTCGAGGAGCGCAGCGTTGATCGCCTTCAACAGGTGAGTGTTGCTCTTGTTGACGCCCACACCGTACATCTCAGCCTGACCGAGAGAACGAGCGATACGGTAGTTTTTGTTGGAGCTGCGGATCATGTGGATTCCGATAGGTTGATCTGCGATCGCGTAGTCGATTTCGCCAGCGCTCATCGCGAAGATGATCTCGTTGTAGTCGTTAAATTGAACAACAGTGCCCTTCAATCCCTTGATCTTAGGCATGGTCGTCCCACGGACAACAGCGATCACAGGTTCTTTTGCGGTCATTGGCTTGCGCTCAATGAGGACCTTGTCTGTCTTGTAGTAGATACGTGAGAATCCAACTTGCTTTGCACGTTTGGCGGTCTTCGAGAAGGACGCGACGACAAAGTCACAACGGTTTTGAAGCAAGCTCTTCACGCGTTTTTTGGCTTGGACGATCTTCCAGGAGATGTGGAGGTTCTTTTTGAAGTGGATGCTCAAACGCTTCCCGAGGAGACGTGCGAGATGAATATCAAAGCCAGTCAGTTTTCCGCCTGACAGGTAACCAAATGGTGGAATGTCTGCACGAACACAGACACGCAAGACTTGGCTGTTGAGGATCTGAGAGAGGCGGCTGTATGCGGGAGGATTTTTGTGTGACGCCGAATCAATTTGATAGAGAGGGACCAACTTGTCTTCCCCTTTTTTCGCAGAAGGCGCAACAACACGCGCAAGAGGAACAGCAGAGACACTCTCAGCCTTCTTGGCTGCTGCTTTTCGGGTGGTGGGTTTCTTGGCCGGCGTTTTTTTATCCTGACTTTGTGCAAACGCTGGTACAAGCATACAAATAATCACAATCGCGAGCGCTCTTTTCATCACGAAACCTCCAATGACAAACACGGTTTAATGGGGTCTTCTCGCAACATCATGTCCGGTAAGACCCCGGACATATCCCCGTCAAGTCAGGGCTTTATGTCATGAGAATAGATGTAGATGTTAATTCATAGAACGAATCCACCATCACGCCGAAAATATCATCTATTTTACAGGCGCGACATCCAGAAACATTCACATTGTCACATTGAGAGACGCATTCATCATACAAAGCCGCCCCTCCTTGTCAATACAATCACAAACGGCAAACACTCAAGACCAGCCCACGTGATGCGTAAAAAAGTCAGCAGGAATACGTTACGGACGACGTCTCAAGACAAAGACAAGGAGCAACAACACCCATGATAAAGGTATCAACGGACGTTGCTCTAAAGAGACATCACAGCCACATGTCTGTGGGGGAGGTTGGACGGAAAGCTCGGGGACTGGATCAGAAGGCTTTTCAGTAGCAGGTTGCTCAATCGCTTGCTCTTGGCCTGCCGCGTCCTTGGTGACAGGCTCTCTGCCATCGCTCACTTGAACATCCACAACAGGCCCCGCATCAGCTGCAGGTTCCGAAACAACAGGTTCAACCGGTGCGGGCTCACTGGTTTGTTCGGGCTTTGGCGGTTCAGGTCGTTCGACCTTCGTACACTGGTTCTCTTTACAAAGATGCAGGAAGGGACACTCTTTATCTTCGAGACATCCTTCTTTACATTGACCTTTCACACAGACGAGAGACTTGGGACATTGTGTGTGTTGTGTGCAGGCTGTTCCCTTCTCACAGACGCCAAGTGTACCGACAGAGACTTTGCAGACATACCCGACATCACAGCGGCTCTGGTTGTTACAGAGACAGGCTTTGCTCGCGCCTGCCGTCACACATTGTCCACCTCCAACACACGTCCCGGTCTTGGTGCAATCAGGGAAGCAAAATGAGCCACCTGCCGTCGAATTCAAACACAACAGGCCAGCCGCACACGTTCGACTCGCATCACAAGGTTCACCGGCTTTTTGGGTGTTGGCTTTGGGCAAACAAATGCGAAACCCAGTGTCGATCTGTTTGCAATCAAAATTGGCTCCACAAGCGTACGGCGTTGTGGGGAGCTTACCGGCGCATACGCCGACATTCTTGAGCATTGCTTTGTTGCACCCATAGCCAACCTTTCCACAATCACTGTCCTTTGTACACAAGCACAAATTTTGCCCATTTTGGGTGATGCAGCGTCCACCATTGGTGCAGTCTTCGTCATTTTGACAAAAACGAAGACAGGCCAATCCCGTCGAAGAAATCCTCACACACGTCGTCTCTTGGTCACAGTAACGATTGGTGCGACACGCGCTACCTGGTGTTCCCGGTGGATAAGGTGTACTCGCCGAGCAAACAGCATAGCAAAGATCGTAGCTGCTCGTCCCTTTGTCGTGATTCAAACACCCGTGGTTACGTCCACAGATGTGGTATTTACGATTGCAAGCATGACCGTACTTTCCGCCCCCAAGGACGCGACAGCTTCCAGAAATACAGGTATAGCCGGTATGACAGATGGTGTCGTCTTTACATTTACAATGACCATCAAGAGGGACACACTGACGCCCCAAACCACTGACAAATTCACACTTATACCCGCCTGGACAAAAATTATCGGCGAGACAAGGCTGTGTACAATATTTGCCTTCGACGTATTGATAGCATTTCCCAGTCCCACAGTCGGCGTCAGAGGCGCACTTTTGACAAAGTTGTGGAGAAGGCGTGACGACTTTTGGACGACAGGTCTTCTGAAAGCACTCTTCGCCTGGACCGCATTGTGCATCTGTTTGACAGGCAACAGGAGGACAAACTGTCGATGTTGGTGTGCATTGCTTGGTCGAAGCGGAGACAGTCGTGCAAGAATAGGATGAAGGACAACAACCCAACGAGTCACACGCCTGCATACAGCGGTTCCCTTGCTTTGTCCGGACACAGATGTTCCCATTGCCACCACAATCGGCAGGTGACGTACAGGGCTTACAAATCGAAGGATGAGGTGCGGAGACTTTGGGGACGCACTTGCCAGCAGCGCACTGAAAACAACCCCCACAATCGTTGTTATCGGAGCAGGTGTAACCATGAGTGTTTAAGATCGGCTGAAGCCAGTCCCCATACACATCAGTACGAAAGTCAAAACCAGAGCCTTCACAGTAGGATTGGCCTGCGTTGCTCGGTCCGGTGACATATGAATTGACACCTATGACGCGCAGCTTACCGGCAATTTGGTAGAGCGCAGGGCCACCAGAATCGCCACTACAGATGCTCTTCCCTGTGTCTTGGACTTCAAAGCGATCATTCAATAGGCGACGAAGGGTCAATTGAACGCCGTGTTTGACTTTTGTGGTTTTCTTTGAGGGTCTGGTACCGATCAGACCATAGCCCAAGAATGTGATCTGTTTGTTGACGATGGTCCCGTCCAGGACTGGTCGGAAGTGGATGGGGAACGGCTGTACATTCGAGACAGGCGCCTTGAGGACCACGCCACCAAGGTCGTTGACCAGCGCGATCCCGCCTGTTTTACCGTACTGGGGGTGTGAGAGGAGACTTTTCGCCTCGTGGTATTGTGCTTTTGTCGTCCCACCTGAGGGCAGATCGATACGAAAGAAGATCTTACTGCCCTGCTTCACGTAATTGCTGGCGGCCGAAATACAGTGAGCCGCCGTCAGGATGAAGGTTGGTGTGACGAGCGTCCCTGTACAAAATTGGCCGCTCTTGTTGACCATGAGCACACCAATCGCCGGATATCGCGTATCAACGGCCCCGCCAATGATGGACTGCGTTTGTGTCTCCATCGTGTCGGGGGATGCGTTGTCATGTTGCAATTGGCAGGCCACAGCCGCCAACAAAACAAACCAAAGTCCTACCAAACGAAGATGTTGTGTCATAGCCCGGCTCCGATGTGGGATCAACGAATTGTAGATGTAAGTGGAGAGCGTTCACCACGTCAACAGCAAACGATCGTGAACATCCTCTCCCTTCATTTTTTCACCGCTTTTTTGGAAACGTCGCAGCATAGAAGCCCCACACGAGACGAAATGTTCTCGTTCAAACAAACCGTCGGGGACCTCCAGCGCGATCTTCTGTTTCCCTGATTTTTTCTTGCCATCGATCGACAAAACGACCTTCACGCCGCGACTTTTACACGATTCGATGACTTCGAGTAATCGCTGGAATTGAAAGCTCTGTGCACCGTACAAGATACGTTGCGAGGCGATATAGGGTGGATCACAATAAACAAGATCACCTTCTTTGGCCATCGCCATCGTCTCTTCGAAGGACTGGTGATAAAAAGTGGTGCCCTTTAGCCGCTCACGCCACTCATGAACAACCGCACGAAATGTCTTGATAGACATAGGCTTATGCATCCCAGAGGGGGTGCTCATTTTGCCCTCTTTTGTAAAGCGCACAACCCCTCCGTAGCATGTCCTCGTCAAGACGAGCAGATCGGGCCCATTGGGTGTTTCGTTGTAACGAGAAAGAATCCTCGCGTACGTCTCTTTCGGTGCTTCGACAAATTCATGAAAGTGGGTAGTATAATGTTCGATCAAGTGCTCTGGATCCTCTTGGAGGATCTTCCAGGCCTCGATCAAAGGCGCGAGCGCATCACCGGCGATACCTTCTTCGGGGGCAACTGTCGCGAGCATCGCGCCAGCACCGATAAAAGGCTCTATGTAACGATTGTATTGTTCTGGAAAATAAGCTGTGATGGTGTAGGCGAACTTAAATTTACTACCAAGCCATTTGAAAACTTGCCCTTTTGGGCGCGTGTAACCAATCTCTAAAGACATCTGACCCATGCTTTGTGTACCTTACCACTCCATACAAACGGGAACCCCAACCACGAACACAACTGCCGCAACCACTTGCCGCAGTCATCCACTTACCTTATCCCGAAATCCCCAAAAAGACAAGAATGTGCAACAACACCTCTCACCGACACCTCGGGAAAACGATCTCCTCCAACCGAACCCCGCCACACACTCACACGTTACACACACAGCCACGCCGTACACGCCACATCTACCACAAAGGACACAAACCCATGCACGCACTCATCGAACAACTGCAGCAAGACGAACCGCTCACCTTCACACAAGGCGTGCAACACTTTTCCGATCGTTGCCCCATGTTGCTAGACCTCCAACACACCGAACAAGATCCCATCTGGCACGCAGAGGGAAATGTCGCGATCCATACGAGTATGGTGATCGATGCGACTGAAACCCTCCTCGAAGAGAGCAGCATCAAACGCACTGACGAGCAGCGACTCGCCCTACGCCTCGCTGCGCTCTTTCACGACATCGCAAAGCCCGTCACCACAAGGACCGAAGAAAAAGATGGGAGGATGTGTGTCCTCGCCCCCAAGCACGCCAAACGCGGTCGCTCCTACCTCGCATACAGGCTCGCATCACTCTTACAACCGACAACCTACCTCGAAGTCCTTCAACTCGTCGCGCATCACCACGCGCCCATCCAACTCCCCATCCGCAACAAACAAGCCCCTGCCTACCACAAAATCGCCCGAAAGGTCGACACACGTTCCCTCTACATGCTCTCCATGGCAGATATGCTCGGACGCACTTGTGATGATCAGCAAACACAAATCGACTACGTACATTTTTTCCAGCTCGAATGCGAAAATTACGGATATTGGGAACCGTACAATCCACAAAAAGATTGGAGCGGTTTACTCGAACAGCTCACCGCCTACCCCATCATCACCCAAGAGCGCATCCTCATGGAGAGCATCTGGGAGTACGAACGTGGGCTCTATTTTCATCCAGAGGAGGCAATCGCCCGCTCCTACGACAAGCAAAAAGAGTGTGCGGAGGTCTATATCATGTGCGGCCCAAGTGGTAGCGGGAAGAGCACGTGGATCGAAGCCAATCACAAAGGAAAGAAGATCATCTCACTCGACCGGCTCCGAGAGCTGCACACAGGCAAACGCGCAGATCAAAAACACAACGCGCACGTCCTACATGACGCGAGAGAATCTTTTAAACAATGCTTGCGGGATAAACAGGCGGTCATTTGGGACGCGACCAATCTCCGCTTTGACTTTCGCAACGTCCTCTTCGACATCGCCCGACAATACGGAGCACATGTCACCCTCGTCGTCGCCTGTCCCAGACTGAAAACGCTCCACAAACGCAACAAAAAACGCACACATCCGATCAAGCGCTCAGCGCTCGATCGTCAAATCAACTCCTTCCAATGGCCTGATCTCGACGAAGCACATAGAATGATCTTCATCGATGAAAAAGGCGAATGCCTCGATGATACACGTACACGATTCTTTCCACATCAGGCGAAAGCGCCAACAAAGTGAGAGCGGACAATGACTGCACAGTCCCCCTTTTTGAGCTACGAAAAAATCGTCGAATCCCCCAAAAAATGGCGTCTTGATGAAAAAGAAACACGCGCCCTCGACAAACAAACGTGGGTGGTAACGGAAAAAATTCACGGCGCGCACTTCTGCTTTGTCATCGAAGAAGACGATGTCTCTGCCGCCAAACGAAAGGCATTCCTGGATCAGGATGATGACTTCTTTGGCTACGAAGATGTCTATCTGACCTACGCCGACGCTTGCACCGAATTGTTCGCGCAGTGGAAACGACATCACCCCCACACCACAAGACTCTACCTTTATGGCGAACTCTTTGGTGGCGACTACCCACATCCAGAAGTCCCGAGCAATGAGAACGTACAGGCGATCCAGACAGGCGTGTACTACGCACCAGATATTCACTTTTGCGCTTTCGATCTCGCGTACACCGACGCCGACGCGACCAAACAATATGTAGACTTTGACACCTTCGCAGAACAGCTCGACCACGTAGGGATCATGCGTACACAAGCACTCTTCGAAGGAAAATGGGCAGACGCTCTCTCCTTTGATGTCACCTTCACATCAACCATCCCTTCGCGACTCGGACTCCCTCCTTTACAACAGGACAATCTCGCCGAAGGCGTCGTGATCAAACCCAAACAGCCTCTCTTTGTTACAGGTCCCAAAGGCCCATTTCGCCCGGTGCTCAAACAAAAAATCGCCTCCTTTGCTGAAGATCGACGCTTCCACCAAGCACAAAAATGGGAGAAGAAACATCCACACCCATCCTATGAGCAAAATGTTTCCCCTCTCGAACAAACGCTCCTTCAATTTGTGACACCGACTCGATTGGACAACGTGCTCTCCAAAATGGGAAGAGTCGCGCCACACCAACACAAAAAGAGACAGCAATTGCTCAAAGCGTTTGAGGAAGATGTATGGGAGGCGTTGACAGAGGAAGCGCCTGAGCAGGTCACTTCCATGCGATCAGATGAGGAGGTTCGACTGAGAGAGGTCGTACAAGTCCAGTGCGAACAATGTATCGAGGCTGCGCTTTCTTCGAGATGATCCACTTACGTGCGGGCGTCGAGCAGGGCCTTGTACAACACCTCTGGCGCCACGCGTGGCGAACCTTCCTTTTTGGCTTCGGCTTCGTGGACAAGTTCGACGATCTTTTGGTTACAAGGTGCTTTGAGACCTTGCTGTTCCGCCAGAGTGACAATCTCACCGTTGAGAAAATCGATCTCTGTGGGGCGGCGGAGATGTAGATCTTCCCACATCGAGGAGCGAGCTTCTGCGTCGATCTGGATCATCTTGGAGGCGACGAACATAAACAACCAGTTAGGCAAACGCAACACAACAGGAATAAGCCACGGCATCACCTTCCCAGCACGGCGCATCCGAATCCCTGCCGCCTTTGTCGTCGCGAGCGCCTCGGACACACATAACGCCATACACTTTCGATACAGCGGGTGCAAAAGTTGATCTCGAACAGGCACTCCAGAGAGCGCATTGGTCGCATTGTTGAGGTTGAGCATCAGCTTGCTCCAAAGAATCCCTTTGATGTCGGGATGATGCTCGACAGGTAAGGCAGCGTCTTCGAAAGCGCTTCCCCAGACCTCTTCAAAAGAAGGCGCTTTCTCGACGATCAAGTGTCCCTCCGTCCCACAGTGAAAATGCCCCCCCTCTTTTGTCAGGACATTGAACGGCACCATTCCTCCAAGCACCTGGAAAGAATGTAGATGTTTACGTAACACGTCCGCATTCCGCACGCCATTTTGAAAACTCACGACGAGGGCACCTGGTGTCGCATGTTTGGCGATCTCTTTGGCCGCATCTTCGGTGTGACGGCTCTTGACCGTGACCAGAATCAAGGACGCCTCTGCCATTCGTTCATATGTGGTGAGATACTCGACATCAGCAGGGGCCAATTGTTGATCACGACCACGCCAATCAGTGAGCTTGAGTCCATGTGCCTCGATCACCTTCTGCAAACGAGGTCGACCAAAAAACAAGACTGTGTATCCTGCCGCTGATAACGTCCCCCCAACATAGCAACCGATCGCCCCTGCTCCAAAAACAGCAATTTTTCCAAGCTCATTGGCCAATGTCCAATCTCCTTTTCAGTGCGCAAACCCAGTGACTTCGAGCCTCGTGTAGGCGTCTTCAACAAGTGTAAAGAACACTACACACACTCATCCCTTGCGACAACAGACAGCCTCGTGAAATGTTGAAAGAATAAGTGCAAGTGTTGAATATGCAAGTATGCCATGTGGACATTTTTCTTCTTTACAGGGTCTCGTTTTTTGCGCATGATGCGTAACAGCAAACGAGACAACAAGACCGACACAAAAATGACATGTTGTCTCATTGTGTGGCGTTGATGGCACCCTTCTTGCTTTTCAAGTCAGGTCATCAATTGAGCAGAATATGTTCTCGTGCACAAAAAGCGCAGTGCCCAAAGGAAAAGGAAAGATCATGCAAGGAAAGCCAATGTTGCGAAGAAAGAGTGTTCTTATTTGTGTGAGTATGTTGGTATTGGGTTTTGTCTCAACAGGTTGTCACACGACAAGAGGTGTGATGTACATCAAGCCTGACCGCGTTGGAAAGTACATCAAACAATTGAAAGAGGAGGAAGCAGCGTCTGCACCAGCCCCTGCGCCAGCCAAAGATGGTAAGAATGGCAAGGACGGAAAAGACGGCAAAGACGGCAAAGCACCCGCGCCTGCTCCCGCACAACCCAACGAAGCCGAGCTTCAAAAGCGATACGCCAACCTGGAGAATGTACCAGACGGCAACCGTATCCTCGGTGGTTTTTGTACAGATCCTGCCGTCAAAAATAATCTCTTCGAGCTTCAAAAACTCGAGCCAAAGTGCAGCACCAAAGTGAACACCCTCTCCAAGCAAGCAAAAACACAAGGAATCTTGTACTGGACCTTCTTGGGATTGACGACAGTGAGTGGTGCAGGAATGGTCGTTGGTGGCGTCGCAGCCCCATCAGATGTCGCAGGACCACTCGCCCTCGGATTTGGTATCGCGACCCTTACCTTCGCTGTTGTAAACGGCGTAGGTGGCTTTGACGGCCGACAAGAGCGACTCAAGTTGCTCTCATCGCGCCTTGACAACTACATGTGGTCTTTACGGATGCGTATCATGTTTGAAGTCTGTAACGCCAAAACAGTCGAGCTCGCAAGAACTCGCTTGAAGCGTATCATGACACAAGCAGAGATGTACTGCAGTGAAAAACCAGATGATGGAACATACCATCCCCCCAAGTAATCCCTCAGAGCAAAAACTCCGCTTCGTCCAGTAGCCACGCCTCTCCTAACTCCTCAAACCCCGAATCTAACGGCTCCACAAAATCAGCAAGTTCACTCTTACGTGTCTCCATCAGCTCGCGGAGCTTTTGGTCAAGCTTTGGCACCAAGGAGCGAATCGACTGGTAGGCTTCGAGTGGAAGATGCAACAACAATCCCCCTTGTGGCATCCACACGCTCGCAGTTGTCGCTTCACCGGTGAGTGTGGAGATCTCGCCAAAAGTATCTCCTTCAAAGAGGTCAGCGACGTGGATTCTCCGTCCACTTTCCCGGTTTGTCATCACAGAGGCCTCACCGTGAAGGATCAAAAACAATCCCTGTGCAGTTGTTCCCTGCGCAAACACTTCTTCTCCGGGTTGGATGGAGCGCACCTGAAACGTCTTGAGAAAGCGCTCGCGCCGCTCAGGAGCAAGTTCACCGAGCAAGGCACTCGACAGCACGAGGTTTTCGAGCAGGCGCTGCTTGAACAATTGCTGGATATGTTGGTGGAGAGAGGCATGTTTGCGGCTGAGCATCTTGAGCAGCTCAGCGCTGATCTTCCAGACCATAGAGGTTTTTTGTGCGATCACAGAAGCTCGTCGTGGGACGCGTGAGAGCAAGTACATCTCACCGATCAACGCAGGCGCTTCGACTGTTGCCAACTCGACCTCGTCCTCTTCGCCTCGCTGTTGCATCACTCGAAAACATCCATGCGACGCCAAAAAGGCAGCCTGTTCGGTGTTCCCTTGCTCGATGAGCACATCACCTTCTTTGAGCGGTAGGGCTTCAACTTTTTGGGCAAGGAGGACAAAGTCAGGGACAGAGAGTTGTGAAAAGATTGGAATTTTAGGAAGCTCTATTTCACCAGGAAGCTGAAGTCCAGTGAGGATGGTTCCGATTTTGAGGGCGAGTACGACCTGATAATCCAACTCTTTTGGCAGCTCGACACTCCAGGGTTCGGGTTCGACCGAGCCGACAGTCGAAGCATTGCGTTGTGCCTCTTTCGAAAAGTACTGCGCAAGCAGTGTCAATTTTTCCTGCAGCGCAGCACCCTGGTAGCGGAGACGACAAAGTGCCAACGCGGTGAAAAACTCGCCACGAAAGATCGCAAGTTGCAACGCGGCCTCCCATACACTACGGGATTCAGGCAGCTTCATTCTCGAAAGCTCCGAAGCCAACGCAACACGTGCTTTAACGGATCCAGGTTGTTCGGACACTGCAAGAATTTTTTCAGCGAGACTCATACACTTATACCTTCAAAGGTTTGAGAAGATGTTGTATGTCGATGGGAAATGAGCAGACGAGATGTTACCATCAAGTCTACCTTAGAGAGGATATCGAAAAGGCCCATACCCGTCAAGCTGGTAACGGACAGGGCCGACGGAGGGATAGGGGAAGGTTGACAGGGGTGTCGAAAAGTTGTTTGATCGTGGGCCAAAGAGACAAGCCAACTTTTACACAAAAAGTATCCCCTCTCTCCCAAACAAAGGAGTAAGTTGTATGGGTTCATTACAAGGAAAAACACTCTTCATTACAGGTGCCAGCCGAGGCATCGGACTCGCGATCGCAAAACGCGCAGCCCAAGACGGCGCAAATGTCGCTGTCGCAGCAAAAACAGTCGAACCCCATCCCAGGTTACCAGGGACCATCCACACAGCCGTTGAAGAGATCGAAAAAGCAGGGGGGAAAGGTTTGGCCATCCAAGTCGATGTCCGGTTTGAAGAGAGCCTTCAAGCTGCCGTCGACAAGACAGTCGAGACCTTTGGGGGGATCGACATCTGTATCAACAACGCAAGCGCGATTCAGTTGACAGGCACGCTCGAAACAGAGATGAAACGATACGATTTGATGAACCAGATCAACGCACGAGGCACCTTCTTGACCTCGAAGTGTTGTCTTCCTTACCTGCTCAAGGCAGACAACCCACACGTCCTCAACATCTCCCCACCTCTCGACATGGACCCCAGATGGTTTGGTCCCCACGTCGCATATACCATGGCCAAGTACGGGATGAGCTTGTGTGTGTTGGGTATGGCTGAAGAGTTCAAAGAAAAAGGTGTGGCTTTTAACGCGCTCTGGCCTCGCACAGCGATCGCGACGGCCGCTGTACGCAACGTTCTCGGTGGAGAAGAAGCGATCAAAGGCTGCCGTACTGTCGAAATCATGGCAGACGCCGCCCATACGATCCTGACACAGCCCTCCAAAGAGTGCACAGGTAACTTTTTCATCGACGACACACTCTTGTATGAACACGGTGAGCGAGACTTCGATAAGTATCGCATCGATCCAGGCTATGAATTGTTGCCGGACTTCTTTGTGCCTTCCAACGACACACCCCCTCCAGGCATCTCCCTCTCCTCCACCACAGTCGGTCACTGAACCTCGTCTCCCTCCTTCAAACACAACCTCCCCCAAAAATGAAACATATTCTATTTCGTCCTAGTAGACGATGTGTTGGAATTTCCCCATAAAAATGTGTTATAGTGTGTGTGCATTTTTGGTTGCAAGGACGACAATCCACATAGAAGGTTTTCGAAGAATGACCGCAACACAAGCAGTCGATCGCGAAACATTTGAACACTTTTACAAGAACCACCACTCCCACGTCGCAGAGCTTTGTCGACGTCGGTTCGCAAAAGAGCAAGATGCCGAGGATCTCGCGGCCCTTGTTTGGATGGAAGTGTACAGATTTTTCGAAAAATTCCACACAGAGAACCCACGCCCCAGTCTCTACCGTTTGGTCAACTGGCGCGCCGGCGATTTGTATAGACAGCGATACAGACATAGATTTCATGGTGCGCTGCTGCACCCTGAAGACGAATCTTTGCTTGAGATGATGCGAGAAAAGCACCCAGACATTGGTCCAGATGAAAAGGTCGCCCTCGCACAAGCGCTGCAACATGAGGAAGCCGAAGATCGACAGCTGCTCTTTGGTAGATTCGTAGAGGGTCTCTCATGGGCAGAGCTTGCAACAAGACACGGTATCCATCGAAACACCGCTCTCAAACGCATCAAATTGTCGTTACATAGATTGAGGAAGCACCTCGAAGTGCTCCCTTCAACGGAGGCACCAACATGAGCACACCCAAACCAGAGACACCAAGGGAAGAGAGTCCGCCGACCTACGCGACCAACCCCTTCATGATGAGCGATGAAGAGTTGGATCAGAGCCTTACGGAGATACCGGAGACACCAGGTAGCGGGCTGCTCGCTGGTGTTCTACACGACTCTCTCTCACCAGAAGAGAGAGCGCTTTGGGATACACACTACGCCCACACAAACGAAGCCAAACACGCGCTCGCCGTTCATCACAAAACACCGAGCGATCTCGACGCGTTGTTGTCCCGGGGTGGGGCTTTGCTCAAAGAGCTCCCACCACTTCCAGATGATCTTCTCGCTTCAGGTGAAGCTTCAAAAAGTACCGACAACATCCCCAAACAAACACCTCCACAACGCTCGCTCATCCAGCGCCTGCTTGCGCATTGGACAACACTAAGTCTTCCAGTTGTGGCGGCCGCAGCGTGGATGTTTATGATCTACCAACCCAAACAGCCATCGTACACAGAGCTTCCCCCGCCGACAGCGAAAAACAAAGGCACAAAGACCCCTGAAAAAAGAGCTTCCCATGAGATCTCTTTTACGCTCAAAATCGAACATGGTCCCATGCTCTCCATGGACGAAAACGAGTACCTCTTGAGAAAACTCATTCGTGCGCGCTTTCAGTACACATCTACGTTCAAGAAATCCCTTTATACCGTCGTGTTCATGAGCGATGAGAAGGGGCTCTTGACGCGCCTATACCCAGGTACCGAAGAGGGTGTCCTGAAGCTCAAGTCATCTGACTACGCAAATCTTAAGAGATTTGTCACGATCGCACCAGGGAGCGGACCTGAGCGCATCTATGTATGTGCATCACGCCAACCCATCCATTACACAAAGATCCGAGAAGTCCTCACACAGACCGTAGGAAAGACCCCTCTCAAACAACTCAAACGCCTCCCCCTCCCCTGCCTTCACCAACAAAGTTGGCTCTTTATCCCAACAAATCAAAGACCTTAGCTCGCACTCACTCCCAAAGGCTAACACATCAGCTATCCATCCCAACTATCTGCACGTGGCACCACAAACGGCGGGGAAGGTTTCGCAAACAGGTATCCTTGTAAGAGATCAACCCCTAGCGCCCTTAGCGCTTCTTGCTCAGCAAACGTCTCTATCCCCTCTGCGACAATGAGGATCCCTGCGTTGTGAGCGATATCGATCAACGCCGCGATGATATCCCTCTTCAGCGGCGAGCTGTCCACATTGCGCACCAAGGACATATCGATCTTGGCGATGTCAGGGTGGAGATGCACCAAGCTCGACAAGCCAGAATACCCCTCTCCCAAATCATCGACCGCCACAGAATAACCAAGCTCCCGTATACATCTCAACTCATGAAGAAGCGCATCATCAGGCTTGAGACTCGCACGTTCGGTGATTTCCAACACAATGCGCTCGGAAAATAACAACAACGGATCGTTGTCATCACCAAGTAACCCTGCGTGAAATTCACTAGGATGAATATTGACGAAGATAAATCCTTGGAAGGTCTGGTTTTCGAGAAGTGTCCTCGCAACTGCCGCACGAACAGCACGACCAACATCAAACGTCGCTCCGAGCAGCTCGGCAGCTGTCAACAATTTTGGGGGGTTGTTGAGGACAGGGTGACTACACCGAAGCAATGCTTCATATGCATAGACAGAGCCATCTTTGGCCTGGACGATCGGCTGGTACACCATATGAAGTTGTGGCAACGCCTCCGAAAGATGACGTCGTGTTCCCATAATGTCTGAGAGGAGTTGATCTCCTCCCACTTTCGAGGCCACAAGTTTAGAGTGGATGCGGTGGACCTGGCCTTCTTCGATCGAACGTCTGACAGAGCGAATCAACACTTCACCACGCACAGGTTTTATCAGATAATCACTTGCACGTTGGCGAATCGCTTCCCCAGCCATGGCTGGGGAGTGCACACCGCTCGTCAAAATGACAGGAATCTCCAGAAGGGACGCACGCTGCAGCAGCTTTGGTCCAAGCCCATCAGGAAGATCGGTACTCACAAGCACTACATCAAAACAATCACATGTCATCGATTGGAGAGGTTTCTCCGCGTCTTTGGCCACGTGGACTTCGAACCCCTGACGCTCCAAAATACGCTTCATCGCCTCAGCAAGTGTTAAGCTCTCATCGACGATCAGGATCTGCTTGGGTCGCCCACTTGAAGACTCACAAGTGGCGAGCGAGGCGAACTCTTTCATCTCTTGCCGTGGCAAAGATAACGAGCCCCCATGTGCGGGCTCAAGCTGCATTGTTTCGAGTGATTGAGAGGAGTGATGAATCACGGACAATTGCTGCGTTAACTCCGCCGCTTTTTCTGTCGCATCTTGAAGCTTTGAAAATTCGTCGGGGTACGCCGAGCCGAGCGTAGTCTCCTCTAAAAGGCTCGAATAGGACGATATTACCGCAAGTTGGTTGCTAAAATCGCGGGCAAAATCCCCAGCAAGCCGACCAAGCGTCTTCACATTGTCGATCTGCTGCAGCTTCGCCTCATTCGACATCTCAATGTCGATATCGAGTATCGCTCCCCGGACAAATGAGTACTTTTCGTCGACGACGACAGCGAGCTTTCTCCAATGATACTCATTGTCCACGAGCAATCGAAAACGCGCACCAAATGCCTGTCGCTTTCCCTCCAACGCCTCCATCCACAAGCTGCCAAGCAACGGTTGTTCCTCAGGATGGATATGCTCAAACCAGTCCGTCGAAGCCAAAAACTCTTGCTCTGAGCAACCGATGATCTCCTGCACTCTCCCAATCACCCATGCCCCCTGAATCCCGGAGGTCTGGTTCTCCAAAGGCACATCCAATCGGTACTCATAGAGAATCAAAGGCAACCCACGGATGGCGTTCTGGATGTGGTGAAAAGCCATTTGGCGACTGCTCTCTTTCGCCTCAGCGATCGAGGATTTTCGATGGTGCGCGAGCTCAACGAGCGTATTCACCTTACAACTTAACTCTGTCAAATTGGTGGGCTTTGTTAAGAAGTCAATCGCGCCGAGCTTGAGGGCTTTCTCCCGAACAGCCGTTTCGTTGACTGCGGTGATCATCAACACAGGCAAAGAGGGGACCTTCCCTGCTTCGCGAAGAGCCTCCAACACGTCCATCCCGCTCACCCCTGGCATCATCAAATCCAGCAACACGAGATCAAACGTCTCTTCCTCCAAACGCGCGAGCGCTTCCTGACCACTTTGGAGAGGAACAGCATCATGTCCACAGTGTCCGACAACATCGCTCATCAATCTGAGATTGAATGGCTCATCGTCGACGATCAACACCCTCCCGACATACTCAGTTTTCATCCTTCAGACTCCTTTCCGAGTAACGCAACAGCTTCCTCTCCACCCAACAACAACTCGACCTTCTTGAGCAGCTCTTTGTAGGCGATCGGCTTCGCCAGATAATCATCACACCCTCCTTCAAGGATCCGTTTCTGGTCTCCGGGCATTGCATATGCAGTCACAGCAAGAATGGGAATGTGTTGTGTTTTATCGCTTGCTCGTAACAAACGTGTCGCAGCCAGACCATCCGTTCCTGGGAGTTGGATGTCCATCACGATAAGATCGTATGTTTTCTGCAAAGCCATCGCGATCCCATCATCCGCATTATCAAATTCATCGACTTGATAGCCAGCTCGAAGCAACACACCGCCGATCAATTTACGGTTGGCTGCGTTATCCTCGATAAGTAACAATTGTTTCATGGGAGTGGCCTCTTAGAAGGTTTGTACCCAAACCAAGTCTCGATATACTTCACAATGTCGCTTCCTGCAGTGCTGGCCTTTGAGAACAGTCCCTGTGTTTGCTGCTTTAACAACAAACGCTCCCCCTGACTGAGTTGTTTGGCGGTGAGGATAATCACGGGAAGATGAAGCGTACGTTGATCAGCACGAAGTCTCTTGAGGACTTCAAATCCATCGATCTCGGGCATCATCAAATCGAGCAACACCAAATCAGGAGGCTCCTCATGAACCATCGCCAGCGCCTCTGCTCCTCCGTCTGCCGTGCGTATATCGTAGGGCTTCCCTTCAAAGTATGAAGAGATGATCGACAACGCATTTGGATCGTCATCCACAACAAGAATGCACCCTGTTTTCCGTGAACACAGGATCTTATCGACGATCTCTAGCATCTCCTTTCGTCGTAGGGGCTTGGCCAACACCGCAAAGGCCCCAATACCGTTGATGACGTTGACGTGCTCATCAGCACATACAACGATGATTGGTAATCCCCGAAGCTGTTCCGACTGCGCCACCTCCGTATAAAAATCTGGGTCCAGCTGCCCTGAGATATGCAGATCGAGAATCATAAAGTGTGGTTGTCTTTTGTAGGCGTGTGTGAGCGCAGAAGCAGTGTCTGGGAAAAAAATCACCTCAATGCCAACATCCTGGAGATACAGACGTATCAACTCCTGCGAATCAGGATCTTGGCAAACAACGACCGCCAGAGGAGAAATGGCTTCGGAGGAGCTATAGGCTTCTTTCATTTCTAGCGCGTGGGATACAACATCTTCGGCGATGTGGGTCTTAACAACTTCCGAGGACTGGTCGCAGGGGATGTGCACCCAAAAACGACTCCCTCTTCCTGGCTGACTCTCCAATCCAACCTCACCACCGTGTAGCGTCGTGAGGCGTTTGACAAGTGCGAGTCCGAGCCCTGTGCCCTCATATTCACGGTTCATGCCACCATCAAGCTGCTCGAAGGGACGAAAAAGCCGCCCAAAATGTTCCTCCTCAATTCCGATCCCAGTATCCGAAACAGACACCTCAAAGAAACGCTCCTTGTAGGGCTTCACTTCCACTGAGACATGTCCTCCCTCAGGCGTAAATTTCACGGCATTGGAGAGCAAGTTGTACACAATTTGACGCATCTTCCTCGCGTCGACTTCGACGTGAGAGAGCGCAGAATCAACCTCATAAACAAGCTCGATATCTTTTTTCATCGCGCTTTCTTTCACGACGCTGAGTGTGCTTGCGATGAACCCCTTGAGCTCCACTCTCTCCAAAAAAAGCTCCATTTTACCGGCTTCGACTTTGGACAGATCGAGGATATCGTTAATCAAGGAGAGCAGGTGGTGACCACTCTTGAAGATCTCGGAGACATAATCGAGTTGTTGTTTGGACAACTCACCGAGCACTTCGTCCTTCAATATTTCGGAGAACCCAATGATCGCGTTGAGTGGTGTGCGAAGTTCATGTGACATACTCGCCAAAAACTCGGACTTCATACGATTCGCGTGTGAAAGTTCTTCGTTTTGGAGGGCAATTTGACGGTTGCGTGTGTTGAGCTGAGAGGTCAGCTTTTTAAGCTGCTCGTGTTGTCGAAGCGTCGAAAGTCCTACAGAAATTTGCGTCCCCACTTGAATCAACCACTTTTTGGAGCGCTCACTAAACTCATAACCAGACGTTCCGACCAACACGCCGAGCAAAATTTCTTTGTAGATAAGAGGGATGGCAAAAATGTGCGTGGTCTCAAAGACACCAACACCTGTGTTGAGTTGAAAGGTCCGGTTTGGGACAGACTCCCAAAAAATAGGCTCTCTTTTGAGGGCTGCTTCTCCCACCAGCCCCTCCCCCATGATGTACGTCATCTTGACATCAGTCCCAAGCCCAAGCGCACAACGCAAACTCAGCGCCCCCTCCCACTCATCAAACTGATAAAGCGCAACAGGACGATATCCTCCAACCTCTCTAAGGACATCCAATGCGTTCTCAACGGGATCATTCTCGCCTGTTTGGACAAATGTCAACATCAATTGGGAGAAAACACGCTCGATCTGTAGGCGCTCTTCGAGCAGTATGGCTTGATGAGATGAAGAAATATCCCACTGTGTCCCAATCATCCGGACCCCTTTGCCATCTTCATCTCTCACAACCACAGCGTACATCTTGAAAAAACGCTCCACTTGATCTGGGAGCAGTACACGAAACTCTGTGTCAATGTCGCTCAATCCATCGCGAGCATCGTTCATCGTTTTGACGAAGCTATCTCGTTCATCAGGGTGGACACCTGCACACCACAACTCGTAAGAGCTTGGAAAGAGGTCGGCAGAGATGCCGTAGTGCTTGTACATCTGATCGTTCCACACCATCTCCTCAGTCTCAAAATCCCACTCCCACACACCGATTCCTGCCGAAGCAGTCGCAATCTCCATCCGCTCCTTCCAATCCTGGAGAGCATCTTCGTATTGTTTTCGCTCACTCAGATCCCGAATGGCGCCAAGAAACATGACACGCTCACCAACGTGGAGACGCACAGTCGCTAACTCCACGGGAAACGCCGTACCATCCTTGTGCATCCCGTTGGTCTCTCTGAGTCCAGCCGCTTCGTGTAACTCCCCTCTCTTAAGTTTGTCCGCCTCTGGTTGTTGCACACCATCGACTGGGGAAAAAATCGAGATCACACTCTTCCCTAAGAGTTCGCCCTCATCATACCCAAAAATCCGTTCGGCGGTTTGATTGCATTGTTCGATTTTTCCTCGCTCATCTGCGACGATTAAGCCATCCAGGATCGTCTCGAAGATGCTCTGGTACAGAGTCGCTTGGTGGTGGGCTTTTTGGTTGGTGGAGATCATTTTTCTGTTTGCAGAATAGAGACTGAAAGACGCGAGCAAAAAGAGCAACATTGCGACGCTCAGTGTGAAAAAGATAATCTGCTTGCTGCGGTGCAACCTCCTCGAAAAGAAGAGACTTAACTCTTCGACGACCTTATCGGCTGTCTGCACCGCAAACAGGCCGCTCTTCACAAACTCACGTTTTGCGCGCTGTGAGGACGTTGTATTTAAGGCCTTAAAATATCGATGTTGCTCAGCAAACATCCGTTCGAGTGCGCGGTAATGTCGTTGCAGGAGTCGCTTGTTATGCACACCAGGCCAAGATACCGTCGCATGCATCGTTTTGGACGTAAGGCGGGGATAGACTTTTCCTCCAGATAACGCTGCCTCAACGGTCGTGCGCAAGAGCAACTTTACCCTCTCCTGTTGGCTGTTTGGACGACCGACAAGCAAAGAGAGCCGCATATACCGTTCACAAAGCATCCGTTGCCTTCCGGCAAGATCGAGCTGATGCCCCCCTAACGTCTGGACTTCGAGAGAATGCAACGCGTACAACAACCCTAAAACGACAAGCAAGAAGCAAAGCCCCACCCCCAAAAGGGCTACAATCCAAATGGGGACCGGGATCTTTTTCTCAACGTTGGTATCCGTGTCCTGCATACAGCGCTCCTGTGCCGAAAGGAACTTTTTCGGTGGCTGCAAGAAAAAGGAGACAGAAAAAAGAAACGCAGGTGAAAGTTGCAGTTGGAATCGCAAGCGTCGTGACTCGTCGTCGACATGGTCCAGCCACGTCTTCTCCTCGTGTCTTGCCTGAGGTTCCGTCTACTGTCCTCCTTCGTACGCTTTTTTCCTTGCAGCAGCCTTCTCAGAATATCTTTCCGTACATACATCCAAAAAAAGAAGTTCTTACAAGCGAATATCGTATTCTATTCGGAATCCAACGGTAAAATCAAGCATAAACATACTAAACTGATTTTACATATAAAACCCTCGCAATAAAGTATATGTACAGCAAGCACATAGAAAAAGTCCACACTTAAAAGTAAAAAAATGTCACATCATAAAAAAATGAACCAAAGTGTCTATGAATGCGTATGCTGCATTGGAAATGGGAACTGTTGTGTCAGTACAGTAGCTCACTAGGAAGAGCATCGGATTGAAACTCTGAGTGAATGGGTTCGAGTCCCATCGAAAATAGACATACCCCTTCTCCTACTTTCCACCTTGATTCATTGCATTATGATCTTGGGACGTATTCAACGAGAACTGTTGTGTTTGTACAGAAAATTCGGCGTTGTAAGCCAGAGGTCGAAGGTTCGATTCCTTCTCTCGCCAGTTTTACGGCGAGATAGCTCAGTTTGGTAGAGCACTGCTTTTCACACGAGCACACACCTTCCCTCGTGTCCTCAGATCCCCCCTCCCATGAAGTTGCAAAATGACGTTATGGACTCGCCTTTGGTCCCACTTTCACACGAATCATACGCCAATCAAAGCCACCTCGCCTGTCTCGTGCGATCGCGACGATATTGACTTGCAGCCCCTCTTTGAGCGCCTGCCCCCGGAAATCATTTGGATACCAGTATGGATCTTCGGTGTGTTGGGGAGGATTCTTCCCCGAAAAAATCGACGCAGATCGGTCAAATTCTCCTTCTGTTGCATACCATAAGATCTGGATATCTTCTTTGAATTTAACACCATCGACAGTTGAAGTCAGTTCATCTTGAGAGGCTGGATCAATCTCTGCTTTGATCTTCAGCTTCCCTCCAATAGGCACGGTGATCTCATCGCACTTGTCGGCTTCCCCTGGCATGCAGGAGGTGATGGACTTTTCGTCAGCCAAAAACCCTGTAATTTTGGGATTATGGTTGCGATTCTCTTCGGTTTTACTGGAGATCAGCACATTTTTGAGTGAGATCTGTTGAAGTCCGTCATAAGACGCGGTCAGGATCAACAGCGCATCAGCGCCCTTCTCCTTCTCTTCGGTGGTCTTCAATGGATCCAAAAACCCTTTGGGGACAGTCCAACGAATCGTCTCACCACAAGGTGGAAATCCAGGCAGACACACCAAACTCTCCGTTCGATTGGCGTCCATACTCGCAGGACAAAGTGTCACACTACCAAAGGGGTTGCCACCATCAGGCACACCACCATCAGGTGCACCACCATCGAACCCACCGCTCGCAAGCCCTGTACAAGAAGCGTTTGAGTTACCTGGGCCCAGCATGGGAAGACAGGCAACCCAGAGTGCTTGTGGTTTGTCACATGAAAATGTACCTGCTTTGAACGCTCCATCAGGATTCATCGCGAGAAAAGAGAGCTGCGCTGTTTCGCCTGGTGCGAGCTCAGGAGGTTCTGACTTGATCGCGAGGACCCTAAACTTATCGATCTGTGAGATAGGCGGGAAAGGTGGTTGGCAATCTTCAAAACAGCTCGCAAAAAGCATCAACGCACAAAGCAACATGCCCCCTTTCAAGAGAGCAAAGATTCTATGTACACGCTGACTTGACATCATACTTCCCTGCTTGTGATGTGACATCAAAACTGTCCTTTCACGCCAAGAGATGGAAAGATCGGGAGCCCTGTAAGCGGCGCTGTTTGGGTGAAATCGTAGTTGTTGATCGTCCCCTCCTGGTTGGGATAGTTGTAGACGTTTTGCACATCGAGATAAAAGGAGAGTTTCCACAGTGGGAAGACCAGCTCGTAATCGAGACGGATATCCAGCTGGTGAAAGAGCGGGTTGCGAGCTGAGTACAACTTCCCAGGGATCTGGATATAGCCGTTGGTGTCGGCGTTGTAGATACTCCCCTGAATCGGCGTGTAGGGGTTTCCACTGACCAACCGAAAGCGCGCACTGACAGAGAAGCCAAAGCCCAACTTATACGCTCCCAGGACCGTAAAGATATGCGTCTGATCGTAGTCAAACAAACGCCACTCCTTACCAGGAGCGTCTTGTCGTTCGGAGCGACCTACAGTATAGCTCAACCAGCCAAAGAAGCGTTTGTGAGGCGGAAAGCGAATCAACACTTCGAGACCATAAGCACGCCCGACACCTTGGTTATTGAGTCGTTCGGACACCTCATCGCCATCTCGGATGACGACTTGATTGCTGCTCGTGATCAAGTCATACAAATGTTTGTAGTAGAAGGTAAATTCGGTTGTAAACTCTCGACAAATATCGCCGAGAGCGGCTGGACACTTCCAACGCCCTACGAGTCCCGCTGTGTAGTGAATGGCATTTTCGGACTTGATCAATGGGTTCCCAAAATCGGGGTTCACCTCCTGCCCTGACGGAGGTTGAGAAAACAGGCCGACACTCCCCGTTAAGGTGAGCGGCTTGATCACTGTCCAAGAGACGGCAAAACGCGGATTGATCAAAAATTGCTCAGGACGAGAGAAGTAGTCAACACGCACACCTGTGATCGTCCTCAGCGGTTTGACAGGCTTCCAATTGATCTCAAAGTAAGCAGCAGGCTCCATCACCCATTGTTTATTCTCGATGGTCCGGTACTCATCGAGTGTACTACTTGTCGATCCAGAGCCGGGTTCATCTTCAGGGCGTGGAGGGGAGATGTTGGGGATTCGTAGAGAGAGCTCGGTCCTCCTGATCCGCGTATCAATCCCCATCCGAAAAGACAAGAATGAGAAGGGTTTGAGCCTCAACTCATCGCGAAAAGAGAAGTCATAGTTGGCGTTATCGACAGTGATCGCAGCGCCTGCGTTTGTGTTGGTGCTGGTCAGACCAACATCAAATGAGAGCTGGTGTTCGATCGTTTTGGAGGGCGCGATCTTCCAATATGTTTGGAAACGGTAGAAGGTAGTCGTAAAATTAAAGTCCCCTCGAATATTCGATCGGCCGATGGGTTCATCTCGTAAAAAAGAGAGCCGATCGTCGGAGAAATAGAACATAATCCCGACACTTTGGGCCTTGGTGATTTGCCAATCGAGTTTGACTTGAGCGTCGTAGTAACGAGGCGCAACAGTTAAATCAAAAGCCCTGTTATCCGAGGGCAAGACCAACCCCAAAAATGCATCGAGGTGGCTACGTCGGCCACTGATGATGAGGTTCGCGCCCTTCCACAGTGGTCCTTCGAGAAACAACCCAATATCCGTAAAGTCGAAATCGAGATAACCGTGCCAGCGATCTTTCCCTTTGCGGGTTTGTAAATCGATAACACCACCTGTTGAGCGGCCATATGCGACACTAAATCCGCCTGGGATAAAATCCAATCGCTTCGCCATGTCACCGTTAAGTACAGCGGTCAAACCACCAAAATGGTACAGCTGTGGGATCTGATGACCGTTGAGATACACACGGGAGTCATCTGGAGCCGATCCACGGACGACGAAAAAGCCTGTGTTCAGAGGTGTACGAGCGACACCAGGGAGGTTTTGTACAACCTTCAGAGGATCACCTTGTGTGCCAGGTAGGACCTTGATCTCTTCTTGTCGTAAGGATTGACGATGGATCTCGCGCCGCTCTTTGCGCTCCCTCGTCACAGTCTCAAAGAGTCCGGAGCCTTCGCTGCGGATATACCACGCCCGCTCTTGTTTTTCACCGGCAAAAATCGGAATGATCGGCTTCTTGGTCTTTCGATCACGTCCTGGTTTGACGGAACGTTTTTTGCCTCTGTAGACACGTAAAATAGCCTGAAAGCGTTTATAGTTAGGCACAGGGATCACGAGACGATATCGCCCAGGGGGGAGCTTCGGAACTTCATACTGCCCTTGCTCGTTGGCGATCACCTGCTTTTTGACGCGTTGTCCGAGGAAAAACATCGTCGCACCATCGATCGGCTTCCTCGTCCCTCGTTCGAGAACGTAGCCATACAACATGGTCTCTGTTGAGGTCGGCTGCATCGTCCTTTTTTTGACCGTCGTACGTCGCGCAACAGGTCGACTTGTGGGTCGGGAGGTGGGCTGTTGACGTTTGGCAGGACGACTTGTCGGTGCCTTCACAGTCTTCACAAAAAAAGCATAGCGATAATTGATCCGAACAGGGACGGGTTTTCCCTTGTAAGTCGCAGGGACAAACTGGAATTGCTTTGCGGCTTTCATCGCGGCGTCATCGAATGCTTTTCCGGCAGATTGTAGGATGGTCACTTTGGCGACCTGCCCTTTTTTATCGACGATCAATTGAAGGATCACAGAGACGTTCTTACGCTTCTTCAGCTCGACCTTTGGGTAGGGTGCCTTGATAAACTGCTTCAGCTTTGGGGGAACAAAACCCTTGGGTGTGGAAGATTTGGAGACTTTCTTTTTCGTCTCATTGTTGGAGGTTTTGGTATCCGTTTTTTTGGATGTCGTATCGGTCGCTTTTTTGGATGTATCTTCAGCATAGACAGAAGAAGGCACAAACAAGAGCAATGATAGAAAAAGGAAAAGAAGGGTACGCATCAATCCTCCAACTCAAACCGATAGATGTACCGGACAACGACATCGACAGGTTTGCCTTTGTAGCGAGCGGGGTGGAAGCGGAATCGACGAAGAGCAGCGACAGCCGCCTTCCCAAATCCAAATCCTTTGGCAGTAGAAGGTCTCACGCTGATGACTTTCGCGAAGCGAACGCGACCACTTTTTCTGATCTGGACGCTCAGTACGACGCGTGCCTGGATCCCACGACGTTTGGCTTCAGCCGGATATACAGCTCGTGCTTTGCGAAGCTCTCGGGGGTTCTCATCGACTTCGTAAACAGGCACAGGCCGAAAGACATCCCGTCGCCTTGGAGGAGGTTCGACACGTCGGGGTGCGTAGTATGGACGCACTTTGCTTGGATCGACGATTTTTTTGTCGGGATCTTTCATTAAGGTGTTCCCGACGCGGACCGCCACTTTGGTGCCTTTTCCCTTCGCAAGAGAGCTCATCGTGACCCCAAAGATTGGCCTTGGAGGTGGCGCATTTCGGGGTGGAGGCTTACGAGGACGCCGATTGGGAGGAGGAATCACGCGTCTCCGTCGTGGAGGTGGCGGACGCCTTCTTTTGCGCTTGCGCTTTTTGAACTTCTTTTTGCGCTTTCGCGGCTTAGGCCGTCGGCGGACAGGCTTTTTGCGTTTGGGTTTTGGGCGCTTTTTCACTTTGCGTGGACGAGGCCGCACAAGCCTGAATTTCACCACCCGAAACTTTTTCCTTTTGGGGGCATGTCGCTCGGGGGTCTTAAACGCCCACACACTGAGATGCACACAAGCAGACAGAAAAATGGCGAGAAGCCACCGCTGCCATGCAAGCTCTGTGAACATCTCGATAAATCGTCTCATCTTACAACCTTCCATTCAGCAAACGAGAAAAGCTCACGGCGCATCAGCCTGATCGGGATCAATATTGAATGCATACTGTTCAACGCCAAGGCGGCGTAAAAGATCCAGCAACCAGATGATCTTTCCGTGGATCACGATGCGATCAGCGGCGATAATCGCCTGTGCATTTTTGCCTTGCTTTTTGGCGAGCTGCTTGACGCGTTCTTTGAGTTGCTCAGTTGTGACGAGTTTTCCATTGAGATAGAAGGTCTCTTTGCGATTTTTCTCCGCCTTTCGAATAGTAATCGAGATAGGCGACGTCTTGCTCTCTTCGCCGGTGCTGGCTTTGGGGAGCTCAAGCGGAATCGCTGGTGGGACCATGAGTCTCGCGGTCACCATGAAAATAATGAGGAGGACGAGGACAACATCAACGAGAGGCGTCACGTTGATCGCGACGATGATGTCGTCATCATCCATAGAAGCACCACCTGCCATGATCGTCCTCCTTACTCAGTAGATTGTTTGGGTGAGACGACGATAGGCTTCTCGAATACGGGATCGAGTGCTTCTTCCGCGTGAATGTGGGCTTTCAGCTCATGGATAAGTGAGTCTGACTGTGTAAGCACACGTTTGACCTGCCCTTTGAAGTAGTTAAATGCGACAACGGCGGGGATTGCAACGAGCAACCCGACGGCTGTTGCGACGAGTGCTTCGGAGATGGCCGCCATGATCTTGGGTCCTGCTGATGACATCGCAGCGCCACCGAGCTCGCGAAAGGCATTGATGATACCAAGGACCGTACCAAACAAGCCGACAAAAGGAGCGTTATTCCCGAGTGTACCGAGAAAAGAAAGTCCACGTTCGAGACGTAACTTTTGCTCACTACGTGCACCTGTTGCGATCTCATCGACAGCATTCGCGCCCCCTTTTGCGGTGCGCAGTCCTTCTTGCAGCACGATAATCTCGGGACTATCCCCTCCCGAAAAACGTTTCATCGCGAGATCGGGTCCCCCCGTCTGTAGCGCTGCGTTGAGCTTTCGCTTCTCTGCGTTGAGGTCCACTCTGTAGCGGAAAAAGAAGATCAGTCTCTCCATCATAATCGCGATGGACGCGAAGCTCAGCAACAACAATACGTACAAAACCCATTCGGCCCCAACTGAGGCCATTGACCATAACTTTTCTGTTAACACAACACCAACCTTTGCTCGTGAAGAAGAAGAAAATCAAACGTGCACCAAAGCAACAAAGTGTTCATTCAGATCGCACATCCTAAGCACCTGACACTGACTTGACAAGAGGGTAAATGATCTGTTAGGCAAGTAGCATTGAACGATGTTTTCATTCGATGAATGTGCTTCAATCTACGAGGCTTTCGATGATCTGGAAGAATCAATTTGTAAAGAGTTTACTCCTCGGAATATCCGTAACCTTAGCCCTTTCAGGATGTGGGCCTGTCCAATATACTGCGAAGTATCTTGACGCCACAGCTGCCATTGAGGCAGCACACGTCGAAAATGCCTGGAAACAAGCTTGCTACGAATATTACGCATCTATCCGTTATTTGCAAAAAGCAATGGAAGAAGCTGGCTTCTCCGACTTTGAAGCGGCCGCCAACTACGCAGACAAATCGTGGAAACTCGCTGTCGCAGCACGTAACCTTGCGAGAGAACGAAAAATCAAACGCAAGTACATCCCTGTGATGTGTCAGGCTCCCCCCAAGATTCTCAAGTTTTACAAGAAGAAAAAAGCTCCCAAACGTATCAGAATGGAGAAACGCATTGTCGACTAGCGCTCTTCGGAGTGGAATCGATGTGACGATGCTGTCATGGAGGCTCACTTGAAACGAAAATTTTCATACCTTCTCTTTTTGATCGGGGCTGGAGTGCTTCTCTCAGGGGGTTGTGCCACAGGTCCCGAAGTGCGCAATCGACTCAATTGGCTGAAGATCCAAATGAAAGAAGCCAAAAAAGATGGTGCGCGACTTTGTGCCCCCTACACTTATGCCCATGCCAAGGCTGAAACGAGCTTTGCCGAGCTTGAGCTAGACCAAGGACAACACATCCGTGCAGAATGGCACATGAAACGTGCTGTAGTCTGGGCCAAACTCGTCCGAAAAGAGATCGAACCCTTTCGTCAACGCAAAGAACTCTGGAAGTGTCGTGGAGAAGAAAAACCACGCCCACGCCCCAGACCACGACCACGGCCAAGAAAAATCGATCCTTGTGCCAAGGATACAGACAAAGATGGTATCCCAGATTGTCGCGACCTTTGCAAAAATCAATCAGAAGACTACCAAGGCTACGAAGACGTCGATGGATGTCCCGATGGTTCACGAGACAGCGATGGAGACGGCATCGCCGACTGGCGTGATAAATGTCCCCTCGAACCAGAAGATCGCAACGCATTCCTCGACAACGATGGCTGCCCAGACGCTGACCTCGACACAGATGGTGATGGTGTCCCCGATTACAAAGACAAATGTGTCCTTGTTCCTGGTGTCCCTCCCAATGGATGTCCCGTTGTCGTGAAAAAACCCAAGTTCCGCTTGATCGTCGTCACCAAAAAGAAGATCGAGTTGAAACAAAAAGTATATTTCGCGACAGCACGTGCCAAAATTCGTAGCCGCTCATTTGAGATGCTTCGAGAGGTCTCAAAAGCCCTCCGCATCAACAAACTTTACGTATGTATTGAGGGACACACGGACTCTCGCGGTGGACGTCGATACAACAAGGGTCTCTCACAAAGACGTGCTCGTTCTGTACGCCGCTTCCTAATGCGAGAAGGTGTAGACCCCTCCACGATGCGACCCATCGGATATGGTCCAGATTATCCCATCGATACCAACCGCACTCGCTCCGGTCGCGCAAACAACCGCCGTGTTGAATTCGCAATCGTCAAAGCAGGTGCACGCTGCCCCAAAAAACAACTCAAGTAACCCCCCAGACTGCTCCGGCGGACGTTGCAAGTGTGCAACATACGCCTCAACAAACTCACCACCCTGAGCCTTCGGCTCTTCCCTCCTCTCAAACCTTTCGAGAGGAGGGACCATTCAACCAAAATA
>MDTC01156235.1_pt1 | contig 34637 bp, 24 predicted proteins | sample 811181 | NCBI WGS metagenome assembly MDTC01 (sample SAMN05326644, study PRJNA326480) | marine metagenome | isolation source: seawater | place: Pacific Ocean: North | collected 2011
GGCACTTATAGAGCCTTACGGCGCAAACGAGATCATAAGTGAGCCATCCCAGGGGCTTTCCCCCTGTGCGAGATAATCTTTCGTGCAGGTTTATTGTACTGCAACTTGAAGAATCAAAACAACTAGATTACTTGAAGATTGTGGGGTTAATAACCCGGGTTAATAACCCCGGGCGGCGCAAGGGTTAATAACCCTTCAGGTAATTTGCAGCCTGGTTCCTACTAGTAGAACTCAGCCTCAGGCTCCCTGAGACCCTTAGGTCTCCCTCCCCGGGGCCTGGCCCTCCGTTTTACCGAGTTTTGTTTGTTTATGGTGGGGGGTAGTGGGGCCTGTGGCAGCTGCACGATACCCGTCCCGCATTCACTTCGCAAAGGCCCTCTGGATTGGACCTCTAGAATGTCGCGGTCGGTGGTCGCAGGCTGTGTGCTCGTAGTGGGATTGTGGAGACTAATGAGTTCTTTGGTTGATTGATGCACACCAGGGACACTTCTAGTGCATTTAAACATCTTCAACGGCAGTCCCATCCCCGGTTTCATGATTATTGTCAGCATTGTCAGAGGTCCAGAGAGTAAGATTATCGCGAAGGAGCTGCATGATGAGGGTAGAGTCCTTGTATGATTCTTCAGAAAGAGTATCCAGTTCAGCAATGGCGTCGTCGAAAGCCTGTTTGGCGATGTGACACGCGCGGTCTGGAGAATTCAGAATCTCGTAATAGAAGACAGAGAAGTTGAGTGCAAGGCCAAGGCGGATAGGGTGGGTGGGCGGTAAGTCTTTGTTGGCAATTTGCGAAGCCTGTTGATATGAGTCCAAGGCGCTGGATGAAGATCCCTTGCGTTTATCGGCGCTTTGAAATTCGGCAAGGTAGCGGTGATAGTCACCCTTCATCTTGTAATAGAATACCTTACCCTCGTCGCCGACGGAGTTTGGGATCAGTGTATTCTCGATGACGTTAAGGATGTCCTCGCATATTGTTTCTAATTCTGTCTCAATCTTTTTCTTATAGTTGGTTATGAGTGCCGTTTTTTCCGAATCAGATTTCTGCTCGATTGAAGAAATGACACGCCAGGATGCGCGACGTGAGCCAATCACATTCTTATAAGCAACAGAGAGCAGGTTGCGCTCCTCGACAGATAGCTCCTCAGAGAAATTTGCCACGTTCTTCATGTGATCAACCTGAGATATTGTATTTGGGACTGGTCACTCCCTCGAGTTTTCTTCTACAAGCCCCATGCCCGATGTAGGCTAGCGCCCCCCCCCCCCCCGCCATCAATTGACTCGGTCAAGTCGCGCGCCCCCTCCCCCTCCCCATGACCTCGATCCTCCGTACGCTGATTTTGCCATCTCGTCGAAGCGCTCGGCCTGCTCGGCAAGTTTAGCAAGATAAACAAGATTTTCGCGATTGTTATTCATCTTCAGCGAGCACTAGTGCACAGATTACAAATTATAGATCTCAGCGAGGCGTTTAGCCTACCGACGATTCTATGCTCGTAACTTAAGCTTATAACGCGCGTACTACCTACAGTTACGGTGCTGGTACTATTTTTGAAAGTTGATAAATAACCCCCCCGGCAGTCGTCCGAGAGCTTCCTAGTAGATGAAAAAGGGCCCGCATACCAAAGGTCGTTAATTTTTGCACAGCCGGCCGCCGGCGGGGCCCACTGGCACCGGGCGGGCCCGGGCCCGGGCCCGGCCCGGCCCCAAGCGGGGCCCGCCCTTCGGGTGCCAAACTCGGATAGCCGGCTCGAATTCCGCCGAGGCGCGCCGCACACAGAGCTATGAGAAAGCTATACTAGTAGAGATTGTAGGTACTAAGAGCCAAACGAGCTCGCGTAACTTGAAACGAATATCCACCACCTCCGAGTCCCGCTTTGTCAGCCGCTGGGGGGGGGGGGGTCACTGCATGTTGTTTTGCGCGTCCTCTGTAACTCTCATTTGCGCCCCGTCCACGATTTCCCACTAGCGCGCCGGTCTATGAGCTAGTAGGAAGAGCGACTTGCCGCAATGGTTGTGTCATCCTCGTCCATCCGTGACATGGGGAATCTCGATAAAATACATCAGGTAGACTCGGATGGCTCGATCGCATCGGTTGATGACAAGACAAGCCATGCGGAGTACAGGGTACGGCGGTCTCGACTTATTGGTATGGTAAATTGGTGGCACGTCGCCCTAACTTTTTACCCGCGTGTTTACAGCGTCTGGAATGGATGCATGTACCCTTACAAGTCGTAACTTCAGGCATGTTTTGGTCACTTTGCTTTTTTACCTGGCATCTCAAATAACTTTTGATATGGTCACTATCGGACCAAGTGTGCCTGTAGAAGTCGCCTTAGAAGTGTTGCGCAGCCTTCCTCCAGCGCTATTGGACATGTCCTGGCGCTCAACGCTCCTCGGACTGTGCCTTGTCTGGTACTTGGCGCGTCACCACCATCCCGTGTACCTCGTAGATTTTGTAACGTTTGAACCCCCAGACAGTTGGCGATTAACTCATGAGCAACTAATGACATGCATGAGGCGGCAGCGATGTTTCACAGAAGAGAGTATCTCATTCCTGAAACGTATACTGGACAAATCTGGGACGGGTCAACGGACAGCATGGCCACCGGGAATTACACAGTGTCTGAACAGTGAATCGGCAACTGCTGATCAATCGGTGGAGGCAGCACGAAAGGAATCTGAGACGGTGATTTGCGAGGTAGTCAGAAATTGTCTTCACCGTACAGAGACATACCCAACTGAAGTAGACATTTTGATTGTAAACTGCAGTCTTTTTTCCCCAACACCTTCTCTCTGTGCTATGGTCATGAATCGCTTCAAAATGCGTGGGGACGTCATGGCTTACAATTTGAGCGGCATGGGTTGCTCTGCAAGTCTTGTTGGCATTGAGCTTGCGCAGAATGTGCTCCGGTCCCATCCAAACAAAGTTGCACTTGTCGTTTCAACAGAAAACCTGACCCAGAATCTCTACCATGGTAATGAGCGGAGCATGCTCCTACAAAATACACTATTCCGCTGCGGTGGTGCTGCAATGCTTTTGTCTAACAAATGGCGCGATGGCCAACGATCTAAGTTTAAGCTTTTGCGCGTTGTTCGGACACAAGGGACTGGAGACGAAGCTTATGATGCTGTCTATGAGTGCCAGGACGCTAATGGAGAACACGGCGTCAGGCTTGATCGCAACATCGTGAATATTGCTGGTCGCACCATGGAAAAAAACTTTACAGTCTTAGGTCCTTATGTACTCCCTCTCTCTGAGCAGATTCGTGTTGTGTACACACTCGCCCAGAAGAAGCTATGCAAGTATCTGTGCAAGACCTTTGACCTCCACAAAGAGACGGGAGCGACATATATCAACAAGCTTATCTCATACTGGATCCCCTCCAAGATACCCGCTTATGTTCCCGACTTTAAGCGTGGCATCGATTACTGGTGCATTCATGCTGGTGGACGAGCTGTTGTGGATGGTGTCGCAAACAACCTCAGGCTTCAACCGGAGCATGCAGAACCCAGCAAGTATGCTCTATATAACTATGGCAATACGTCCTCTTCCTCCATATGGTATGAGATGGACTACGTATGTAAAGTCCAACAGCCTCAAAAAGGCCACCGCATCCTCCAAGTGGCGTTCGGTAGCGGCTTCAAATGCAATAGTGCTGTATGGCTATGTTTACATACTTAAAATTGCAAGGTTGCCCGAGCCTTGGAGAAGGTTTGGAACAGGCTTCGTGCTTTTCTAAAGGGTTGCGTTTAATCAGCCCAAGGTAGGCAGATGCCTCCCGTGGGGAGCGGCAGGATCGAAACATCTGTAGACCGTTGTTGATGGAGTGCGCCTTGGGTACTAATGGGGCCTAGTTTGCACAAGATAATGAGCCGTTGCGCCATGTGCGACACGGGAAGCAATGCGAATCCTGGAGCGGAATTTCTGAGTGCAACTAAGCTTGTTCTCTGGTGAGAACCTAGGCACTCGTGTCTTTGAAGTCTGCCGCATGAATATTAAAGTGAGTATTATGTTCTGGGATTCTCCCCCGCGGTTCCTAGAAGTGATTTTGATCTGATGCCACGCACTCCATGTATGTAGCCCATGCCCTGATGGCCGCAATCACCTATCAGTACCCGTCGCGACCTCAGGGCCGGCATGGGGTTCATTTCTCCGGAGGTTAAGTGCGGAGTAGACCGTCATCAGCGAACCATATCCCCCCAGTAGTCCACCGCCGCCTGGTTCGCCTCTTCACAAATAACACACTGCTACCTCGTTCTGATAAGACCAATAAAAGCCACTCCGGGTTCTAGGACCGGATGCCGCGCCCGGGAGCGGGGTTGCTGCAGTTTGCAGCTACTAGAAAGTATGTACACCACGTTTGGTGTGTCGTTCCACCTTCCTTAATCTCAACTTTCCTCGTTTTAGCAAGAAGTCGCGGAGGGATGTGATCATATTGACAAAGGCCTATTGTATGCACTGCTGGTATAAGAAAGCCGCACTGCTTAAGCATCTTACTTGCTCCCACTATCATTTGCAGTATGCGAATTTTCAGAGCTTTGCTTAGATTGTTTTTTTCGCTGAATACGTGCTTTTCGTCGACGGCGTTCAGCCTCTGTGAGCAGAGCACCGTCACTATCTTCGTTTACATCAGCGTTACTGTTGCGATCAAGTTCGTCCTCATCTGTCTCTGAGTCTGAGTCTGCATTGCCAGACATGACTTGTTCAAAGAGAGTCGGCTCATCGTCCAGATTTAGGTCATCGGGGTGTGCGGTGTACGCCGGCAACTGCTCTGCAGGTATCACTGTCATCTTGAGTTGTTCGCGAATGTCGAGACCAAGATAATCTGATGACTTGAGGTCGATATTGAATATGTAGGTCCCTGCTCTCGGAGGGGCGAGAAATTTTACACGATGATCCACCAGTCTCGACTGGCTGTTAATTTTATCAGCAAGAATGAGGTTATCAGCACGATCCGAAACAAGAATCCACCAGGATTCAAGGCGTGCGGTGGGAAATTTGGGAGCATGAACAGGTTGGGCCGACGTACCATCTGCAATATTTGTACGTTCAAAAGTGACGCGCAGGGTGACAAGGTCTCGCTCGGCAATCTCAGCCTCATCTTCCACGTACAATTGGAATTTACTCCGAAGAACAGGCATTAATTTGCAAACATTAATAATATCAGTACACTGCACGTCTGACATACTTGCTAGTCCTTTTTTGTGCTCGTCAGGTACTTTCAGGTACTCACGCAAGCCTTTTACTGCACCCTTTCCCTTGACACAGTGCTGAATCTCCTTGAGGCCAAAGTGTGGTAGTTGGGCCAAAGAGTGGTCCTTTATCCACAACGCTTGCGTCAAGTACTGCGAAAAGTCAACTATGTTGAGAGACGTTTGCAGCCATCTTTGCGATTGAGCGAGTTCCATCATAGCGTCAATGAGGGTAGGAGCATTAGCTAGAAGAACATGCAGGTCCACGCAAAGCAATGGAGAAAGCTCTATGCGAGTTAAGTGGGCATGGAATAGGGCATTGCCCTTGAGCACAACCGGATGCTCAAAACGCGGCTTGTGCATATGTCCCTGTCGCAAGTGGGCAAGTAAACGTGATACCTCTGCTTGCTTAGTCGCATTTCCAGAGTCTGCGGCAGATCTGTTCTCTCTGGCTCCCGCTAAGACCTCCGGCAGCATCCTGATTGTTGAATGCTCAGATAGCACGTGAAGAAAGAAGCTGTATGTTTCATACATCACATTATTCTCACCATATTTGCGTGAGTGTTGGTACCACGCAGCAACAATGGCTGGTATAATTACCACAAGCACACCGAGGTAGGCACAGAGGATGGCATAATGGTTGGACTCATCCAATAAAAAGGTCGGAAGACCAATTGAGACTTCAAGAGATTGTTTACCGTCAGGGTTGCCGTATTTGAGCCAATTTTCTCTTGCCTCCTCATCTGTCAGAGCTTCATAAGCCTTCGCCACCTTCATGAACATCTCTTCGGCATTTTTGTTGCCCTTGTTCTTATCTGGGTGGTACTCGAGCGAGAGTTTGCGATAGGCCTTGCGAATTTCCTTTTCTTCAGAGCTCGATTTGACACCCAAAATCTTAAAAGGATCAAATGACGCAAGTTCCGCATCAAACGTCAAGGCCTAGTGGTTGGAATCTAAGGAAAAATGCAATCAATCAATAATATTTTCTCAGCCAGGGACTCGAACTAGCATCAATAGAACCGTCCACGCAACTGATAGGAGAGTTAAGTTCACTAAAAACTTGGTGTCTGTCAGCAGCCTCCGTGCTGATCTGTGTTCCTTCAACAGACCAGCTTTTTGTCTTTCTAAACCTGGGAATGTGATTAATGGAATAAAGAAGGCAGGATAGACTTACTTGTTCGGGCCTCCTCATTATCTCGCTGCGCCGGGAACAAAGCACCTGCAAGTGGGACAATTATATGTATGTGCGCTCTCGCGCGGCATATTCGCGGAGAGAGTAATTCAAGGCCCAAACAGTCGTCGGGACTACATAAATTCCAAGCATCGTCATGCTGAAGTAGTAGAATGCCGAGTTGTCATAATCAAGTCCCATGGCAGAGGCTGGCGATTGCCCGAGCCTGTAGCCTGTATTAGAGTATGCGGCCCTAGGGTGGAAACTAGGAAAATTGGGCCCCGCAGCCCAAACGACCGCTCGTACAAGAACCCCCCCCTTGGCTAACGTGTCTAATGCGACTTCCCCGCCCCGGGCCCGGGCTCGACTCGGATTTCAGTTACTGCCGCGCGGCTCAGGATTTGATGTCATCATGATAGTGCAGCTCCGATTGGTCAAGTGGGCTCTAAGACACGGTAGGCGCAGCCGCCGCGGCGGCACATCTAGGCGCCCAAGTTCAGGCGGATTCACGGACTATTAGTAAACGTCGCAACCTGGGGGAATTCAAGTTCATCCTAGGCTAATTGGAGACGAGATTGACATGCCCTCCTAGGCTCCCAAGAACATTATCCCATCGTGCTGTCCACCTAAAGGGAAATAAAATACCGTGACCAGCGTTGCGGTGACCGTGGCTCAGGCTATGTTTTTCCTATCAGGCGACATACCAGTGGAGCTCAGGGTCCCCAGGGTAAGCCACCTTGACTCAGATAGACTCGGAGACTCCTACTCAGGCTCCGAGTCACTCAGTCTGGCACTCAGCCTGAGTCTGCGGCCAGCCTCAGGCTGATTGGCGGCCACCGTGACTGGCAGGCTCACTACCTCATCTCACAGGACCGCCAGTCTATATACATATTCCGCCATTGGCGTGTGGCCTGGAAGTGAGGTAAGTCTGCCCGTGCGACTCGTTAATTTTACTACATGTACTAAGTAGGTAGATATTTGTCAATACAACATATTGATTTAGAGAGTTAACGTTACCACGCAGTATGCCAGAAAATCACGAGTCGAACGCCAACGAGCAAGCAGACGGTCTGAACGCCCTGGTCGGACCAAAAATAAGAGAAATCCGGCCTTTGCGGGCATTATTAAAATGCAACGATATTGAGAGAGGAGCAGCCAGTTCACATCAATTTGAAACCGAGCTGATCCCAGAGGCGTTCATCATGGGCGAAATAATTTTCGGTCTCGGATTCTCGAATTCAAGTTTTGGCGTGGCTTGCCAATGGCATCTCCAATGGGACAACCAGTGGGTTCTTCTGGAGGTAATAGTTTGTCCTAATGTCTGATGATCCATGAATCCAGGGCGATACGTATGGACAGACGCAGGCTGCCACGCCGTCTGGTGAGCTTAGGACCATCTGGAACCACCCGATTAATGTTCATTTCGCAATGCGGTCTCCACTTGGCTGGCCTAAGCTTGTGTTGCATATAAAACAAATTGATGAGGCACGTGATAATTAGATTATAGTATTCATGTATGTATCTTTCTCGTTTTGTAGCACGGGCGGTCCCACTTAAGTGGCTATGGCTTTTGCGATGTGCCGACGACAGCTGGTACTTCCCAAGTTAGGATCTGTTGTTGGCGCCCAACAGGGTCTATGCGAGATGAAGTCACATCATTTTTCATGGGAAACACCGCAAAGCTGTATAGCAGTGACATTGTCCGCAGCAAGTCGACATGGAAAAGTCGCTGCCGTTTGGTTACTGTGCCTGCTGGGCAGGTGTGTGGCTTGCTTAGCTCTCTGGAAATATCAGTCTTACTTCCTGCAGGTGCAAGTAAATTTTAATATAGTCTTTCGAAACTTCATGGAATGATATTCATTTACCATCAAAACACAAAGCAAAGGCAAAATATATACAGTGATTAATGGCACAAGCATCCTCAGTACGCAAGGGCAATTCGCGGTCTGCGCCCAATCGGTCTGCTTATAATTTTAATGATGAGCAAGCAACGGTATTGTCCCGTCTGTAGCGATCAGCCTCCTGGGTTCGTGCGCTTCTACTTGCTAGGCTAGTAGTTAAAGTGCCAAATTAAAAAACACGTCAAGGGCGGATGCGTGCCCACATCTCGCCTCAGCTGCGACTTTCGCCCTAGGCCTCTGAGTCTCAGCCTCCCCCAACCCTCAGGCTTAGCCTGAAACTTCAGTCTAAGGAGACGACTCGGACTCGGACTCGGACACGTACACTAGTCTGCTAGTGGTGACAGCCATTGACCGTGACCGTCGCCGTTGCCAGTCACCGCGAATCTGCCCGGCCCCTGCCACTGGCAGTGGCCCACTGCCACTGTCGGCCTGAGCGGCAGTGGCCCGGGCAAGTCAAATTCCATTATGAATCATCATGATCATTCAACTTGAAGTTACCGCCACTGGCACGCGGGGCCGGGGCTCGGTTGAGGTGCCACCGTGCGCAAGACTACTGGGATGTGGGCCCATCCGGGATTGAGGAACGCCTGCAATCTAGTGAGGTTCTGTGCCAGACCCTAAAAAATTACTGGCAAGCTTAGATATACATATATAGGATATATCATATCCGAACGCGCCCGCGTTGTGCTCTGTGCATAGATGCCAATGAGTCAATCATCGTATGCATCGAAACACGACCTGGACGCACGGGAGGCGCAGTGGTTTGGAGGCAAGCAACAACCTCGGGCCGGGAGCAAGCACAGTTACCCCGGCGCCTACGGTTCAGGTGCCTCATCTGAGCTGAAGGCTTTTAGCAGCAATATGCCGTTGCCACCCGTCGAACCCAAACTCAGTGAGTCTGCGGCGATGGAAATGGAGCAGATTCGACTGCGCATGAGGGAGCAACGTGACCAAACTGAGGCAATGATTGAACAATTGATGATTGCTCATGAGCATGCTAGAAAGGAGAGGGAATGTTTGGTATTGGAACTTGCCTCCATGTCGACAGATTCTAGCCGCAAGTTGCTAGTAAAAGTTGTAACACGAATGTGTAGAATGCAGTTGGTGGTAGCCTGGCAAGCATGGCATGGCAACACTGCAAAGTTCACAAAAATGCAGTTGCAGGAACAAGTCAAGACCTTAAGAGTGGAGCTAAATTCTTTGAGAGGGCGCATTGATGAAGCCCAAAAGAGCATAACAGAGCGAATCCAGCTTGCTGCAGATTTTGCCTTCAAGAACGCGTCTGTGGAACAACGCCAGCTGCTCCTGAAAATATTTGGCAGAATGGTCGGACAAAAATCCCGCGAATCATTCACGGTTTGGAAGGACGCAATGGAAGAGTACCGGCGTAAGTACACTCTTACCCTTCGCATGCTGGTGCGTCTAGCAAATACAGCACTAATTGGTGGATGGAAAAAGTGGTACTACGAGACGTTTCTCAAATCAAAAATGAGTTTAGATGAAAAGACCAAGGCCCTCCAATACGAAATACTGAAGGCCAGGGAGAATTGCAATATCCAAGAGCAGCGCCTTGAGAAAGTTGTTGGCGAGATCACACGCCTCATGATCCAAAACGCCTCACCAAGACAGCGGGCTTTGATGATAAGAATTCTGAACAAATGTTGCTCTATGATGCTACGCTACGGCGTAAAAAAATGGAAGCAAAAAGTCCATCTTTTTAAACACGCGCGGAACACAATGAGCATGATAATATCTCGGCTCTGTAACTCGGAAATCAACTACGGGTTTCGAAAGTGGCACTTGGTTTGCATTAAGATGACTTCAACGGCAGGCGAGATGGTAGTCACCAAGCTCAAGGCCCAGATCATGAACCTGAAGGGACATCATACTGTTTCAACAAATCGATTGGAGGAGATGAGTACAAACATTAGAAAGATGCGCGAGTCCGTGACCTTGAGACACAGTGCAATGTCTCAAATATCGCAAGGTGCAGAAGAAGTGGACCTTGAAATCAAGCTGTTGATAGCGGAGTGTCGTGGTTTCAAGGCAGACTTCAATTCTTTGCCTCGCGGGAGTGTTCTTCGTGCCAGTCAAGGTAAGGGAGAGAGTAATGGTTTTAGTGATCCCAGTCTCAAGTCGGTTGACGCCAATACGCGGGCCCATCTCCTTGTCTTTTTGCAGAATCTTGATCACGCACAGCCACACGATACAATTGGTGCCCTGGCTATTCATCCGGGACTACCTAAACACAAGGCGTGGCTGAAGAAATATGCTCTCCTTGGCGACCAACAAGTCGCTGCTGCAATTCGCGCTTATGAGTTCACTCTCGATACGGAGGATTTCATAGAGTCCCTGGATATGATCAAAAGTTTGTCCGGCGAGTAGAAACAAACACATCATGTGATAAGCGACCTATGCCGGTGCAGATAAGCCCCAATTTGCTGGGCTGTGCGTCCTCGGTTCACAAAAGACACCCCCTCCCCCCTCCCCTTGGGGCCATAATCGCCGGTTGGGGCACAACGAGTCGCCGGTTTTTTAAAGAAGGCTTTTTTAACCCTAGACTTCACAGTGCGCACCGTGACGGATTTTTCGCACGACCCAAGTTGGAATGGACTCGGAATACCTCTACTAGTAGGAATAAGCTCCGGATATTTAACCCAGGAGTCTGCTAGTAGATTGGCACTCTGAGTCTGCTAGTAGCGGCCGGTAGACAGGTCAGCTTGGAGATCGGAGTTCGGCCCGGCAGCAGCTCTTTGTCGCAGAAACGCCAGCCGTTGTCCAGGAGCGTTCCGCGAGTGCGTCCGCGCAAGCGTCTGAGGAGCGGCGGCGGAACGCGACGGGGGCGAAGCGGCTTGCCGACCCCTCCGCGACCGTGACGGGGCCACCGCAGCTCTAGTAATCATGGGAATAACGTTCTAGACATATAGGCTAGCGGGGGTCTACTAGAACACCATAAGCCTACTAGAACAAAATGCTTGGATGTTAAGGCGGGGCAGCAGATTGTGCAGCGCGTAACTCTTCGCGCACCGCACCGTTTTTGGCGCGCCCAGTTGCAGCACCTCGCGCCGCGCGCACACAACACGCCTGCAAAAGCGCAGCGTGTTTACTAGAAAATTGATGTGAACAATGCCAGCCTCTGAGTGTAATCATTCAAGTTGAATGATCACACCGTCACGGTGACCTACAAAGGAAACAGCCCCCCACTGGCACATCCCTCCGAGTCTCCGAGTCGGGCTAATTGGACAAACTTGAAAACTTGCCATCTTGAAGTCACCGTGACGGGTGAAGGCAGTTTCAACTTGAACTTGAAGTTAGTACGAAGCAACTGCAGTACGCGCTTTGCGTTATTGACAAAGTTGATGATGAAAGTTATAGGACATGGTGTCCTTATATCACCGGTATGCTGCTCCATGTCCACACCCCATCTCATGTCTTTACCATATAAGCCCACTAACTTTGTGTATTGTACCTACGGTACCGTTTCAGATATATTATACACTGGCATGCAGGAACTTTGAACACAAGCCGGAAATCGCTGGCAATGGAACATTCAAAGGAAGCGGAAAACCAGTATGAGCAAAAGATAGCATTAGAAATGGAAAGGTATGACAAACTTTCAGAGGACATGGAGGCGATACAACAACGCTGTGAGTCTCTGCTTGTTGCGCAGCAAAGTGAGCACGAAACGTCAATGCGAGACGCCCGGGCCCGAATTAAACGTGTTGAAAAGGAGCTCCGCTTGCAGATAGATCTCTTACATGATGATGCCAAGCATAGCGAAAAAACATTTAGAGAGGTATTGTCTCATTCGCCCAAAAGCCGCGACCAAATAACAAGAAGGGCCTCAGGTACTTGACCAGCAAGAGCACGAGTATGAAATAGAGCTTCAGCAGTTAATGACTGCCGCTCAAATTGAATTGGCAGCTGAGCGAGAATTTACTGCTGAAGCAAGGGCCCTCGCACAAACAAGGAATACCAAGATCTCTCGACTCGAGAAGCGAATTGGCGAATTGAAAATGTCTAATCACGCCCGAAATGTGGTACTTACCGCCGAGAAAGTGCGAAATGCAAAACTGGAAGCAACATTACGCCATTTTAAACGCCACATGGAGGAGCGAGAATCAACCCTTGAAGACAAAGAGCTCGGAATTTTACATCTGCGGCGAAAAAACGTGACGCTTGATAATTTTCGCTTTGTTCTAGATCATCGTGTAGAGCAACTCATGAAAGAACGCGGCCCCATAACGCGACATGTACGAGGATTGGAAGCACATATAGCTGCCATGTATGACGAGCTAGAATCCGAGTATTATAAAGTGAAACGACAAGGCCAGCAGCTGGGCACTAAAGAGCTGAAAATAAGTACGTTGGGCCAAGAGGTAAATACATTACGTGGTTATTTGCGTCAGCGAGATGCGTTGATTGCGTCATTTAAGAGGGAATTGTCAGCCTTAGCCGGACTGAGAGCGCCAAATGACATAGAGGCTGGAATCAAACGTGCCTATTGTCACTTTGTTAAGGAGCACCACGCTCGGAGCAAAGCAAAATTGAATTATGTGGCACTCGAGGCATCAAGATCTTTGAGCCCGGATGAAGCAAGACAGATACCTGAGACGCCAGAGGCAACTAGCCAGAAGCTCCTGGATGTAGGTAATTCTGCGAGAATCACCTTGCATGAAGCTCTCGTTGAGGCCCGATCACAGCGCACTTTCACACAACGGGTGGTGGGCAACCTGCAGCGTAAACTAAATATTTCAAAGGATGACCAAGACCGCCAGCAGCAAATCAAGCTCGTAGAAAACTCGCATTTAATAGCTGAATGCAACCGGCTCCGAGGCGAGAATGTATTTTTGTCAAGAGAAGTTCATCATCTTCGACAGAATGTCAAGGACCACACTATGCAACAAGTCAATAATAAAGTAAAGATTATAGACTCCAAACAGCGTAAAATAAAAGTTTTGACCCAAAATACGACGGAGCTCTCTGTTGCGACTGCAACGCCAGGTGAGTCCAAATTCTAATGTTCATCGACATATGTCGACAGGCGAAAAACCGACAAAAGACCCCTCTATCAACTTTGGTCTACAATCTACACAGGAAGGGAAACTTGTTCAGGTGAGCATATAGAGCAAGAAATATTCTTTCTAGCAATACCTTTGCACCTCAGATCATGAACCAACTCGATCAGAATTCAAGGATAATTGGCACACAGCGGCTTGAAATTCATCGACTTCGCGCCATGATTCAATGTAATTTGAAATCCAAACAGCCAATTCCGGCTTAGGCTCACTTGTGTAGGTCAACCGTCCTAAGAATTGAGCAAAACTCTGTTCATCATACAAGACCTGACTACATCGGTCATTGGGGAGCTAGACCTGACTCACCGAGCAGCGATGCGACGGGTGTGGAAATCACAGGAAATTCCTCCATATGACCAAAAAGGAGTGCACTAACCCAACACGATAGCTTCATGAGCAGGCGTCCTAGCCATGGACCCTACCTGAGGCTACCCCTAGTGGCGAACGGAGTCGCCGCGAATGACGTCGCTCAATACTTTTGGCACTCCATTGTGCTTAAAGGCGGTTGCATTTGCGCGTCCGATCCACGCTGTCGTGGGACTAGAGGGCCGTCCCAGCTAGGCCAAAGGCAGATGCCACAAGGGGGAATAAAAACGGCAGGCCCAAAAATAATACTTCGTGGCCGTGTCCCGCAGGGAAATTGAGTTTTTCCTACCAGCATGGTTTCGGGGCGCGCAAAACCTTGCTACCCCAGCGACGAAGGGAGCCTGAGGTCATCGTAGTTGCCATGGTTTCCCTAGCCCGCTGGCAGAGCCTAGGGGCCGTAGCCGCAATAAAAGAAGGTAAACTTGCCCAGGTGATCCACCCGCCGCCGGATGCCAGTATCTGTGAGCAAACGCTCCTCGTAGCAGGAGTCTCGCTCCCGGGGAGCCTGGGGCGTGGGGCGAAGGCCGCAAACGGCATGATTTGGAGCCCTGCTTGCTCCGTCTCGCTTTTTAATTCAAGTTTGTTTGTTTATATATATATTTATTTATTTATCATGATTTACTTATTTATTTATTTATTTATTTATTTATTCCGAGTCGTTCATTCCGAGTCAAACTCAGCCTGAGGCTGCCCCGGGCCTCGGCCTCAGGACAGTCAGCCGTAGAGGAACTCGCACCTTTCTTCATGTCGGGGAAGCCCTGCTACACAAGGCGGGCTGAGTCGGCCGGCCGGGACCCGGAGGGGGTGCGGGGGGGGGATCTACGTAGGTAAAGCTGGTACTACCTAGGGTACCTACGGTACCTACGGTACCTACGGTACCTACCGTAGGTACTTACGGTACGGTCCCGTACCACGGTACCATGGTACCTACGGTACTGCGGTAGGTCCCGTAGGTACCGTACCTACGGTAGGTACCGTAGGTACCGTAGGTACTGGTACCGTACCGTAGGTACTGGTACCGTAGGTACTGGTAGGCACCGTAGGTACCTACGGTACCTACCTACGTAGGTACGGTACCGTACCGCAGTACCTACGGTAGGTACCGTAGGTACCGTAGGTACTCAACTAATACCACAGTAGACCGCAATAGGGGGCTTGGTATACATATAATGTCGCGTCGAGCCCTGACCAGGAACAACAAACGACAATTGAGGACATAAATGTCCTGACGCAAATATGTATGGCGACGCCTCTCGACTGGCGCTAGAACAACGCCAGCTGAAAGCGGAAGTCAAGCACGTTCCGACGGAGGTCAGATGGGAACACGTACCACGTCGAGCTTTTAGTGGAAAATTTGATAACGTTTTGCTGACGTTGACTTTATGTCCAGGCGCACGTGGGCACGACGCCATTGTTGTTGGCTGGAGAAATCCTGTTAGAGACCACGATGCCGCTGCCAGTGCATGCGAGCAACAAATGTTTGAGGTAGATTCCCTGCGGCGAGCATTTGTGGAAAAGAATCGAACGTATAAGAACTGGGAAACTGCCTGGTTGTTGATGAACGATAGACCTGAAGAATTGGAAGAGTACCTGCTACTACGGCCAAAGATGAAGGACTTCCGAGAACGCGTCGCATTGATGAAAAAGACGGAGGAGAAGGTCCAGGCAGAGCAACAATGGCGTCGGTACCATGAGCTTAAACTAAGATGTGAACGACTCCTTGAGGCACGTGACGCTCTTAGAAATATAAAGCGTCTAAAAGACAACGCATTCTTGGAAATGAAACATTCAGATCAACGGCTAGAAAAATTGTTCGAGCTTGAGCATGAGACAGCCGAAAAGATAAGTGAGGATCACGTTATTGCTGATCAACAAAGTAGAAGTGTTTCCGAACTCTTCCCGGCGATTAAGGCTGGTATGGTCATAACTGGAGTAAATGGCATCAAGACCGAGAAATTACCATGGGTTGAAGTCTCCCAGTTGCTTCAAGACGCATCCCAACCACACTTCTTAGAGTTCCGTCGCTACGACTTTCGTCAAAACTCGGTTAGTGGCCAATGGGAACCGCTCCAGTTGCTGCGTGAACGAGGACAACATGTCCAGGACCCACGAGTCGACCGTGAGCTCTTCATTCAAGCATGTCGAAGCGGCTTAATCAGTGTAGTCAGGCAGCTTCTTGCTCAGGGCGTGGAGGTTGATGCACGAGACACAACTCAGTGCACAGGGCTGCATCACGCTGCAGCAAACGGCCATACCAAAGTCATTGAATTGCTTCTAGGAGCTGGCGCACTACTGGAAGTGCGAGACGCAAATCAGGAGACCCCTCTTATTGCAGCCTGTCGTCGGGGTGAAAATAATGGTGTTGCTGCACTCTTAGCGCTGGGTGCCAGTCTGAAAACACAAGACCGGGTTGGTCGTTCAGTCCTGGTTCATGGTATTATGAGTGGGTCCATTACGACAATTCAACTCCTGTTGAGTAAGATTCCAGGAGACCCATCATGTTGGATACCAGATAAGATATGGCACTGGACACCACTCCATTATGCAGCATCCTTGTGTCTTGAGCCTGTTGTTGATCTTCTCCTGCAACATGGAGCTTCGCCGTACGCATTGAGCTCAAGACGAATGACTCCGTTGGCACTTGCGAATAGGAAAGCTCAAATGCTCATCAAGCAGCACATTTACGAGGAACCCGCCCAATGCATTCTCCCAGCGGGACAAGCCTGCGGTGCACTGTGGCTAGGATCAAGACATGCTGCATATCCCGAGTTTGCAACCGACCGCGGATTCAAGTCGATTCTATCAGTTTTTGATCGAGGTCGTGCTTCTGTGTCTTGAGCATCAAGATTTCAAACTTCCACTCCTCTCAGGCCAGAAAGATCCTAAGCTCAGCTGGATTACATTCCCGGAGAATGCTAATAATATTGAACAGTGTGAAGTTTATATGAGCCTGCGGGAAGGTGACAAAGATGCAGTTTCAACGTGGTACTCATTAACTTCAATACTAAAAAAATGTATTGACTTTATTGACTACGCCACTAAGTCGATTGCCAGTGTTGGTTGCAAGTAATCTCGTCTAAAAGTTTTCTATTAGACAAAATCATACCGTGCTAGTGCACTGTGACTCAGGACACTGCACTTCACCGTGCATTGTTGTGGCATACTTAATGATCAAGCATGGGCTCAGACTAGATGAGTCAATAAGATATGTAAAAAAAGTAAGGCCTGCTGTATCTCTTAATTCACGTACCCGACTTGGCCTTGAAACCATGGAGAGGTCCCTCGACGCACGCAAGCTCAAGTGCCTTGAAGACCGTTTGCGAAAGGCGCCAGTTTTGGCAATTCAATTCTAAATGTGAAACTTCCCAGGGTCAGACTGGTGGTAGGGATGCGGCCGCAAGTTGCCACTTTAGATCGAACATCTGCGATTTCCCTGAATCCCCAAAAACAATACCAATACAGACATATAATATAAGCTTTTATGGTGGTGGTCTGTCCTCCAGAGGCCCGCGGATAACTCCCACAATAGCCGGCTTTAGGCGGTGTGCGGTGGGCTGCTCAGGCTGCCCGAGGGACGAGGTTTTATATCCGAGTCGGAATTCAAAAATCGGATTTTGTATATTATATATATCATGCGCAGGAACAAGACATAAAGTCCACAAAACCGAATTAGGAATCCTAGGTCGCAGGTCCTTGGTTGCAAATATCCAAGCTTGAGACCGTTACGGCGTGACCGGCGGGTTATTTACCCGGATCTCTCTCGGGGTGACCAGAGGGGTGATTCACAGGCAAATAACGGGTAATTTGAACCTAGCAGAGCTCCACATTACGCCGCTTGGCGGCCTTCGCCTCGCGCCCCCCAGGCTTCCCAGAAGCGACACTCCAGACGTGCAGACTGTGCAGGCACGGGGCCTGCACCCGGCTAAATTGGGGGCTGTAGCGCCGCCCCTTTAATAGCCCGAACGGGTAAACTTACTGCGAATGGACCCCAGGGACCGATCCACATTCTGGCCGAGTGTGGAGCCCTAAAAAGGCGAGGGGCCGGAAGGGCCCCCACGCGAAGTTCGCGGCAGTGGCGTTTCGTGCCGCGTCAGGCGACCTTTTTGGGCAACTATACACCAAAGGTTGCCGTATTTGCGCATCCTACAGACGCCGCAGGTACCAAGGGGGAATTCGAGGGGGGGACCACTAGCATAGTAGCGAGTTTTGATTTTCACCCCCTGAAAACCCGCAAGTTAAGCCAAATACCCGCACGTTAGGCCATTATGGGCACCTTACCCCATCTCGAGGGGGGCACCTTCGGGGCAAGCTAGTGTCGCTGTGGGCTTAGGATGCCCCTGGGACCCCAACGGGCGAAACCGCGCCGTTCGGGCTATCAATTGAAAATCTCACCAATTGGGCCCGGGGTGCAGGCAGCTGTGCAGGCCCCTTGTCAGGCCCCTTCACTCCAGTCTACTGCACTGGCATGGAACCCTATACTACTACAAGCTACGGTTCGATAGTCCTATGTGCTTGTCAGCTTGTGCAGCATGTCCAAGGTTTGTTCTGCCATGGATGCTAGGCTGATCCGTCCGATGGGTTGCCTTGAGCTCAAGGTCAGCTCAAGCCGGCGAATGAGATAGAACACGCATAAGATCATTTGCACTGGCTCGAGCTGGTAGTGGTTGGAGTGCAAGGGAAATAGCGTGGGAAATAGGACCACAAAATCTACTTGGAATTAATTTGAGTACTAAACGCAAAGGCTGTGAATGCGCTGCTGGCAGCACACCTGTTATCCAATGATACATGCAGCAGCCAAATGCCCAAATATCCGCCTTTGGAGATACCGAATAACGTGAATCAATTACCTCAGGCGCTACGAGCTCCCTCGCTATATTACCACCATCTGATCGCCCATGTGAATAATTGCAATGACGTGAGCGCGCATCGTGCATAAAGAGGAAATCATCCAGAAGCATGCGTCCATTTTCATCCAAAATAATTGCATCCGGGTGAATATTCTGATGAATCACACCAAGGCGGTGTATATCAGCCAGAGCCGCAGCAATTTGTTTGCCCCACGTCTGTACTGTGTCCGGGTCAATCATGTTGCGGAACCTTTCAACATTCTGGCCCAGTCTTGAAGAAACATAGGCTGTTACATAGGTGAGCCGAGTCCATATCTGGCTGTAGGTGCCCTGCAAGTTATACGAGGCTACTTTTTGTGAATGAGCAGTAAGTGATTTGACAAGGTTGCGACATCGAAAGCTGCAAAGAGTTCTCACACATGAGAGTGCATAGTTGGCATCCGCCGGGTGTTGTAACTGCAGAAATCTGAGCAGAAGTATGTTCCCTGATGTTGGATCGCGCATCACATGTGCGGCCCAGGCGGAATTTTCACTCGCCATCGACACGGCTTCAATCCAATGCAGCCGTGTTAGTAATAGTGTCATGCCCTGTTCTGTGATCTCATCAATAAGTGTGTCGAATAATTTTCGTGCTTTCACCTGCTGAATGACAATCGGCTCTTCGACTGCTCTCAATGAAGCCTCTCTCAAGTTGAACGACTGATAGTCTTCTACATTCATGGTGCTACGTTCTTGCTCAATATCATTATATCCGTGCACAGGTAAATGCGGGAAGCTGGTGGGGTCATGGACAGGCCTCGTGTGCTCGGCATCTCTATGTCGTAGCCAAGTGACTTCTCCGGTCAATGACGTATTCAAGGCAATCATTGCACGATTATCTTCTTTCCCGTTCAGAAATGTAATGCAATATGACTCCACCGTCTCGACATGGTGCGATTTGGGGCACTTGTGGATTGCCTCGCGTACATATGTTTTTATGCACGGTTGATTACAACCAAAATTGTACCTGATGAGTTTCATCGCCTTCATGTTGCATCGGTACGGCATGGTTCTATTGTCATGGCATAATTTGGTTTGAAGTTTTAGATCAATGCATCGGTCATATTTCACGCTAGCAAATTTTATTGGAGGATGCAAAAGGAGTTCATATGGAACTAAAAATAAATAAAATCTACTCTGAGTTTTAGGAGAAACCGATATTTGCACACTAGATTGCTCACAAATCAAGGACTCGTTTAAGCCTGCCTTCATCCCCCAGGCGCACGCTACACACGACACTTCAACCCCAGCTTGCATTTTCATCTTGTGGCTTGAATGAGTGAAATAGGTGGTGCTTGGTAGTACAATTGAATGAATTATGGCACTAAGGACAGCAAAAACTGTGTTTTCCTGTTCCTCTCTTGTCACAACACATTCGACAATCCCCTTAAGCAAATTAACAATTTCCATTTGCCAAAGCCGCTGGGAACCTCCTCTTCTGACATCAAACACTTCACGATTTCCTGGGGAAAGTTTAACAGTGCACTTGTGTACCAGTGCTCGATTTTGGCGACACACTGAGCAGTAGCTGGCCAAGCTACCTGAATGAACCAACGTGTGCGAATGCACACTCATCCCGAGGTTGCCACACAATCTGACACCTCCGGGCGGTATTACTGAGGAGTCGTGTGCATCAGTTTCTTTTTGAACGTGTGGCGAAGGCTCGAGCGCGATATTGCGGTTTGAATTTCGCAGCCAGCAACGTGCCATCCTTTGCTCAATATCTGCTGCAATGAGGCCAAAGGTGACAAGCTCCTCTTCAGAAATGCAGCCTTCCTTTTCGACAGGCAAAAGCAGAAATGACTTCGCAAATTCAAGCTGTTGAATTAGCGGGGCCAGCGCAGCGCCTTGGGGGTATAGAACTGCCCATTCGCATGTTGGCGCCTTGCAGATGAACAAGAAAAGCTGCTTTTTAGTAACAAGGGAAATTTCGACTTTACTGAAAGCATTTCTGCTCGCCTCTCGATAGAGCCAGCGTAGTGCAATCTCAATCTCTCGATGCGTATTTTGTTGTGCTTTAATGTGCCCCCATTGTCCAGAGAGTCTACTCGAGACACCGGTTTGGCGCGTCAGACTTTGAGTGTGCACACGGAGCAGAGCCTTTGATTGTGCTAAGTTCTTTTGCTCAACACCCTGAGAGGCAAGCTTTCGAATAAGCCAGCGTCTCAGTACGTTGTGCTTAGCCCTCACTGATATTGCGCGAAATTCATGAGCATCAGCATTATTGCAGGTTGCCAGGAATCCGTATTGTGCTGCCAGCCTGCCGGCTTTTGGTTGTATGTAAGCTAAGGACGCGCGTTTTTTGGACTGCCGCCACCATGGCGACAGCCCTTCTTTTGTTGTCTGATAATTTCGGACGGTCTTGATTTTCCCACCTGCGTTCAGCGCTTTGTCTTTTGCTTTCAGCTGATGGGCCTACAGAGATTTGGTGCTACAGACGACAGTCTGAAGATTCACGCTGTGGAGGGAACTGTCACAGGCACACGATGCGCACCGGCCAATCCTGCACACACTTCCAAGGTACTGTTGTAGGCTTCTATGTCTTTGTATGCACTTAATTCACACTCTGGGAATCTGCTTTTGGAAGTCACCGTGTTGTGTACAACGTCCTGGCGTTTATGATTCTTCATCCAGAGATGGCTGCTATTGCGACCAAAGAAAACAGGCGAAACAAAAAAGCCCCAATATTGAGGCCAGGACCCAGTGATGATAGCTTGGACTGCCGCAGCTTCACCACTAAAACAGCAACAACACACAACACCATAATGACGGAGTGGTGATGATGCATTCTCAGCAGCCGTTGCCACTATTGAGGCTGCAGCATACGCACTTGTGCGTGTCGAACCCACGATGGTAAACTTGGCAATTAATATGTTTTTATGATCATCGGTCCACCCGAGCTTACCTCTGGCAGTAAATTTCTGATGTTGAATTGCTCCGTTATCTTGGTAGCGAATAGCGTACTGCATGCGTCGTCCTGAGCCCCCATGCATTGTACCAGGTCCAAGGTACTGCTGATCTGTCATTACTGTCCTATTTGGATCAGGCTGATATTCTGGCGGCTGCTCTACTACTGCTATAAACTCATCAAGTGCAATCTTTGATTTAGGGAGGTGTGTGGTATTGGCAATGTCGCAGAGCAACAGATTCTGAAAGCTCTGACGAGCATATGCGCCAAGATAGCGAGACTGTCCAGTGTCCCTTGTCCAAGCATAGTGCATCTCAGTGCTCAATCGATGGGCGGGTGGGAGCACGAGAGAGAGTTTGAGGCTTAGTGTTGCGGTGCAAATCTCTTTCAATTCTCTAATTGCATGTGTTGTTGACGGCACTTCACTGATGTTACAACCAGGTAATGATTTGATCGGCGATGAGGAGTCGGGCCTATCGTGACCCCCAATGCGATCAATTCCAACCTTTCTGCGCTTCCCATCAGGATTGCTCACATCGCGAGCAAGGACACCACCATGGGCTGATAGGAGTGCATCCACAGATTCGAGATCAACACAATTTACACCGCAACTCATAGAGGTAAAAAGATGCTTCATGTGGCGACGACCGACGGCTGGGTGCCGGCTGGACCCCACTAAGCTATTCTGCCTAGGTCGAAGTGCTTGAGCTTCAAATGTTTGCGCAACACGCATAACTAAAAAAGCCATGGCACTTGCTATGCCCTCCAGATTCGTGGGGCTGGACTTGCGTTGATTAGCTTCCTTCAACATGCATTGCTGCTTCTTATTAAATGCATGACTCCGATGACGCTCATCCACAGCGTCCTCATCCCATTCCCAGCCTTCAACGGTGCCATTAAGTCGCCACAGTTTGCTCCACCTTTTATTTACACGTAACCTTCGTGGACGCAGATGTTCCAGGAAGGCTAGTTTCTGTTCCCAGCTGCATCGATGTCGATGAGATGAAGCCACCGGTGATGCCAGCGTGTTATCTCTCAGAGCTAGTATTTTTTCAGCAGTAGACAATGCCCGAACTGTCAGTGAGTACCGTTGTGGCGACATGAGATGCATTCCTAATCCGCATTGTTCAATCAAATCCGTCGCTTGTGAGCCCTTTGTACTCTGAGTTATCGCTTGATCAAGGGCATTTTTAAGCAAAGAGGACCCAGCATGTGTTCTTTCATGAACGTTTTTTAGTATGGCTGATTTTGATTCGAGTCTGCATAGGAACTCATTGTATTTCGTTAGCAGGCTGGGCTTCATCTCGAGCTTTTCACAGTCAGTGACATATTGATTTATTGAGTGGACCTGTATATGTTTGAAAAGTTACTTCAGTACCACGCCTATTTTGACTCACAAGAAGTGCATCTGCAATAGGCCACGCCTGTGTCGCTGTGAGTTCCTCAGGCGAGATGCCAACACCATTTTGCTCTAGCAAAGCTGGCTTACATAGGCCATCGCTCGACCAGAACACAACGTTGTTATTCATATAGTAAAATCCAGTTTGGTTACGGGGGCACATGGAAACTGACGTTTGGAGCGTTAGCAGCCGCATTTCTCGTCGTGTTTGCATGAGGGGCAGATTTAGCTGTTTATTGTAGCTGACTGCTAGCCTTAATAGATCGCGGAGCTTTACGGTTGACGCGCCAATAACCTAAAGCGGCGGTGAGCAGCATCGTGAATTCGGTCCGTGGGCGCTGGGGATTTGCAGCGGTACCCCTTGGGCGAAGATCCGCTTGAAACAGAAAGGTGATTACAGCTTCGGCGTCCAAGCATGCTTTTCCTCGGACACTCAGCGACAATGATTCGTTTTCCCATACGACCTCACTGTCCACACATTTGTGAATCGAGGTCGTTATCGCTGCGTTTGCACAACAGATCTTGAGGCAAAGCGCCGATGTGCCATTTGGTACATTCAGAACCGCAATATTTGAGAAAACGAAATCAAGGCTGTGTGCCATTTGTCTACTAGTATCATGACCGTGACCGTGACTCAGACTCTCAGGCGTATTTAGTCGTGTCATGGTGAAATTGCCCTTGCGGCGGAAGGAACACGGCAATCATCACCTGTCCTAGCTACCTACGGTACGGTACCGTAGGTACGTAGGTACCTACCGTAGGTACGGTACCGGTAACCAACGTCGGTACCTACCTGTAGGTACCTGACGGTACCGTACCTACCTACCGGGTAGGTACCGTGCTGTAGGTGGTAGAGAGAGAGAGGTATCCTCTAGCCCTTCCTACCCTAGATATGTATCTCCCACTCTCTAAATTTGAGTCTACTAGTATACATCGGGTGTCTACCGACGCTACAGTGTAAACCGTGACCGTGACCAGTTGAAGTTTACAACAAAACACTGTCACGGTCACTCTCGTAGTGGGTTAGCGCCAGTTCCTGATGTGGTGTTTCTTTCAAAGTATTCTTTTTCTTTTGCTCGCTTCTACTAGTACTAGTAGGCATTCAAGTTCACTGTAAAACACTGGCACTCTACGTCAATAGGCGGAACCTCGTGGGCCCATAACCTAGCAAGAGTATGTCGCAGCGTCACGGTTATGTAATGTAGCAGGGCCCTAGCTCACCAGCCAGAGGCTGGGCCAACCTAACTACGAGAGTAGGTACCGGTACCGTACTGCGGTAGGTACCGTACCGTAGGTAGGTAGGTACCGTAGGTACCTACGGTACCGTAGGTACAGAACGGTAGCGCGTATGATGACATTATATACGGGCTGCCCAAATGGAAACCAAGGAGTCACCAAGCATTCTAGGGCTAGCAACCTCAACCACCTATGATGATCTTCGCTGCAGGGCAGCTAGAGGGTGCATATTTCTAGATGGTGCATCTCACCTGGCAAATCTGACAGGTACAAGTGCGTAAGTACATCTGATTTTTTTTCGAAAACGACCAGCGTGGCGCGGGAGGTTCGAGAGCTCATTTTGCATACGCTGCAAAAGCATATCGTTGTGCACAACACTCGCCCATACAAAATCGATGAGGTCAGGCAGCTTGTCTCAGCGGATGCCAGCGGCCTTGGCGGTAAAGCTGACTCCAAATCACCCAGTGGTCACATTTCGCCGGGCGAGTTTGCCTGGATTATCGGGATGCCTATCACTCGAGGATTGGGGAGAGCTAATAGCCCGCTGCTGTGTTAAGCAAGCCACTCTCCTTGACAACTTATCTAATTTTTAGGGGGCGTATGCTATCATGGAGCGTTTGCTACTGGCAGACCACTAAACGAGGAGCTTTGGGCAGACCTAGGCGGTGGCGAAAACCCTGATAGCAACTTTTCTGTGATTTCTTCGGGTATATGCGCGTCTGGAAAGCATGCATATTACATTGTGAGTGGTTCCGCAACGACTGTGGTCAATGGTACTTATCGCCAAAGTGCCCAACCTTGTAAAAAAACTTGCTTTAAGAATGAACATGGCGTTTTTTTGTTCCAAGCAGCACTCCATGATCCAGTTGATGCAGAAGTACTTGTAAGCAAAAAGGCCAAGCACGACCAAGTGGCGTTAGGACAAGACGGCCATTCAGTGCGTCTAGAATTCGCGCGCTCATTAATGGGGTCAAGCAAACCTAAAATTAAGAAACAGTCGAAGAACCACAACGCTAAAAATGCAGTACGTATATTAGTAGGCATAATGGTGATCGTGCGACATAGGTGAGTAATATAAAACAGGAATCAGGTCAGGTATCCACCACGAGTTTTGTGGACTTCCGGGTTTAACATATTCAGGAAAGATTATGACTTATTTTTGGAAAAACATAGGCCGCTAGCCAGATGAACTTGGCACCTCAATCAGCAGCTGCGCATAGGACAGTAAGCACGACAGCCCAAGCTGTGAGATTAGGAGTCCAGTGCGTCACAAAGAGTTTAAATGCGGACGCGCCTCCCTTGTGTTTACGTTGGGTGCGCTCAAATTGCGCTAAACAGTTGTCCACGTGCAGCTGTCGTCATTACTATGTTTCTACAAGCGAACGAGATGGTTGGATGTGGAAACGAGAAAAACGCAAGAACCGATTGGATACTCAAGTGCTTCACGCTGTGCTCCGACGCGAGTCCTTAATTAAAGATTTGCATGTTTTAGTGGACGAAATCAACACAAGCCATTCCCTTAGTAGTACGCGCCGGGGCGGGAATCATGCCCGAACTTGCAGCCAAAATGAAAGCACCTCGGCTATGCTCAAGCCCGCCCTTGCCTGTTTAGACAAGCTGCGTGTTTCAGGAGTGGAATGTGTTGAAAGCATTTTAGCTTGGCAAAAGAATTATTATGTCTCGCGGCAGTGCAATAATTCGAGGCGACGGAAGAATCTTCAACATATATGGATCGCCACAATTGAATCTGAGGTTTCTTATGGATTTGGAGAAGTCCCAGCTGTTCGATCAAAGTTTAAAAAACATCAGCGCGGACCATTGCCAGCTGAAAACGCCCAAATCACGAAGTTCCTGGGGATCTATGTTAGCCGTGAGGCAGCACTGCGGGCATACGAAGCTGCAAAGCCAAAGGTTGCCATAGAAAGGCGTTTAACCGTACGCGACCTACCACCTCGTGTTGAGCGCGTAATTGTTGGTGGTATCAACATAATTGAAACTGAGGGATCAAAGTCACTGCGAGTTTTGGAAGACCGTATTTGCGAAAATTTTCAAGCTCACAATCTTTCCTCTCCGGCATATCTCTATAACGGCGAGGTTTATCTTGTAAAGATGGCGACAGACCTTGATTGGCTTGGCTCGTCTTTACCACTCCGACAACATCTAAGTAACACCTGCTCGCTTTTGCGCAATCCATTCATGCTGACTGCTGACTTCCAGAATGCAATTCAACACCATCTTATCGTGGGAAGCTTACACACAACAGGGGTTGAGAAAACATTTGGCAACCCAAATGACCGTGTCACTCGGCACAAAACAGGTACCTTTATCTCGTGGAAAGGCGCCACGAGAGTCAGCCAGCACGTTGGAGTGTCAAGCCGTGTATAGTGGCAATCCTTGATTCAAATGAAGCCAAACCATTAGGTCAGAGACGGAAGCAAACCAACTATGGATGTGCTAGATGTCGCACGCATAAGTCAAGCAGTGGCCAATGTTCAAGAAAGCGTCAAATTTTCCCGGTCGCACATAGGGCAAGCTAGCCAAGAAAAGTTTCGGAACAATAACTTATGTAACAAACGTAAAGAGAGTACCAGTGAGGACATGTGGAAGCGGTCTACGTGGGCGCAATATAACGAAGGTCAGGTCACACTTGCAATGCGGCAACCACGCGACAGACTAAAAAGTATCATGACGGGAGTATTCTGTCTTGAAGAGCAGGGCAAGTGGAAGGTTTCTAGTTTGCCCAGGACAGCTACACGCAAGTATTTACTCAGGAAACAATTAAGAGAAAACCAACAGTACCGCAGGACTTTGCGCGACCTGATTACAGCACGATTACGAAAGGAAATATCACGTGGTCTGACCCATATTCGAACAACCAAACTGATTGATCTTGTGCGCCAAGCATCTTACTTGCAGGAAGCTGGCCAAATTACTGCAGATACAGGCACGCCGCACGCCAGAATAGTACTTGAATGTCGAAATAAAGCTGAAGCATCTGCGGAAACTCTGCAGTGTCTTATTCGCGGGGTCAACAGTCGACATTTTCACAACATACAAAGGCCAGCGGTAATAGAAAATTTGAACAAGAGACAACAGATACATTACAATTGTCTCTGGGCTTCCGTTAACATTGTTAAATGTTGTATCCACATCGCATTGGACCGGGCTTTGCGCGGGCACACGACACCAGCACATATTTCAAGCAGGCGACTTGATGGCGACCATTGTTTTTTTCTTATCTATTCACCGGGCAATCGCACACATGATGTTTCTTGCAGCCGCCCTCCATCTGACAGCCCGCCCTTGTGTGGCCACAATTTTTCATACAGAGTGGTAGCGCCAATTTTTGGTCGTGAATCCTTGCAGGGGCCAATGGACCATCATGAGCACGCGCCAATTTCAGAACAAGACAAGGGGAGACAACCTGGCCGCTATGCAGTGTGTTCACGGCCTTGGAGAAAGCTGCTGGTCACATGCTACAATACCACAGCAAAAAGAACATCTGCGAGGGAGATATACGAGCACGATTTAAAAGTAGAACTGGGTCAATCGACAGTGGGAAGACATTTGCTCTATCAGGGCACCAAGACATGCTCGCTATTGAAGTCAGGCCCTGTGGTAACGGACGACGACGAGGCCCTCCTAAAAAATCGATTGAGTTTTGCTGCTCAGCACAGGCTTGTTTGTCACATATCTTGGATTAAAACAATAATAGCTGCTGCGCTTGCCGCTGATCGACAAGAGGCATCCCATGTACACCTTGAGACTATTTTTATGGCAAGGGAGGAGATGGCAATGCGAAGGTAGACGTCGAGCAATGCTTGTATTTTTATGTTTTTTGACCTTCTGATTAGTAGGTTTCGGACTGACGATGCACACTGGCATGCAAGATTAGACTCTAGGGCAATCGCTGCACAGACCCGTGCGGAGGTAAGCGCATTTAATATATTGAATTCCGCATCAAAAGACTGGCGTCGCTCGTTTGACCCTCCTGAATCTGGTGCTAGCTGGAAGACGCTACGGGGTACTAAGCAGCAAGAAGCACAATCTCGGAAGATTGCGACTAGTATAAGAATAGCTGCATGTGTAGCAAAGATGGAAATGACAGCGTGCACGGTCTTCTTGTTTATGCAAAGGACGATAATGGATCAAGCCCGCGAAAAATATGAGCGTGCCTTGTTTTCTTTGGAAGAAGTTACCAGCAGGTCTGTACGTGCAGCTGCGCACCAGTTTGCGGCAATGGACGTCGCAGTACGTCGCTTTGGGCTCAAACGAACTATGGTGTCATCCAGACCGCATCACGATCCTTTAGTCCCCAGCCCATGGTGTCGAGCTAGTTTAGAATATACGAAGCGACAACCATGGCACTCGCTAAATCCCCTTCTCCATGTTTGTATTCGGATTCCGTCAGCACCGAGGATGAAGCGTATTTCTGCGACAATCCGCCAAAATCCAAGTTGCGGATATCTCTCCCTGGTTGCTGAATGTGTGCATTCACCCTGTTATAAAAAGGAAATAAAGATATTCCCAGCTGATATACGACGCATACTAATGGCGAAGGGGCGCTTTGATTTGATGAGGTTTTACTGCCCGTTGGGATCATCAACAACAAGCATGATCGGGCTAGACTCAATTACAAACAGAAGAACACTGTCAAACGGTGCAAGGTCACGATTATACCTTGCTGAGAAAATTGTTGGTGTGCTTTGCTCTGAGCTACGTCTTGGGGTTTATACAAATAGCATCCATTTAACTGGACTCTCCCTTTCACGACAACAGGATGCCCTTGTACGATGTTTATATTGGGGAGACACCGTTAGTGAGCAAGCACATAAGCTCCGAATTATAGATTGGGCACACATAGTTGCCTTTGCCCGGCCATGTGGTAGATGGTGGCTGGATATCTTGATTGCAAGACGCTCATTCCAACGAGGCATTCTTGTCAAATCACTGCGTGGTTGCAACATAAGTAAAATGATCAATATCTATGTATCAGGTTTACTGTAATTATTGCTGCATTGCCAATCGTGTCTTGCTGATTGATGTTTATGATGCCTGGGGTGACTTAGGCTTTGAAGGACAGGACTCTGTCACTGGTATGCATTTTTCTCTGACGGTTTCATTTTCGGCGATGATGCGCGGGCTAGTCGCTGACTGTGACTTTGCTGCTCTTGCACATCTTCTTTGTGCCGTAGCTTTGTGTGCATTCCCATCTGAGCTTGTCCGTCGCTTGATCAATCAGCTTGACCTTTTGCTGCCAGGAGAAGAGCAGGAAGGTGGTGGGAAGCGGAGTTCACCTGGCCGCTCTCATCTTCCGATTCCTGAACGAAGGTGGTGGCGTAAGCCATTAGCACATGAAGCACCACGTATGGTATATCATGAGCAGCGAGCTACTACCTTCCGTGGCCCGGTATCTAGAGCCGAGCACATGAACGTCTCAGGTCACATCGCAAGCGCAGAGCTTCTAGCGAATTCCAGGGGCTGCTACCGCATCAACCTAGCAGTCAAGGAAAATGAGAATCGGCCCGCGTGGAACACTTTAACCTTAGATATACCAAACTTGCTGATGGACTTACTTCCAAGGGCATCGGTGATAGGGGATCATAATATGCACGCAACTTTACTGGTCAGCCAAGCTACAGGGAAGCCACTTGCTCATAATAATGCTGGCTCGAGTCTGGTGGATTCAGAGTGTCTGGAAGATTTCTGTCAATTTCTTTGGTGTCGGCTCAAAATCTCAGATGATGGATTGGGTCTCACTCCGACACGTCAACAGCGAGATGTTCAGCAACTAGGTGACATACTGTCGCAGTTCGAGAGATGGTTACGAAGCACAGATCCTGCTCTCCAGCCACGGAGCACAGCAAGGCTGGTCCTTGAAATCAAAAATGCGATAATGGAGACAGACTTCCGGAACAGTTGTTGGAAATTATGGTTGAACGCACATCCCTGCAATAACAGAAATATCAGAACAAAGAAAGTATTATCTTGGGTCCCAACAGCGCCAGCCCGAATTCTTTCTGCATCATCTCTAGCCATATTTTATATGGCAACGTTTGGAATTGATTATCATGGTGATTTTCTTGTGATGCTGGCAAATCCTAGCGAAGCAAAAAAATTTTCACGCACTATCCATAGTGAAAATGCACTCATGAATGATGAAGAAGTTCTCGCAATCCTTAGAAGAAGAGCATGGCAAGCAAGGCTAGATGGCCAAGCGGGTAAATTAGGAGTCCTATTTAAAGAGCAGGTAACTGAGACATTCTATGGCCCGGGTGCTGCTTTGTTCAAGACAGGCATATTGCTATCTCGAGGGCAGGACCTCAGCACACATTCAAATACACTTCCAAGTTTATTGCGACCGCTTATAAGTACTGCGCTACAGCGCCTTCGCATTGCTGCAAGAGTAGACCACATGACATTATCTCTGGGCGATGAAAGCAGCACATCCATCTTTTGCGCTAATTTGGGTGTTTCCGGAACGATGGCGCACCGAAAAACTGGAATCTCTGCTGGGTCACTGGCACAGGATCCTCGGTGGATTTGTGCTATTTCTAGTGCCCAGCCTAAGAACATCATGATGCAGACGATTGCAATACCGGCCATCCAATGCTGTGTTTAGTCCAGTGATTATGCATACATATCAGCTATTCATAGGTTAAATCCTCCTACAATGTTGATGATGGTTTCGAGCAGCCAGCCACAGAACCGTGGATTGTTCGGGTGGCGCTTCAACATGGAACACTAACATTTACGGCCCATGATCCTACGAGGGGTGTAGCCTTGATGGTCAGATCGTCTTTGTTTGATCTTTTGCCTAATTCGCATTTAGCTTATCGAGTGCTGACAAATTACGGAATGCAGCCTGAATACACTTTGGCTTGGTTGCCACGGCAAAAAATGTGGCAGCGAGCTAGTATTGCTGTGCAGATTGCAAACGCAACAGTGGTAAGTCTGAGGAGTCTTTGTGGTGCAATGGCGCTCACTGCGATAACAAATGCTAAGACTTGGTTCGCAAAGCACATCCTACCAAGGGGCAAGATAACAAAAGGGAGCTGCGTTTCTCATAGCGTCCGGAGGCACAGTTTTATTGGGTGCGTTGCATCTGGTCTTGGTGCTAGGAAGTTGTCTAGACTAAAGACGGCACAAAAAAGAATTTCAAGCGCACCGGCTGATTTTGCAGCACTTCGATTTGCAGCTGATGCTTGCTCGCCATTGAGGAGGGAAATACTCCCTATATCAAACCGGAGGGAGGCAATCAAAAAGATAATATCCGCTTCATCTGGCAGTGCTGTCCATAGAGCAATCCTCCAGGAGCCAAAAGATTGTATGTGGCCTTTCAATACTGCATTTTTTTTTACTGAACCAAGGCATACTGTTAAAATCCCACGCATTAATGAGCGTGCAACTGCCCTTTTGAGAAAATATGCAATTAAGAAGGATCGTGAGCAGACTGTTTATGGACCTGCACTCTGGACTAGCCCTGAAGGAGACTTGTGTAAAAATGACCACAGAACAATAAACGGGTCAACAATTCTACGAGTACTCATAGCCCAGGACATGGAGACCAGAGCGGCACAAATGAAATTTCGGACAGCATTGCAGGTCAATCGAGACCGTCAGGTTAGCCGTGTGTCTAAAACCAAAGTGAGATGGCTTCAGCGGGAACACAAATGGCTCTTTTCCTTGGCACCATGGTTGGTGCAAGCTAATAGAGCGCTAGAAGGGACGGCGAGCTTGGTAGTTCATGATTACCTTTTGGCGATTCAATGCATAGCTGCCATAAAAGCACATGCAGAGAGAACAACCGCACAAGGCAGTGCAAATTTATTTGGCGCAACAATTTCGATTACTTGTGTTTGCGGTGTCAAATATTACCGCACGGCGTAGTTGACCACCTTCCCGGCAGGTGGCTCATCAAATGCGACAGTCGTACTTAGCGATTTTGAACTTAAAAAGATAGATTCTTTCCATGCGTGCTACATCTGGCGAGGGCTTGTGCTGGTGCATGTCTGTCAGTGTTGTCTTCCGCCAGTCGCATGTAGCATTTCATGTTGCGCGTCTACTAGTAACAGCTTGGTTCTCATTGACTCCAGCGACGGAGTTGTCAGTGTACACTTGGCAACTCTACCTCAAACTGACTTACTAACAGGTTAATTGCAATTTGATCAAATTGCCATTGAAAGAAGTTGCTTTCCTTTTAGAAAGCTCGCAAGGAGAAACGCCGGGCTGCCGGAACGTTGACAAGTTGCTAGAAGCGCCGTCATGTCGAAGATCAAGCTCTAGGTTGGACAGAACTAAATGTGGTGCGCGTATCAGAGTCGCACCCTACCGGTCAATGATGTCTTACCTAGAACTCCTGTCCTTGGAAGCAGCTCGTGACAAATTAGAAGATGCGTCGCTGGTCGCCTGCCTTCTCTCTAAGGGAGCAACCATAATGTCATCATCAGCTCAAAGTTCAAACACCTCTCCATGTGAATTTGCCAAAATTGCTTTGTCTAAGGCCCTTTTGTCCTTTCTGACTGCATGTTGTCACAAGAACGACGCAGAAGGCTCATCAACAGGAGCGACTTTTTGTGAAGTGCAGAGCCAAAAGTTCGACGGAAATGACACATTCTTTGAGTGGGTGCTAAGCCGTGTGCGTATCTCTGAGTGCAATCGCCTTGATCGCCAGGATGGCCATTGTTTTGAAAAGCTTAGCTTCAATTCAGAGCATGGCCGGGCAGCTACTTATATTTGCGAAAAGCTCTGTGTTCTGTACATTTTACAGCCTTCACCAAGGGGTAAAAAAAGCCTGGTCGTGCACGCAACAACTACTCAAATTCACAACGCACAATCTCGCTCATCCCGTTTGACACAAAGACAAAACATTGGCCCGGGGCTCCTCCTGGGTATTTCCTTAGCAGAAGCGTGCACACGCGAGCTGCTCGTAGTGACCCGTAGGCTCATGGATGCTTCTATGCCACAGCGAAGTCAACGATGTGGTCATTTGGTCTATGAGAACATCTTTCACCCATGCAACCGCACGTCACTCGCCACGTGGCTTCTACGCCACGCCTCACTTGTAATAGAGGAACGCTATGATCTCCTCCAGCTTAAGAGTCGCCGCAGTTTTATGGCCGTTGTGGCGTTGTATCCCTCGAAATCACGATCACAGCAATTCCAGCGCTGGAAAACTCCAGACACATGGTGTGGCGGTCTCGGAATCGATAAAAACGGCCACAGCAAGAAAGTTTCAATTCACAAGGCGAGCTTAAGAGCCCACTGCCAAGAGAAGCAGCGCTGTGTGCGAAAGTTACGTGTGCAAAAAGCAAGAGTGCAGCTAATACAGCAAAGGGGAACCGGGACGACAATCTCGCCACTTTCGGCCTTTCGTGAATGGGGTGCAATGTCATATGAAGAAAGAAACCCTTGGAATGCGAAATATACACTAAACCTGTGAGTTTAGGATGCAAGCCCGGATAGATTGCCTAGTATAGATAGATACTTCCTCCAACCGCCCAGCGGGCCGGACCTACTTGTAGTACTTGAAGTATCCGAGTCTATCTATTTGAAGGATCTATCTACTTGAAGTATCTATCTATACTAGGCCATATCTATCTAGGCCAAAAGCGCCTGGAAGGACCCAGTAGAAGTAGGAATGGCCCGGGACTTGTGGAACTCTGATGGGGTTCGTCCGTGGCTCGCCTTTGCTTCCGAGTCAACTTGGGGAAGGTTAAACTTGACTCGGAAGCTGGATACTAACAATTATACTAACAAGTAAGCAAACTTGAAGCCGAACACCGGATATTCCCTAGCCTGAGGAGCCCTATATAGATAGTAGTATGGAGCGATAGAAAAATAATTAGTGGCGAATTAGAGGCCGGCCTCTTTATCCCGCCCGTTGGAACGATTGGGTTTCGGGCTGTCCAGCATGACAAAAGCGGCCCCCCCTACTCTCTCTAAACCCCTCCCGCGACTACTGCGCCTACAAGGGGCCGGACCCCACCGTGGGGATTCTCTCCGCCGAGCGCCCAAGGGGCCAGATTCGGTCGGGGTTACTCGTAGGGCCCTCTTAAGGGCCGGGTGAGGTCAGGGGGGTACGGGGATCGGGACTAGGGCGCAGCGGCGCGCTGAAAACGGCAAAAACCCGTGAATCTTGATTAAACGCGATTTTTTTTTGCCCCGCAACCCGAATTGGTTATAGCTATTTCGATTTTGTTTTGGGTGGGTGCTACCGCTGCTCCACACACACCCCCGCCCGCGCCGACGTCGGCTGCCCCGCTGCAGGAGCATGCGGCCGCCCTGCTCAAGAACCGCCTTTACCGTCGCTGGGGCATCAAGACGGCACGCGAGTACGCCCGGATCAAGATCAACGGCCTCCGGCTCGTCGGCGGCAACCCGGACTTCACCAACGCGCCCGGGCACGGCGACGACGACGCACGCTTCTACGACCGGCAGCAAGCTTACGTACACGCTCGCGGGGGATAGCTCCCCCGTCACCCCTCTAGGCGCGCGCCCCCGCA